>Ga0055584_100000331_pt1 | contig 44402 bp, 30 predicted proteins | sample OSDHelmetaG_FD_58716 | JGI IMG/M metagenome (GOLD analysis project Ga0055584, IMG submission 58716) | Pelagic marine sediment microbial communities from the LTER site Helgoland, North Sea, for post-phytoplankton bloom and carbon turnover... | ecosystem: Environmental > Aquatic > Marine >...
GCTTTTAATACAATTTACCACTTCCCGGCAGGCGCTACGTTTTCTGGCCGGTGTTTACATGCCGCCAAGTCTCAGACGCCTGAATTGCCAGAACCAGATACTGATATTTTAACTTCACTCGTTGATACGCAAGCGCAATGCAATACAACGGATGCATCACAATGTTGCAACTCTACCGATTGCACCAACCAATGCTGTGAACAAGGACGCTGGTTTCTTTTTCCACAGGATGAAGAAACTCTCAGTATCAGAGGTTGGTTAAACGGTGGTTTCATCGGAAACACAGACAGTCCTGGCAGTAAGTTCAATGGACCATACAACGCAGTCGATCGCAGTAATGAAGCGATGCTTAATCAGTTTTATCTCATTGCTGAAAAGGGTCTGTCAGAATGCAATACCGGATTGGGTGGACGTATTGATCTGCTTTACGGTGAAGACTTCTTTCTGGCTGAGTCGATTGGAATTGAAAAACATCAAGATGGATCCGGGCACTGGAATAAAGACTACTATGGCCTTGCGATTCCTCAAGCTTATCTTTCTTATGGACGAAAAGATCTTTCTCTTCAGTTAGGTCATTTCTATTCTGTTGTCGGCTATGAAGGATTGACCGCACCGGATAACTTTTTCTATTCAAAATCCTATAGTTACCAGTTTGCTGGCCCTTTTACTCACTGGGGTGGTCAGGTCAATTGGAACCCAAACGACAACCTGACAATTCAAGCAGGTCTGCATAACGGCTGGGATGCCTTCGACCGAGTCACCAATCGAATCGGGTTTATTGGAAAAGTCCGCTATGACAACCATGACACTGGATCCTGGGCCTCTTTCGCGCTGACGACTGGCGATGAACTGAATGACCCTGCCGGCCTTGGTATCCCCGTCGATTCAACAAACCGCACACGTTACAGTTTAATTTTCAGCATTCCCCTCTCCTGTAACATGGAATATGTCTTCCATCACTGGTTGGGATTACAGGAAGACGGGACCGTTACCGGTGAACGTGCTGACTGGTATGGAATCGATCAATATCTGTACTACACAGTGAATGAATACTGGAAAGCAGGATTCCGGTTCGAATGGTTCCGTGACGAAGATGGAACACGCGTCGGACTGAATCGACCGAACAATCCAAACGTGGCACCATACCCTGGTAATTTCTACTCACTTACATTTGGAGCGAACTGGACACCAACCGACAACTTTGTCCTCCGTCCCGAAATCAGGGCCGACTGGTATGATGGCAGTGCTGCAGCTCAACCTTACGATGATGGCCTGAAGGACACTCAACTCATGATTGGCTTCGACGCCATTCTGATGTTCTAAGGTATCTTCGGAGAAAACCGACATTTGAATAAAACAATACCTCTACTTCAAGGTTGCCAAAACCTGGTTGAGGTATTGTTTCATTTTCGGATCGAGTTTTTCATATCCTTTATCCGATCGAGACTGCCCCATCGCATGACGCATGGCGTTATGCATGAGATAGCGACCGCTATCGGTTTTCATATGAATCGCATCCCGATACAAATCGGTTATCTGCTTCAATGGCGCCTTGTTCTTTTTGATATCAGAGTCTACCTGTTCCAGCAGATTGATGGCATAAGTCTGTTTAAATTTTCGTTTTGGATAGCGTTTCTGCAATTCCGCCAGCAAGGCCTTTATATAAGCGGGACTATGCTGCATTTTTCCAGAGACGTCTTGATTCGCATATTCACTTGCACGCGTGGCACTGCGTGCCCAGCCTGTATGAATAATAAACGTCGCCCTGGGTTGCATCTCGACCCATTTGGAAATCACGTCGGCATCTTCTTTCAGAGTCGCACCATAATGTGCCTGCACGGAAATCAGATCGTACTGCTTTTCTTTCAATGCCTTTGGCCAGAGCGTCGAATTTTTCACGCAGGGTTTTTCAGGATGCGCAAAGATGTAAGGCAGACTCTTTCCACAATCCACATGCCACTGCACATCACCATCCAACAGTGAAGGAACCGTATCCCACGTCAGCGAGTTTCCAATCAGATAGTAACTTTGGGGTTTGTCGGCCGCCGACAGAAATGACACTTGCAACAGAACACAAGAGGCAACAAAACACACTGCAAGAACCCGAAACGCCTTAACCATCGAACTAAATCCTTCCGCAAGAATCTGTGGTAACACAAATTATAGCATACCCAAAAACATACCCCCGGCAGGGTTCGAACCTGCGACCTATGCTTTAGGAAAGCATTGCTCTATCCAACTGAGCTACGGGGGCCTGTGATCTGACCTACTATAGTAGGGGCTCTGGTGATTCGTCAAATCACTCATTCCGTGCTTTTACTTTGTGACATGAAAATTGTCAGCGAAAGCCTTGCTTGTCCGCTGCATTTCGAAATCCACTGAGGGAGAGACTGATCTCTTATCCTTTAGGTTCGGCTTTTACATAGAGTTCCTGGGGGGCGGTTTTGTAATATTTGAACATGGCGGGGCAGATCCAGCCCTCCATTTCGGAATCTTCAAAGCGGTAATAGTTGCCGCCGGAATCGCCGCGAAGCCAGATCAGCTTTTTCTGGTATTGGGGAAACGGCTTCGCGGAAAAGATGAGTCTGAATCCCTCGTCTGCATCAGGGATGTCAGCGACAATCACATCGATCATTTCAGGAACGCCGGCGACAAAAGGCTCCTGAACCAGTCCTGCCGAGCTGTCATCAAATACCCAGGTCCCCTGATGCCGATACGGGGCAATCACCATAATCGCATTTTCACGCGGTAGCTGACTGGCGAAGGGGGGCAGCTTAAACTGCCATGAAACTCCGAGGGCGATCAAAATTAATCCCATCACCAAAAGGAGCAACCGTCGCCAATGATCTCCTTGCTGTTTAGGTGCGATCGTCTCGCTTGACATCACTTACCTCCGATTCAGATAAAACACTGATCTGACCACGGATATCAGTTTACCACAGATGAAAGTAGATAGCCAAAATAATATTGGCAAGCTGATATTTCGGCTTACACATCTTGTAATCCAGCTTAAGAACTTACCCAATCACTTCTGCGTAGCGATTCATAATCAATTCACAATCTAACGCTTTCAGGCGGGGGAGCGCCAGTTGATAGATTTCTTCTGCTTGTTCTCTTTCACCAATTATTGCCAACGTGATTGCCAGATAAGCGCGATTAAGATCGACAAATAATTGCAAGAGTGGTTGACTGGGGGCAATCGGTAACAAACCTGTTTGACATTTCAGAAAATGTGACTCTGCAACGCGGAGGTTCCCCAGATTAAGCTCCAGGATCCCTTTAAAATACAGGACCAAAAGTTCGATCAGTTCGCCCATGTGTTGTTGTTCTGCATCTTCTAAAAGCTTGTTGGCCAGGCTGTTATCATTTCCGTATTTCAACAGCCCATATGCGTAGTCGATGACTACCGTGGGATTCTCAGGGGCCTCCTCATAGGAAAGACGCAAACACTCAACAACCTGATCATAGTCTTTCGCAACTTCATACAATTCTGAGAGGCGTCCCAGGTACATCCAACGAGGAACCTCAGGCGAATCAACATAATGATCCATCATCTCGAGCGCCTGATCGAAGTTTCCCAGAGCGGCTACAGCAACTGCCTCACGACCTGTGAGTTCAAAATCAGGAATTTTGCCCCTGAGTCTGGGAACTTGATCGAGGACCTCTTGCCATCTTCCCCAGGAAAAGGCATTCAGCATTTTGTCATATTTTTGACGAGGTGAAAAATAGGCGACCCAAAAACTGATTACGATTGGAAGACCTAAACATACAAAGATCAGGTAATCGATTTCACTGACCTCATGAGTTCGCATCCATCGATAGACAGAGACTCCGATAATTATGATTAAAAACCAGCGCATCTGCCAATAGGCTTTGCGCAACATAAACAGAAAGAATTGAAACGAAGTGAGAAACTGCAGCTCGACCATATCAGCGGCTGTGAAATGCTCTTCCACATCCGGATTTGGTGGAAACAAGGCTGAAGCAGCAGCGGCTGCATCATCACTGTGAAGAACGATGTCGGTAAAGCCTTGAGATTCGTACTGCTCAAAAGCGTCTTGCGAATTTTCTGCATCAACCCGATGCGTATCGCGTTTTCCTTTTTCATCGGTCGCGGTGAGAAAATAAATTGGCATCAGCAGGCCTTTCGATCACCTGTTATATTCACATATTAAGATTTCTATCACTTCTTACATCATTCTGAATCATGTTGTCACCACAATATCCTTCTGCTCGATGGCAACGTGACCCGATTTTCGGAATGGACGGGGCATGGGCTGGGCTTTGCCGTTGGCGTCGATGGTGCGACAGCGCAGCGTATATTTCCCCGCGGGTAAAGCGGGCATCAGAATCGCCCAGTGAGCTTTCATCAAGGGCATCGGCCATGTATTGGGTTTTCCAGTTTTGTTGTCAAAACCAATAGTGCCGATGGGAATTTTATTGTCTGGTAGATCGCCGCCCCATTGATGGGCCGTCGGTGCAGAGAGAATTTCAGCATCGACCCAGGGCGCTGTTGTGAAGTAGCGGTCATCCCTGGAAAATTTCTCGCCGTTTTTCTGAATCCAGACCTGTACTTTCGCGAGACCCGCGGTTCCCGCCTGAGCATAGCCGGTAATCGGAATCGGCTGATTCGATTTGACTTGTTTGGGAAACGAAAGCGTGGAAGCATATGTTTTCAGAGTGCTGTCGATATCATTATTTCCATTGGCATAGGTATCGTTGGCGTGAAACAAATTGGAAAAGTAAATGTGCGTCAGCCATTTTATGTTTTTGAATCCATACGATTCGGGAATGACCATCCGCACCGGCGCTCCACGTTCCGGGGTCAGCCATTCACCATTCAGCTTGTAACAGAGAATCACAGGGGGCAAACCATCGGGATCTTCCAGCACACGATCGATGGGTAGCGAACTTTTGAAAATCTGTTTTGGATCGTCGTTATGGTAGCCGTTATAGAACACGCGCCGGATATTATCCCGAGGTTTTGTCAACCAGAGAATTTCTCTCAGCGGAACGCCTTCCCAGATACCCGTACCAAGTGGGGTTCTGATGTTCAAACAGGTCATCACTTTGGAAAACCGGATCGCGTGTTTTTCACCCAGTTTGAGAAGCGCTTCAAAATTGAGCGCGGTCCCTTTTTCTTTGGTAAGAGGATTCCCCAGACGTGCTTTATTTTCCGGATCACTGATGACTTCCAGCGACCAGGTATCACGTGTTAAGCCGACTTCTTTCCTTTTCTCTTCGCTGAGTGAATGCGGCTTCGGATTTCCACGCGAGACATCCCGGAACACTTTTGGAACGGTGAGATTGGTTTCGAGTTTATCAATCGCTTTCTGCAGTGCAGGGTCTCGAGATTGATCCTCCGCCGACAACTGATTCAAAGCGGCCAGCCCCGCGGCTCCTGCAACGCCATACCGTAAAAAGTAACGTCGCGATAATCGTGAGTGTTCTGCTAAAAAATGATCCAGTGAATCAGCCATACGCGCGCCTCTTGGAAGAAAGGATCTGAAGGACTTTTTCAATCAGATACATTTTGGTGAGCATAGTTGCATTACGTCAACAACTATCAAGCATTTCCACAAGAGGAAACAGAATTTTGACAGCAGCGAGAATAAGCTCGAATCAAACGACTTACTGATCGAATACCATTAATCCGTGCGGACCATCGGGAATCAACATCTTTTTGTGATATACGCAAATTCTGCCCGGGTTTCCAATGGTATGAAATTGTTCGATTAATTCTGGTTTTGTGAGATCGGAAATATTGGCGATAGAAACCAGACCCGTTGCGCGCTCTGCAATGTAAAGTCGATCTTTAAAAATAGTCGGTTTCCCCAGATGCTCTCGCCGCTTACCTAACTGATACAGTGTGAGATCCTTGAATGGACGTTCTTCTTTTCGGTCGAGTAAAACATATCCGCCTCTTGTGGTGACCAGAGTTTGATTGCCGACTGCGATTAATCCATTTGAGGCACCAAAGCGTTCGGGATGATTATTTCCGCTGAATCTGGGAATCGAATTGGATTTGCTTTGCAGGTCATACCAGTAAGTTCCGGAGACATGCCAGAACGCGGCTGCATAACGGTTCTCAACCAGCCCACGCATGATCTGATCTCCATACAGCAACCCGTATTGGTTTTCCTTGAGAATCAGTTGAGGGTTTTGAGATTGGCTGACATCCACAATCAGGAGCGTGTTAGCGCCATTTTGGAGCAGCGCATATTTTCCATCGCCGGGAACTTCGACTTGCTTGATGGCTCCACGAGCCGGGAGGTAGCGACCGATTTCTTTGAGCTGGTTCTCGCTAGATAATTCATAGATTCCCAGTCCCGCGATACCCTCGGCGACATATATTTTTGAGCCTTGCACATAAACATCGGTAGCAAATCCTGTTGTGGGAAGTTTGGCGAGACGTTTGAATTCTGGTTGGATCCGGAGTACTTCAATGCCTCCGTTTCCGCACGCGAGAATCGCTTTCTCATCTAAAATATCAACGGCATGAATCTGGCCATCAGTTTGATAGAGTCGGTAACGGCTGGATTCTGACGTCGATTTTTTGGGATGGATGACGGGCGGCGTGTTCGGCTCCGTAACGGGAACGCGGGCGATTCCCGGAGCAGCGACGACATGTAAATCGGACCAGCCACCAGCAACATAAATATAATCTTTCGTCAAAGCCAACGAGCCTACATGACTTCTTGATTTGCGTCCTTTCACCTCGGGAAGTACAGTACGGCTGATAATCTGAGGCTCTAATTTATCAGCCACATTGACGAGAAACATGCCGTTGTGCGTATCGGAAACGAATGCATAATCACCGGCGACCGTCACGCCCCACATATCGTTTCCCCGATCATAAAAGGGTGGAAACTTAACGCGCGAGAGAAATTTCGGCTTTGCTGGATTCGAGATATCAAAGAGTTCCAGACCATGCCCGCGCCCAAATCCCGGATCGCCCGGTTGTCGATGTTTTTCTCGGGAATGATGCCCAGTTGCGGCGTAAAGATAGTCGCCTCTCACATCCAGACCATCTCCGAAGCCGTCTAAATTCACTTTCGCAGTAATCTTTGGATGGCGTGAATCGGTAATATCGATCACGACGATTTCCGAAGTCGCCCAGACACCGGCATACACATAGTTATTTCTGACAGAGATCGACTGGGCTTCGCCTGTCCGTACGGTGCTTAAATGGAGTGGCTTGTTTGGATTCGAAACATCTACCAGTTCCACGCCATAATGACGTAATGCCAGAAAAAGGATGTTGCCGGAAACTTCAACACCGGTTGCAAATTCGACGGAATCATAGTGTGAAAGCAGTTTGGGATTGGTTCGGTCTTTGACATCAATGATGAATGCCCCATCTTCGCGCGAACCAACATAGGCAATGCCGTCTCTGACTGCGATTTATCGCGTATTCCCCAACCCGGATATTTTGCCGACGACTTGAGGTTGCGTCGGTTTTGAAATATCAAGGATGTGTAGCGCGCCCCTGCCGATCGCGTATGCGAGCGTTTCATCAATGGCCACATCAATCGCAGGACCAATACCGGCATTTGCGATGATGGGAAGATTCGTAACCGGTGTCGGTTTGGATTTTGCTTGCTGCGGTTTTTGTTTCGTGCGTTTATGTTGATTGTAATAGAACGCATACGCATGCAGGCCGACGACGGTGAACAGGTAATTGGTTTCGCCTGCACTGATTTTTTTCAGGTCGATGGTTTTCAGCATCCGCCAGATTTCGGGCAAATGTGCTTGAATCAACTTCGGATTTTCACTCAGCATGACCATGTGATAACCGGTCAATGGAAACCGAACATGGGCCAATACAGCAAGCGTCTGATCACTGAGCATGTCTGGTTGATACAGACTCCAGGCTTGTGCGCTGCCATGCAACTCTGAGTCTTTCCAGTTCCATTTCTGTTGCAGAGCCTGCCACTCTTGCTCTTTATGAAACTTGCGATACATTTCGCCGGGAAAATCTCGCTCCATTTGGATTTTTGCAATGTATTCCAACAGGCGATGCAGGACCTCTTTCTTTTCGACCTCTCGTTCAAAATGATAGAGGGCATTGACGCGAAAGGCCCCCTGATTGGCATAGATGGGGTGCCCATTGATTTTGATGTGCGGTCCCACATGCATTTGTTGCCAGCGTTTGCCATCTCGTTCGGCCAAGAATGCTTCATAGGTGTCTAACCAATGTTTGTTGCCAGTCCCTTGATAAAGGGCATACACACTGGGTAACAGAATTGAAACATGCTGCGAAATAAAGCCCGTCCAGGCAAAGCCCACATGAGCTCGTGTCACACCATCCGCGCGTTTGATTGACCAGCCGTTCTTTTCCAGCCTGCGTCCCACTTTTTCGAGTGATTGACGGATCCAGGTTTTTTGCTCCGCAGTCGCCAGAGATGAACGCGCATATCGGGCCAGGCTGATAATGTATGTTGTGTGTTGATCCATGGAGGAATCATCAAAATAGGCACTTTTATCATCCGGATGTGGCCCCCGTGGCACAAGGCCGACCAGCGCCGGCTTGCCTGCTTTGGGATGTGTTTCGGGCAGCGAACCGATCATTTTCAGTGCCTGAAAACAGCGTGCGATGTTCCGTTTGAGGAATGGATCAGGTTTTGCCTCGTATGCATCCAGAAGTGCGATCAGCATGTGACCGGTGTGCAATGAAGTATCTGCAATCCGCGAGCCATAACCCCAGGGCATCGGTTTTTCTGCTTTGATGTCTGCGGGCGAGGTCCAACTCGCTTTTGTTGATAGACGCGACCCATACAGGACATAAGTTTCCGGGTGTTGAAAGTCAGCGAAATAATTTTTCGCCAGCGAAAACACATGCGCGTTCAGTTCCTGTTCGCTATAAGGAAACGTATTTGATTGCGCTTTCTCCTTGATCTCAGCAAAGACCCCAGTAAGTAGCGATGTCATGCAGAAGAAAACAACAAGACCGCCGATAAAAGAGCGACACTGTTGTTGAAATTTCAGGAAACAACCCATACTTGTAAACCTCGGATCCGGAGTGAACAATCGAAACACTCATCCTACCGGTTAACGCAGGCAGAATCCAGAACACTTCCCCGTCACTCAGGAACCACAGGCGAAACAAAATCGACAGGTTTGAATGCGAGGACGGAGCAGTCGACTTTTTCCAGCATGCGTTCTGCGGTATTGCCGATGAAGAAACCGCTGATACCGGTGCGGGCTAATGTGCCCATCGCGAGCAGGTTGATTTTGTTTTCCGCAATGAAGGCTGGAATCGTTTCTTCGGGTGAACCTTCCAGCACATGCGTTTTGACACCATAAGAGAGTGTGCGGTAATCGGTCTGGGCCAACTGCTCGTTCAGTTCATTCTCGATTTCTTCCTTGATATCCGCGGAACATTTTTGAATTGTTTCTTCGCCGACATCCAATCCTTTGAGACGTTGATCGAGTTGCGTATCAATGGCGTGTAGCAGGTGAATTTTCACATCGGCCATCTGACCAATTGAAACAATGAAGTTCAAGATATCGCTGCTGACTTCACTCATATCGCTGGCAACTGCGATTTCGGGAACTTCCGGTTCTTCACCTATTTTGACGGCATAAACCGGACAGGGGCATTGGCGGAAAAGATTCATAACCGTGCCACCGAACAACCGCCCTTTAAAGCCATGAGGTCGCGTTCCGACCAGTACCAGATCATGATTGTTCTTGAGGACATCGAGAATGATCTCGCGCCAACTGGGGCCAAGGGCCACTTTAGATGTACTTTCCACTCCGGCGGCTTTTGCTTTTTCGATCAAGTACCCCATGACCTTATGAGCTTCGTCTTCCACATTATTAGAAAGGTGATTCCGATCCTCTTCCAGTAAATGTTTCGTATGCGCAGACAAATCAATGGCAGCAAAGAATTCCAGCTTTGCATTCACCAGATCAGCCAGCCAGATTGCACGTTCGACGGCCTCGGCAGTCTGTTCATTTAAATCGGCAGCGACCAGTCGATCCGCGTGGGTCAGATCAACACCGACTAATATTGAATTGATTTGGTGCATGGTATTACTCTCTTAATAATTCTGTCAGCGTATTTTTATGATTTGACTATTTTGCCTAGCGCAATTCAACTCCTGCATAACCATTATGACAAGAGCTTCCAGCTGTTCCAAGCAGATCCTGAAATAATTTCACATTTGAGAAGTGAGTTATACAGACTCTGCCGATTGAATGCCAATCTAACGTTTTGGCTTTTGCATCAACAAAATAAATTCGTGAACTTTATTGACGCGAAATACGGAAGGAAAGCCCAGCGGCCTGAGATTATTATATTCCGACTGCCGATTCCAGATAATCAGATCATCGTAAATCAAACCGATCTGCTGTAACTTTGTGGCCAAATCACTATGAAAAGGAAAGAATTGACTTTTCTTTCGCAAATCCATGACGATCACACAACAGTATCCTCCCGGCCGCAGCGCGGTTAATACCTGTTCAAATACCTGAGTCAGCTCCGTTAGAAATTCTTCGTAATCTTCGACAACGCCCAGATCCTGCTCATGATTTCCATAATGCCGCACCGCTTTATGGTCAGCCGTGCGACGTTGGTTCAACACATTCCAGTAGGGTGGGGAAGTAATGCAAAGATCGACACTTCCCGGCGAGACCCATTCGGATAACTTCAAAGCAGAACCGTGATGAATGCACGATTTCACGTCCCGCTGTTCGACAGCAGGAGCAGACTCCTGTCGGGTGGCTGACTGTGAAGCAACTTCATTCAGGCGCTGATTGCCCAGAGCGGCATAATCCTCAGAGAGTTCCACACCGACACCGGTTTTACCCATTTTCTCTGCTGTCACTATCGTACTGCCCGAACCGGCAAATGGATCGAGTATTATCTCTCCATCCAGAGGCAGAAATGTTTCAATCAGGCGTTCGACGAGCATTTCAGGAAAGATCGCCGGATGTTTCAAACGCACTTCTTCGGTCGACTTGCGAATATCACTCCAGACACTGATCGAATTTTGAATCCACCGTTTGCCGTCCAGCGCATTGTAAGGCTGCGGCATTTTTCGTGTGCGTTTTTTCTTTTCTGGTGATTCTTCAGAACTCGACACGCGGATTAAAGCCTCTCGCTCAAATGATGATATTCTGAATCACGTGGGAACAGAGTTACCGGAATTCGTTACAGACCTTGTAGGTAGGCGTTCAAGTCAGCCAAATCTTGTGCTGACAGATCTTTCAACAATCCTTTGGGCATCAGTGATGTGCTTTTCTTGCTTTGGAAATCGATTTCATCCGCTTCAATGCGCGTTGTTTGATTATTGGAATTGCGTAGCGTTAATCCATCCACTGACCGGTAAACGACAAGGCCCGTATACACCTTCCCATCCACGGTTTCGACAACCGTTGTCTGATAACGTGGTGAGACATCCCGATTCGGAGACACAATGGCAGTAAACAGATCTTTTCGGGAGAACCGCTTGGCAGCACCTGTTAACGCGGGTCCCAATGCACTTCGATTTCCATGACATTGCACACAGGCCCGTTTCCGAAACAAAGCCTCTCCCCTTGCTTTGTCGCCTTGCTCCCAATCCACGGTTTCCAGTAATTCGAAGAATTTTTCGGTCTCCGGTCCGCTTTGCTTTAAAATCGATGCAAAGACTTTCGGGTGCGCTTTCGACAGCCAGTCTTCCCAGGCCTGAATCAGATCCCTCTGAGTTTTGGAATCACCACCATCGCCGGGTAACCCCAACTGTTGACCGGTCCATTTTCGCAATAACACCCCAATTCGCGACTTTAGTTTTTGTTCGCGCTTATCGGTTCCCAGACGGCGTAACGTTCCAAAGAGTCGCACCTTCTCTTCAGGCTTCGTGGATGCCGACAGTTTTTCCAGCGCAGACACACAGATTTCCAGCATTTCGATTTGTGATGACGCCAGACCAGCGATAAATTTCTCGCGATCCTGTTCTTCGGGTGTTGTTCCCAGAACGGCCAGAACCGCCGCCTGTAACGCAAAGTCGTCATAGAGATTACGAATCATTTCTCGATGCTCAGGCGCCTTCGATTCCCCAAATACAAAAACTACGTCACTGTTCCAGAGAAAATCCGGATCGGCTTTGATTTTTTGATCAAAGGCTTCAATCGCTTTTGGCAGAAACTGTGAAGGTAACTGACTGAGAAACAGCACATGCCCGGGCATTCCGAAATCTGGCTGTTCAACGATCTGTCGCGGGAGATCGGCGTCAATTTTGACAAGTTGCGTATAGAGTTCCTTAAAACGGTCGTCCCAGTTTGTATCCTGTGGAAGTTTTAGTTGAAGTAATTTTGCATCAATGTGTACCAGCGCGCTGGCGATTTTCTTTGACTGTTCTCGGCTGCGATCACTGGGAATACGGGCAGCGACGATTAAATAATGCAGATCAGATACCGGATCGGAGTCTTTGGTTATTTTCGCGAGAATCCGATCCAGTAATTTGGGATTGTACGGCGTGAGCATCGAGAGGACGCGGGCCAGTTCGTAATCCAGAATTTCATGGCTGCTGGGAAACGCTTCCATAAGTCGAATCCGAATCGGATCCAGATGGCGTTCGAATTCTGCCAGGTCTGCGCTGTTGGCATATCCGTCAAAAACCGCTGCCATCTTCGTAGGCGGACCCAGATCGCCGAGACCCAACTGAATTAACCGCAGTGCATCCAGGCGCAGATCCGTTTGATAGTCGCCTTCAAACACACTGATTCCCGTGCGCACTGCCAAAGGGACCACGCCCTCCTGCTTGAGAATGCTGGCATACGCAAGTGAAATCTGAGCAGCGCCCTCGTCAGCACTGACTCGGGACGAAAGCGTTTTAAAATCTTCCGGCTTTAATGTCGCAGCAGCACGGGCCGCCGATTGTCTGACATAACGCTGACGTGCCCCCAGTGTTTTCTGCAAACCGGAAAGGCATTTTGTCTGATCAATCTGATCACCCTGTTGCAGGAAGGCCTGTAATGCAAAGCGGGCCACCAGAGGAGATTCATCCTTGAGCAGCGCGTTTAACCATTCGGCCACTTCTTCGGACTGACTTTGATAGCCTAATGACCATGCGAGTCGTGCACGGACTTCATCGGATTTCTCCAGAATCAGTTGTTCCGCAATGCGATCCGGGAATCCGCCCAGTACTTCCGTGATAATTTCAATCGCACGAATGCGTTGCGCCACGGGACGCGTACGATCTAGCGATGCCCGAAAAAAGTCGGCAGTCTCCAATGATTTCACTTGTGGAAGCCATACTTGGCGCGACCAGCTACTAAGCGGCTGGGGCGCTGACAGACAATCTGTCAATGTTTGCAAAGTTTCGGTGGAATCATTTTCTTTCTGCGACAATGAAGGTGCATTCAAATCAGGTTTTTGTGCTTCAACAGGTCCCGTATATTCAATGCGAAAGACACTGCCTCTCGTTCCACGTCCGCCAACACTGACATAAAGACTACCATCAAGGCCAATCTCCAGGTCGGTTGGTGCAAACCCAAACTGTCCAACACCTGTAATAAATTCGCTCGGTTCACTGGAGTAGGTGCTTTCATAATCCTCAAGTGGAATCGCATGCACGCGGCCAAATGTCCAATCGGCAACAAACAATGCCCCCTGATAGGCTGTTGGAAACTGTCGATGCTGGTAGGAAGTCACACCGGTCGGGGAACCACGATGAAAAGCCGCGATCACCGGAGGCATGTCAAAAAACAGATCCGGGCGTTTCCAACTGCGACTCCGCCAGCCGGCATTTGAACCGGGAAGGACATGAAACACTCGCGTCGGTCGATACCAGGGTAGTGAAATATCACGTTCGCCATCACTGTCATAGGTGAATACATCACCGTTTGGTGAGAAGGAAAAATCGTAGGCATTCCGAAAACCATCGGCGATGACTTCACCTTGAGTCAGATCAGGGCTCAACCGCATCAGCGTGCCTGCATAAGGTTTCTTAACGGGTGATGTCTTGCGCGTGATGTATTTCTCATTAATGCCCGCCGTGTTTCCCAGTAGCAGATACCACCAGCCATCCGGGCCTTTCTGAATCGAATGCGTATTATGTTCGCCTCCCGTTTTTGTCTGCAAAAAGACATCGGGTTTCCCATCCGCCCGATCGTCAGCATTCTGATCGCGATAACGAATCAGACCGGCATCACCGGTGCAGAGCAGATCCCTGCCGAGAAAGTACATGCCTTGCGCGCCAGTCTTGGGACCATCTGCAAATTGCTGATAGGATTCCGCAACGCCATCCTGGTCCGCATCAATCAGGATGCGCACATAACCCGGTCCGGAAACAACAACTCTTCCTAAAGAATCGATGGTCATGGAATAGATATCGTGCGCCAGCTCATCGTCGGCATAGAGCGTCGCCCGAAAACCTTCCGGAACTTTGAGTCCGGAAAACTCTTCAGCTGCCTGACTGGGGGCCAAAACGCCTACGACCCCGAATACGAAACAGAGCAATAAAAACCAAAGTCGATTCACGGGGCATCTCGTTTTGTTGAAAAGAAACATCGTACCTCATGTTGGTTCTATGATATAAAAAAACCCGATCAGTGAACCAAACAGGTATCAATGCCAGGCAACAAAATCACGTTAACACGACTGATATCATAGTGCTTGAATACCATGTAAGGCAATGCCCTCTTTTTGAACTTCGCTGTAGGATATTTAGGGCTATTGAATGCAAAGTTCATTCGGTCCGGGCTGGAGATTTCCAGAATTCCGGGCAATCTGGCAGGGTTTCTGCAACGATTTGTACAATCGCCTGACGTTCCTGCGAGGGAAAATCCTCAGGATAGACATCCCATTCCTGCTCGAGTTCCGAGTCTGTTGCATTCATAAATGCATAGATTTCCCGTAAAATCCTCAGTCGGGCAGACGGTGGCATCTTGTTGAAGCTGTCTGTGTAAATCAGATAACTCAGACGATGGCGGAATAGTCTTGTTTTCAGATCAAAGTCTTTCAGAGAGCGACCCTGGGAATCACGTTTACCCTGCTGTTCAAACCAGCTCTGGTACGTGGTCGTCCCTTTCAGCGGACCTGCCAGTTCCGCTTCGTCCAGAAACAGCAGATACCGCAACAGGCGATCTTCTACATCAGACTTTAAGCGCAACTGCTCTTCCATACTGACGCGAGTAATTAAATTATGGCCGTGAACCTGATGATCCAGTATCAGGTGCGCCACAAGATCGGAATGTGGATTCAAATACTTGGAGGTATCTACGAACTGGTCGATCTGTTTCAGATTCGTCAGATATGCGGGATTGGCCTTTGATTCTTCAATCGCCTCTTTCCCAAAGACATTACCGAGATGAACCATCTCGCCATGTGTTCCTGTCACGTACCAGCCTCCCCAGCGTTTTTCTAACGGTTTATCATGCGAGATCTGGGAATAGCCGGAAATCGGGCGGCCATGTAAATCGGTTAAGAAAGAACGAACCAGCAACCCGGGTACACGTAAACTGGAACCACCCGCATGACAGGAAAGACAACGATCCGAACGAACAAACTGCGGTTTCACTGTCGGCTTAGCCTGTAACTCGAAGAAAATCGTACCTTTCAGCGGATCAACAGAGGCCAGTTCCATCGCAGTCGCACCAGGGACCCAACCCAGATAAAGATCATCGTTAAAATAAACGACGCGGGGATTGGTCGGTTTTATCAGACGTGGATTGAGGGCTGTTTTCGAGTACACCATCAACTGAGAGCTTTCCGGGATCTTCAGATACTTTAAGACCTCGCGTAAATAGCCCCATTGTGAATCATGTTGAAGATTTAATGTGCCGGCACTTAACTTTTGATTCAGCAGAGAGACGGGATCAGTCAGTTCCCCAAAACCATATTCCACCGGTTTCAATCCGAACGGAATGGGGTCCCGAAACTCGATCTCTTTGACCATTTCATGCGGCTTTAATGCCACCAGCGGTTCCTGTCCGTTCAGTTCCGCCGACAGACTGGCCAGAACCAGACAGAGTAAAAGACAACGCGTTATCATGGATCTCAATCTATAATTGATCAAAGTTTACTTATGGGTTATCATTTATATCCTGAATCTGATATACCCCGAGTTTCCCTTTTCCTATAATAAGGGAGAGAATCTCGCTGAGAAACCCTAAATTGGACCAAAAGGTCACTATTTGAGAGAATGTCAGTCACCGGTTGTCAATCTTGACGTAAAAATCTAATATTCGTAAGAATCGCTCAGGAATTGTGACATAACTCACAGAAGAAAACAGTCCTGAAACCGATATAATAATAAGCGTGGCTCACATGCCAATTCGTTTTATTTTCGAGTGTACTGGAAGGGTTTCGTTTTGAAAACTCGTCGCCATTTTGCCGTCATCATAACACTATTTGCAGCGATCTTCAGCACATCAGCCGGATTGCAGGCCCAAAAGAGTTCTCTGACAGATCTATTCAACCAGAAGAACGCTTCGGGAGGGGCTGCTGCGCCGAAGGCGGAAATCAGTGTGAGCTTCGTTCCGCAGGATGCCCAGGCCGGCGATACGGTGACACTTTCTCTGGCGATGATCATTCCGGAAGGCTCCTACACATACTCAACCAACCCGACATTCGGCGGTGCGACCAAGTTTGTGATTGAAGAATCCAAAGGTTTGACGGCTGTCGACAAACATTTCAATGCCGACCATCGTCCGAAAACAGTCTTTGAACCCCTGTTCGGAAAGGAAGTCGAAAAATATTCAAAACATGTCATCTGGAACCGCCGTTTTGAAGTGAAGAAAGATGTAAAAAGCCTCTCGGACGTTCTGCTCAAAGGACAAATGCTGTATCAGGTATGTGACGCGAAAAGCTGTGTCCCTTTACAGTTTGCTTTCACGGCTACTCTGTCCGGCAAAAAAGAAAGTTCACCACATTCGTTCACAACGATTCCCGAACGCCGCTCAAAACCCGATCCGGTAGAACTGACGTTTGATTTAGCCCCTTCCAAAACAGATCCTGAAAAACGTGTACAGCTTACGATCACGATGACTCTGGAAAAAGAATTTCATACGTTTGCGTTGGATCAGGATAAAAAGCAAGCAGGGCTACCGACACATATTGAAATTTTCAAGCTGGAGGGTTTGAAACCTGTTTCCAGACAGTTTACTGCCAACCCGGAACCGAAAGTCGAAGTGCATGATGAATACACTCAACGTACGCATTATGACAAAGTAGTCTGGTCCCGCGTCTTCGAGCGGATTCCGGGAGCCAAAGAAATTGGCGTAGAAGGCAAGCTGAAGTATCAGATCTGTAACGAGGGAAGTTGTCGTCCTCCATTGCCGGTGGAATTTCAGTTAGGAAATTTGACAAATGCCACGCCGGTTGCGCTGTCTTCGATCGAAGAATTGAAGGGTGGTAGCGACGATGATTCGCAATTTGATTCTAATACCGTTGCGGATAACCGTTCACTCGCACTCAATCTCTTTTTCGCCTTTCTGGGTGGGCTGATTCTGAATGTGATGCCCTGTGTACTACCAGTGGTTGCCATTAAAGTCATGAGTTTCGTGCAGCAGGCTGGCGAAAGCCGGATGCGGATCTTCCTGTTAAATATTTTCTACTCGTTGGGAGTCATCGCAGTATTTATTGCTCTGGCTTCCCTGGCTGTCTTTGCCGGACTGGGCTGGGGTGGTTTATTTCAAAGTACAAAATTCAATGTGGTCATGGCCTGTATCGTGTATGCGATGGGGCTGAGCATGCTGGGCGTTTTCGAAATTTCTGTACCGGGTGTCATCGGTTCTGCTGCCAGCGGAGAACAGAAGGAGGGACTAACGGGTGCTTTTTTCACAGGCATCCTGGCAACCCTGCTGGCAACTCCCTGTAGTGGCCCGTTCCTGGGACCGGTTCTTGCCTGGTCTGTCAGTCAGACTCCAGATATTACCTATCTCGTCTGGATAGTGATGGGAGTGGGGATGGCATCACCTTATCTGATATTCAGCATATTCCCCAAAGCAATCTCTCATCTTCCCAAACCGGGAATGTGGATGGTGCGATTTAAAGAGTTCTCGGGCATCGTGCTGATGGGCGCTGTGATCTTTATCATTTCCACTATGGACGAATCGCTGACAATTCCCGTTTTGATCATGTTGTTGGGAATTACAACAGGCCTTTGGATGATTGGCAGTCTGTACGAACACAACTCATCAAAACAAAAAAAGATGATTGTGCGTGCATCCGCGCTCCTCTTAACGACAGCCATTTGTCTGTTCGGTTACGAAACAAGCCAGAAATCAGCGCATGAATTGCCCTGGGTTCCCTTCAATGCGACAGAGTTGGAAAAATTGAGAGCTGAAAACAAAATAGTACTAATCGACTTTTCTGCTGACTGGTGCCTGACATGTAAAACTAATGAAAAGTATGCTTTGAATACTGAAGAAACGCTTGAGCTGATCAAAAAGCATAATATCGTTACTATGTATGCAGATTACACAGACTATTCACCAATAATCAAAGAAAAGCTGGATGAGCTTAATAGCATTAGCATACCATTGACCGTGATCTATCCCGCGAATCAACTTGAAAAGCCAATTGTCATTCCCGACCTGTACTCGCAATCGTATTTGCTTGAAAAATTGGAGCAAGCAGTGAACGCGCCCGCGGCAGCAAAGCCAGCCAAGCAGGCAATGATTTCAAATGTTGCCCCTCATTAAGTGCAGCTCTTAAAGAGTCAGGCGACGGACGCTCTCTTTTTCAGCGCTGAATTGCTGCGCCCGAATTCTGGAAGCAAGTAGCAGGCTTACGCTTTTCGATTGCCCATCGATTCTGTAAGCTATGGTTCTTAGTTTCAAAGTGAACCCACCAATGTCTCTTAGCTCCGAGAAGAATCATGCCAGAAAACGCGCCCACTCCCGAACCAGAGCAGAATGAGTTTGTGGTCGCAGAACCCAGGCGCTCGACCTGGTCTGAAATGAAAACCAGTGAAGACTGGTGGGCTGTCTGGATTGGCGGCGCCCTGCTTTTAATCTGTTTCCTGGCTTTCTATCTCAATTTGCCGGAAAATTTTTCAGAACAACTGACTGAAGCTCAAGCAGCGGGTGAAAAACTGGAAGTACATAGCCCGCTGAAATCCTGGCTGGCCAAACCGGGCAAGTGGAATGAATCTCCCCGGGACTCTCTATTTCCCCCCGAGAAAAGCAGTCTACTGATTCCCATCTGTGTTGTGTTTCTGATCAGCCTGTGCGTTTTCGCAATTGGCATCAAAGTAATGGGGCAATCCGTTCTAAAATTTGCCATTGGTTTCCTGGGTGTATTTTTGTTGGCAACACTGGCTTATGTCCTCACCGGTCAGGTCGTCGCGAAACGCTACAACCTGGAGTATGCACTCTGGGCACTGATGATAGGCTTGGTAATCAGTAATACGATAGGTACTCCTAAATGGATGAAACCTGCCTTGAAAACAGAGCTGTATATCAAAACAGGACTGGTGATCATGGGAGCCAGTGTCTTATTCAGCCGCTTGTTGATATTGGGGGTACCAGGAATTTGTGTCGCCTGGATTGTAACACCGATAGTGCTGATCAGCACTTATATTTTCGGTCAGAAGATCCTCAAACTGGAATCGAAGTCATTGAACATGGTGATCTCGGCTGACATGTCCGTGTGTGGTGTATCCGCAGCGATTGCCACCGCAGCATCTTGTAAAGCGAAAAAGGAAGAGCTTTCGTTTGCGATTGGCCTCTCGTTAAGTTTCACGGTTTTCATGATGATACTGATGCCCATCGTGATTAAATTATTGGGGATTGGTCCCATTCTCGGAGGTGCCTGGATGGGAGGCACGATAGACTCCACCGGCGCGGTTGCTGCCTCGGGAGCGATTCTGGGAGAACAAGCAGAACAAATCGCCATTACCATCAAGATGATTCAAAACATTTTAATTGGTGTCACCGCATTCGGCGTGGCCGTGTACTGGGTGACTTGTGTCGAAGGTAAAGATTCGCAAGTGAAACCCAACGCCTGGGAAATCTGGTATCGCTTTCCTAAATTTGTACTGGGCTTCGTGCTTGCATCATCTGTTTTCTCTCTGCTCTATGTTTCTATGCAAGGTGGTGAAATCATTGTTCCGACAATGGTAAAAGAATCATCCAAGGTATTTCGAGGCTGGTTCTTCTGTCTGGCATTTATCAGTATCGGACTGGAAACCAACTTCCGCGAACTGACAAAATTCCTCAAAGGGGGAAAACCTCTGATTCTCTATGTGTGTGGTCAGTCGCTGAATTTAATTCTGACTCTGCTGATGGCCTGGCTGATGTTCTCGGTCTTTTATAAAGACGTCATCAACGAAGTATTCAATAAATAGTCATCGCTGAAGACTTCTCCAATGATTCATACCGCTGGTACGTACCTGGCTTTCATTTCTAGCGAAAGAAGACAGACCGTATTATTGTTGTTGCAGCAGCCAGACCAAGAGACCTTTTGCTAAATGCTTTCGGTTTTCTGCCTGCTGGAAGACGATACTCTGCTGACTGTCGAGTACTTCATCAGTCACTTCCAGGCCGCGTTTGGCTGGCAGGCAATGCATGAATTGACAGTTCTTCGCAGCGGCGGACATCAGACTGGAGTTTACCTGATAATCGGCAAAAATCTTTTTGCGTCTTTCGGTTTCAGATTCCTGTCCCATGCTGGCCCAGACGTCCGTGTAGATAACGGTAGCTCCCGCGACTGCTTTCTGAGGGTCTGTCTCCACTTCCAATGTTGAACCAGTTTGATTTTCCTGTAATGACTTCACAAAATTCGGTGATAACTCAAATCCATCCGGAGAGGAGACGACAAACGGAACTCCCAGTTTCGCACAGCAATTAGCAAGCGAATACGCGACATTGTTACCATCGCCCACATAAACCAGTTTCTGCTGAGATAAATCGCCGGCGACTTCCTGAATTGTGAACAGGTCCGTGAGTGCCTGACAGGGATGACTCAAATCAGACAGCGCATTGATGACAGATGCCGATGAATTTTGAGCGAACTGCTTAATCAAATCGTGCGAAAATGTTCTTAACGTCACAACATCGGAATACCTGCCGATAACTCGTGCCACATCTTCTACCGACTCGCGACCATCCAGGCCCGCTTCTTTACACGTGAAGAAACTGGCCCCCCCGCCCAATTCACACATCGCCGACTCAAAACTGAGCCGCGTTCTTAGTGAAGGTTTTTCAAACACCTGGGTCATTGTCCGTCCCTGCAATAACTGGGGACGTTCTCCAGCGCTTCGTTTGTCCTTCAGTTCCTGAGCCAGGGCAAATATTTCGATTATTTCTGACGATTGCAAATCGTTTAAAGTAACTAAGTGTCTCATGCGATATCTCAATCAATGTCTTGTTAAAAACAGTAATTCCTGTTCGATTCTTCATTAAGATTCGAACAGGAATATGTGAATAGATCAAATTGTTTCACCAGAAACGCTGTCGGCGTTAATCTTCCTCCGCCATTTCACGAAGCACGGTTGCGATAAGTTCGCAGCCTTCTTCAACTTGTTCCGACGTCACATTCAAAGGAGGCAGTAAACGCACGACCGTATCATGTGTGGAATTGATGAGCAGTCCGCGATCCATACATTTTCCAACGGCTGGACCGGAGGGGATATTCAAATCAACTCCCACCATCATGCCGCGAACACGCACTTCTCGAATGATTGGTAATTCTGCTTGCAGTTGTTCAAAGAACTGCTGAAACTGATTTGACATGGTTTGACAGTTTTCGAGCAGATTTTGTTCTTCAATCATCTGACCGGTGGCCAGTCCCGCTGCCATCGCCAGGGGATTCCCACCAAAGGTGCTGGCGTGCATCCCGGGTTTTAAACTGGGGGCAACTTCTTCGGTGGCAATGACCGCGCCGGCTGCCACTCCCGCGGCGATGCCTTTGGCCATCGTCATGATATCGGGTTGAACGCCCCACTGCTGATAACCGAACCAGGTTCCGGTTCGCCCCATACTGGTTTGTACTTCATCAAAAATCAGCAGACAGTTGGCTTCATCCGCCAGTTGCCTTAAACCGGCGAGATATTCCTGATCCGGAATATTCACACCACCTTCTCCCTGAATCGGCTCTACCATAATGGCACAGGTTTCATCATCGACCAGATCGGCAATCGCTTGCAGATCATTATAAGGGGCATAACGAAAACCGGCGACTAAAGGACCCAGTCCGGCATGATATTTCGGTTGTGCTGTGGCTGTCACCGCCGCAAACGTTCGGCCATGGAAACCATTTTCGCAGGTAATAATTTTGGGACGTTTCCCATCGAAGTGCAGCCGAGCCAGTTTGATGGCACCCTCTACAGCCTCGGCACCGCTGTTGCAGAAAAAGGCTTTACCGAAACTACGCGTGCATAGAAATTCAGCAAATTTTCCCTGAGCTTCAGTGTACCACGTGTTAGGAACGTGAATCAGTCGTGAAACCTGATCCTGAATGGCGGCAACAACCGGTTCGGGAGAATAACCGAGAATATTACAGCCCCAACCGGGAAATAGATCGAGATAGCGTTTCCCTTCGGCGTCCCAGACATAACTGCCTTCGCCGCGTACCAGACTGATCGGATACCGACCATAATTGGGAATGACATATTTCTCGAATAGCGCAATCGTTTCCTGACTGCTGGCATTTCCCGTTAATTGCACTGATACACCTCGTCTCATTTAATATAAAGTAAATTCACACTATCGGTAATCTGGAAAAGAAAAGTGACACAATTTCCCCGATTGAAGTTCGGAAAAATCTGCCATCCTGTTATTGATTCGTGAAAACTGCGATTGTTCTGACGATGTGAGATATGCGAACTTTCATCAAAAACAAGTCGGGTATTGTAGCAAAACCATCGCCAATTCGCATCAATCTTATTACAAGATTCCCATTCCTCACCAAATTTTCATCTATTCCGACTGTAGAAGTTGGGCAACCTCTCTGGCAAAATAGGTCAAAATACCATCCGCGCCGGCCCTTTTGAAGCAGAGCAGGCTCTCCATGATACAGCGTTCCCGATCCAGCCACCCGTTCTGGGCTGCTGCAGAAATCATGGCATATTCGCCACTTACCTGATAGGCGAACGTGGGAATTTCAAATTCCGTTTTGACGCGGCGTACAATATCCAGATAAGGCATTCCCGGTTTGACCATCACCATATCGGCTCCTTCGCTGATATCCAGCCCGACTTCGCGCATCGCCTCTTCGCTGTTAGCGGGGTCCATCTGATATGTGCGTTTATCACCGGTTCCCAGATTTGTTCCCGAACCAACGGCGTCCCGAAACGGACCATAGAAGGCAGACGCATACTTCGCAGCATAGGCCATAATTTGTACATGCTGGAAATCGGCTTCATCCAGGGCTTCCCGAATCGCACCGATGCGACCATCCATCATGTCCGAGGGAGCGATAATATCACAGCCTGCTTCCGCCTGAGTCACCGCTTGCCGACAGAGTACGTCAATCGTTTCATCGTTCACAACATAACCCGCTTTGACCAGACCATCCTGACCATGGCTGGTATAAGGATCCAATGCGACATCACAAAGAATTCCCAGATTCAAATTTTCTGCTTTCAATGCACGGACAGCACGGCATACCAGATTTTCTGGGTTAAATGCTTCCTCGCCTCCTTCAGTCTTCTTTGCAGGATCAGTCGCTGGAAACAGAGCCAATACAGGAATTTTCAGTTCGGCAGCTTCCCTGGCGGCTTCGAGTAAATGATCGATGGTCAATCGCTGAACGCCCGGCATGGACGGAATTTCTGTCTTCTGGTTCGCGCCTTCCTGTATAAATACAGGCCAGATCAAGTCATTTACCGATAACTGGTTTTCAGAAACCAACCGTCTAGACCATTCTGTACGACGATTTCGTCGCATTCTTACTTGCGGAAACATTAAAAAATAAACCCTTGTCAATCAAATTGCACTGAGATACGTATATAGGAGAAGTGCCAAACACTTGATTATGATCGAAATCAACTTAATTATAAAGGATTATACCACTTTTTAAATCTGGTTGAGAGATCAGATGAGACCATTGCAATAGCTAGACAAGTTCAATACTGTATTATAGGTAAGGGATGAACCCTCCCACCTTAAGAGCTGAGATGGTAAACCTATACAAGGGTTTGCAGTCCTTCATCAGTGATACCACAATCCATAAATGAACAGTGAGGATCTTCTATGCGAAGAATGAACATGGTGCTTGTTGGCTCCGTTATGCTGTTTTTCACCGCCACATTTGTCACTGCCGCCGATTGGGCACACTGGCGCGGTCCAGAGCATAATGGCATCTCCCGTGAAACCAATTTAGTCGATACCTGGTCGCTGGACGGCAAAAATGTCATCTGGAAATCAGATATTGGCGGACGCTCGGCTCCGATTATTTTAGATGGTCGTGTTTATCTGAATTGTCGAACGCACCATGATGTCACAGATCCCAAAGATAAGATTAACGCCAGAGAACAGGTCGTCTGCTGGGATGCCAAGACAGGTGAAGAACTCTGGAAAGATGAGTTCAATGTCTTTCAAACCGACATCCCCTCACCTCGCATTGGCTGGGCCAGTATGGCCGGCGATCCTGAAACCGGAAATGTTTTCGTTCACTCTGTCAGTGGCCTGTTTCGGTGTTACTCCCCCAAAGGCAAAGTACTCTGGGAAACTTCACTGGCTGAAGACTTTGGAAAAATCTCAGGTTATGGAGGTCGAACACAAACACCCATTGTTGATGAAAACCGCGTGATTGTCAGTTTTCTGCAACTCAACTGGGGTAAGACTGCTGTTCCTCCCCCAAAACAGACTTACTATGCGTTCGATAAAAAAACCGGAAAACTGCTTTGGACGGCTGCTCCAGGTGGTAAACCTTATGACACAAACTTTTCTGTACCCATAGTGACCGTCATTGATGGCGTGCGCATGATGATTGCCGGCAACAGTGATGGTGGCTGTTACGCTATGAACGCCAGAACCGGAGAAAAACTCTGGGGCTTCAAAATGTCCAAACGCGGATTGAATTGCTCACCTGTCGCTGATGGAAACTTAGTCTATATAGCTCATGGTGAAGACAACATCGACAATGTCGAATTTGGTCGAATCCAATGTATTGATGCATCGAAACGTGGCGATGATATCTCAAAAACAGGTAGTGTCTGGCGTGTGGATGGCGTCAAAGCCGGTTATGCAAGTGTGCTCGTCAAAGACGGAATCCTATACGTCGTCGCTGACACCGGTCGCATGTATGCCTACGATAGTAAATCCGGGAAAGAGCTCTGGACTTATAATCTCGGTACCGTCGGTAAAGGTTCTCCTGTCTGGGCAGATGGGAAACTGTATGTCATGGAAGTGAATGGAAACATTCATATCCTCAAGCCGAGCCGTGAAAAATGTGAAGAACTCTCACACGTCCAGCTTCAAGCCCGCGTGGATAAAGGTCTCGATGAAATCTATGCTTCTCCGGCGATCGCCGATGGTCGTATTTATTTCGTCACCCGTGACAGAACAATCTGCATCGGTGATACAGCCAAAAAATCGGACAGTGGTTCCGTTCCCGCCTTGCAAGCTGAAAAACCGAAACAGGAGAAGATTGCTTCAATTCAGTTAGTTCCCTTTGAGGTCGCTGTGACTCAAGGAGAGAAAATCGACTACGAAGTTCTGGCTTATGATGAAAATGGCAGGTTCATTAAAAAGGTCGATGCCAAGATCACTCCTGGCAAGGGTCTCGAATCTGCCAAAGTCGCTGGCCTCAGCTTGACGGCTCCTGCCGATTTGAAATCACCGGCTGCGGGAACCGTTTCCGTGAAAGTCGGAGACGCGACCGCCGTCTCACGAGTTCGTGTCTTCCCACCCCTTCCCTGGAAGTATGATCTCGAAGGATTTAAAGGCAAGCAGGTCCCACCAACCTGGGTGAATGCGTTTTTGAAGCTACAACCCAATGAAGTTGACGGTACGACGGCACTCAAAGCCAGTCCTGGAAAGGGTCGCCCCAGTGCAACCATCTGGCTCGGTCCTTCGGATATGAGTCAGTTGGCACCTAAGGGATACACGGTTCAGGCGGATGTCATTCTTAAAGAACAAAAACGAAAACTGGCCAGCATGGGTGTCACAGTGAATCGTTATAACCTGATTCTCAAAGGGAATTCCAGTAAGCTGGCCATTCAAAGCTGGGCACCACATAAGAGAATGACAAAGGAAGTTCGATTTCGCTCCGACCCGGATGTCTGGTATACATTGAAACTCAAAGTCGATATCAAGGATGGCCATGCAACTGTAAAAGGTAAAGTATGGCCTCGTAAAAAACCGGAACCAAAAGAGTGGAGCATAGAAGCCTCAGACCCACATGCCAATACGAAGGGCAGTCCAGGGCTTTATCTTTACCGTCTAGCGGATGCTTACTTCGATAACATCATTGTCTCTGAGGATAAATAATGAAAAAGTTTCTATTTCGATTTGCCCTTTTTAACTCACTGGCTTGCTTTGCATTAATTGCAACTGGCTGTGACTCCAGTTCAACAAAAGAATCTGTATCAACTGATACCCCCACCGACCTGGGAGGCTCTGCACCACTGGGTGAGGCAGGTTCTACAACAGGTGAAGCGGGCGTTAACATTCCTGGTTCCGAACCAGACGATAAAAAATCGGAACCGGTTTTGGATGCTGACGGAAATCCGGTCACATCCAAAACCGATAAAAAGGCACCAGCCAGCAAAAAATCAGTCATCACAGGTGACTGGCCGATGTGGGGTGGTGATCCTTCACGCAATATGGTCAATAAAACCACAGGAGTTTCGATCGACTTCACTCCCGGTGAAGGTGACGAAAAAGGCGAAAACGTTCTCTGGGTTTCCAAGCTTGGTTCACAAACTTATGGGAACCCTGTTGTTGCCAATGGTCAGGTCTATGTGGGAACCAACAACGGCGGAAAATATCGTCCGAAGTATGAAGACGATCTCGGTGTTGTCCTTTGTTTTGATGAAAAGACTGGTGATTTCAAATGGCAACTCTCGCGTGAAAAACTTCCTCAAGGCCGCGTAAACGACTGGCCAGAACAGGGAATCTGTGCTGCTCCCTGCGTTATAGGAGATCGCTTGTGGGTTGTTACAAACCGCTGTGAATTGATGTGTCTGGATGCAGACGGGTTTTACGACAACGAAAATGATGGCCCGTTCAAAGAGGAAAAAGATACTGACAAACAAGATGCTGATATTATCTGGTCACTTGATATGATCGAAGACCTCGGCGTATTTCCTCACAATCTGGCAACCAGCTCACCTGTCGTTCACGGGGATTATGTCTTCCTGCTGACTTCCAATGGAGTTGATGAAGCACACCTGGAAGTTCCTGCTCCCCGGGCTCCCTGCTTTTTAGCCGTCAATAAAAATACGGGGGAGGTCGTTTGGGAAGATAATACACCTTTCGACCAAATTCTACACGGTCAATGGTCTTCACCTGCGATCGGCGTAGTGAATGGCAAGGCCCAGGTCTACTTCCCCGGCGGTGACGGATGGCTGTATGCCTTCACTCCGGAAGGGGATGGTGACGGCAACGCCAAACTGATCTGGAAATTTGATTTGAACCCTAAAGATTCGAAATGGGAACTGGGAGGCCGTGGCACACGTAACGCCATCATCAGTACGCCCGTTTTTTACGATAACAGTGTCATCCTGGGAGTTGGACAAGACCCCGAACATGGTGAAGGGGTGGGTCATATTTACCGCATCGATGCCACCAAAACCGGTGACATCAGTCCTCAGATTTCTGATGGTAAAGAAGGTTGGAAAGACAATCCTACCTCGGGACAGATCTGGCATTATGGTGGAGAAGACGTTGATGGAAAAATCACCGGTAAGAAAGGTGAGTTGCTATTCCGGCGAACCATGTCGACCGTAGCTGTCGCTGATGGGCTGGTATATGCTCCCGACCTGAGCGGGTTCATCCACTGCCTGGATTTCGCAACCGGGAAACGATATTGGGAATACGATATGTTCGCAGCCTGCTGGGGTTCCCCAATGGTCGTGGATGGTAAGGTGTTTATTGGAAACGAAGACGGAATGTTGATTATTCTGCAAGCCAGCAAGGAAAAGAAACTGCTGGAAGAAAAAACGTTCAACTCTTCAATCTATAGCACTCCTACCTTTGCCAATGGCAAAATGTATGTTTCCGATCGATCTCAGCTTTATTCGATTAAAGTGACTGATTAGCAAGAGGTTACGACCTTTTTGAATTCAAAAACAGAAGCCCGATAAAATCAGGCTTCTGTTTTTTTATGTCTTCGCAATCCGGTTTTGACATAAAACCGTTTTTCTGGTACACCCCGGTCTCAAAATCCAACAGTTCGACCATACGATAACTGCTTTTAAAATCAGCCGGGGTTTCAACTCACCTATGTCAAACGTGACCATCATCATTCCCTGTTTCAATGAAGAGCAACGTTTAGAAGTCCTCCAGTTTCGCAAGCATGCGATCTTGCATGAAAACCATCGTTTCTTATTCGTCAATGATGGCAGCAGTGATCGGACGGCGTTCATTCTGGATGATTTAAAAGCCAGCGACCCGAATAAATTCGATGTGCTCCACCTTTCCCATAACCAGGGAAAAGCAGAAGCCGTCAGACAAGGCATGCAGCACGCGATGAAAGCGAACGTTGATTATGTCGGTTTCTGGGATGCCGATCTGGCCACACCTTTGGATATGATTCCGGAATTCGCCAAACAACTCGACCAGATTCCTCAATTATCTTTGGTCATCGGCGCACGCGTTAAATTATTAGGCAGGCAGATTGAACGCCAGCAATTGCGACACTATCTGGGCCGCATTTTTGCCACCGCTGCTTCTGTGGTATTGAAACTTCCCATTTATGATTCACAATGTGGAGCCAAACTCTTTCGAGTGACGCCGGAATGTCAGACTCTGTTTGCCACTCCTTTTTTGACAAACTGGATTTTCGATGTGGAACTTCTGGCTCGCGCGCGGCAGCTGGAAAAGTTCTTTCAATGCCCTTCACTTGAAGAGACCGTTTATGAACTACCGCTGACAAAATGGATGGACGTAGCGGGCTCGAAGGTAAAACCTCACGATTTCCTTAAAGCCTTCTTTGAGCTTTGCTCCATTTACTGGAGCTATCTCAGGCCATCGATCAAAGCACCTTTTGCAGCATTACCTGCTGATACCGCGCCAGAAACAATTCGCAAAGCTGCGTAGTTCTCTGGTTATTCATGATGAATATTGAACCAACTATCACAGTGCGCGCATTTCACATCTCCGTGGGGAGAGACATCAACATTATCAGAAAGCGGCGCATTACATTTGGGACATGTATATGAGCCTTGCTTTGTGCTTATCGCCGATGAAGAAATCAAATTTGATTTCGGAATACCGATACCCATGATAGATGAATAAGCTGTAAATCCACCAAGGGCGACAAAAGGAATAGCAACCAAAGACCCGAAAAGTCGAAAGAACAACGGAGGCGAACCAAAACCACCAAACGGCTGCGACCATAAAAACCCGAGAACCAGGAAACCAATGCAAACAAACACACAGCCGAAAATGGCCCCTACAATCCTGGCACCTTTTGTAATATTTTTATGGTGCTCTTCCAGTTCGTTCATCACCGTCCCTCTATCCCCACACCAGAAGTCAGATCTTTTCGTTTCATACTTAATCGACCTTGATTGCTTCTACCTGATCTTCGAAAGAAATATCCTGAAGTAATGCATAGCGTACGATATTCAGAGCCAGATTGACAGCATCCTGAGGAATATAACCTGAGCAGGCAACCGACGCCTGCTGTTCCAGAGCACAACTGATATCGTACTTACTATAGATCACCGCAAGATGCCCATCGATTTCGATCCCCTCCAGCAGTGGCTCAACCACAATCGTTTTCGCTCTGAGAGGTTGGTTGACATCATTCACTTCCATCTGACGACGTCTCACTTTGCGTACATCATAACCGGTTTGTTCTGAAAACAGCGGATGATTGACGGGAATCCGTTTCAATTGTTTTGTGGGAAACATTTCTCGAATCATTTGTCGAAAGCTCCGATCAAAAGGAGGAGAACCACAACAGGAATCTGCAAACAGAACAGCACCATTTTCAAGAGCTTTTTTCAGTGTGGCCTGTTCTGTTTTTGAGAAGCTGAACTGGCTACGGCCGTGCATATACAACAATGGATATCTCATCAGATTCGGATCACTGGCAGGCAAATTTTTTGATTTTGTGGAAGCAATCATACCTGCTTTCTGGTTCAGAGCCTTTAATAAATTGCGCAATGCCCTTGGTGCTGCATCCCAGGTACCGTTATGACGAATTTTTGCGATCTGTAAAAAACCGCGTTCAATCTGATCCTGCATGCCTCCCGTATTGGCCAGTTCCTCCTGATCTAGTTTATTCGGTGGTTCGCGACCGGTAGCGTAAGCAATGACATTGGTTCCCACTCTCACCGCACGCGTAATCATGGATTTGGCATTAGCCGAACGTTCTCTGGGGGGGAATTTCATCCATTTATCCCACAAACAAGCTAAATCATCAGGAGAGTAAATAATGGACGTGCGGCAGCCGATATCCACTCCATAAAGTTCGACACTTTCTGCATCCAGTAAATATTCACAGCGAAAAACCGGATGTTCGGCTGTCAGCCTTTTGAGTTGTGCTTCGCCCTCTGGATACATACTTTTTATCAAGTCGCGAAATCCTCGATCAAAACCGGCACCATTGCAATTATCTACAGCAAAAATAAAGCCACCCTGTTCCACATACTGCTTCAGCATGGCGATTTCCTTTTCGCCAAAATTAGGATTATCCAGACCACTGAGATAGAGAACCGGCGCCTGCCTGAGGACCTGCACATTGCCCGCCTGGATGGCCAGTTCCAAATTAACAGTCTGCCAGGTTAAAAGCTTTGGCCAATCGGGTCGGCCCGATAAGGCATCTGTTAAATTCAGGATATCATTTTGGTGACGATTCCAATTGGGAACTGCTTTTGGGTTGGGAGCGGCCTGCTGATTCGTTTTGTACTCCAGCTTATTAATCAATACTGGTGCTAATCCTTTGGAAAGAAACAACAAAACAAAACTGGTTCCCAAAATAGGATTGCCTTCAATTTGCCCTGTGCCCTTCCAGGAACCATCCCTGGCTGATTGTCGTTGTATCAGAAAAGCGGCTCCTTCCCGGTACCAGTCGTGTTTACCAAAAAATCGCGTTCCACTCAGTCGGCCCGCCCGCTCGAGTCCATACAGATAATAGAGCAGCCAGTTACCGACACCGGGGTTACTGCCTACAGAAAAATGATTGGCCATCCAGCGCACTGCACGTTCTATCGATTCATCGGATACTTTTTTCTTGCAACAGTTGGGGCTCCCATCCGCATTGATTTCCAGCTCATCTCCCAGCATGGAATTCACAATCACCATCGTGGCAATACCAGCTACCGTCATACTGCCCCTACTTTTTCCTCCTCCTGAATTATAGCCCCACCCTCCATCTGGACTTTGTTGCGTACCCCAATACTGCTTGATCAGTTTCCATGTTTTCAGATCGACAGGTACTCCAGCATGTACTGCATCCCTCAACGCCAGTACTGCATATTGACTGTTACTTCTATCTGCTGAACCTCCTCCCCCAATCAGCATTCCAGACCCATAACCCCAGCCACCTGCATCACCCCCCTTTTTTACCTGAGTTTTTTCCAGACGAATGACGAGCGATTGGATTAATGTCAAATCTCGTTTTCCATCCTTGGCAGCTGCCAGTGCCATAATCACAAGACTAACCTGATAGGTCCCTTTTGGTTCGGAAGCGCGAAGCGTGCGCAAATATTTCAGTGCTCTCTGAACCGGTTCATCATCGGCAGTCATTCCACAATTAACCAGGGCCATCAATGCCAGACTGCTCACACCCACATTGAAATTTGCACTGGGGGCAGACCAGGAACCATTGTCATTCTGCTTCTTCAACAGAAATTCCCGACCCCGCTCGATCGAATCGGCAACGGATTTTGCTGAGAGTTCCTGTGCAGCTGCGGTTGCGCAAAATTGCAGACAAATTGAAATGCTAACCGCAAGCGTCAATATCCAGTGCAGTGCCAAATGCATTACTCGATGATGAAACCGACTCATTGGATTTTCTTTCTATCCTGAGACTATTCATTTAGACAATAGCTGATGCCCACACGATCTAGATCTGATATGAAGATGATTCTAGTTTATCAAATATCCATACTTACCGATTTTTCAGTAATTTTAGTAATTTCTTTACTTTTTTGGTTGTTTTGAACATTGTACCAGTTTTACAACAGCAAGTAAGGGGTCTCTGTTTCTCTTGCCTTTTAAGATGATTATAATATTGTTTCCTGATAAAGTATTTCCACCTGATTCAGAACAGACACCAGGTGATATTGACCGCATCATACTGGCTCGCTGTCTACAATCCAGTTGACTTCATTATTGTTGACTTCTTTATTCTTAAGAGAATGGAAAAACATTGGCTAACGAAAAACGTGACTTCGACGACTTTCTCGAAAAGTTAAACCGCCATCATGATGTCATGGTAGACGAATTGCATAAAGTCATTATCGGGCAGGATGATGTCATAGAGCAGATTATGGCTGCCATTTTCACAGGTGGGCATTGCCTCCTTGTCGGAGTTCCCGGTCTGGCCAAAACTTTACTGGTAAGTACGATTGCCCGCCTTCTTGATTGCGAGTTTAAACGCATTCAGTTTACTCCCGACTTGATGCCCTCTGATATCACAGGCACCAATGTTCTCGAAGAAGAGGATTCCGGTCGACGTGCGTTTCGATTCGTCCAGGGGCCTGTATTTACGAATATTTTACTCGCGGATGAAATCAATCGAACGCCTCCCAAAACACAGGCGGCTCTCTTACAGTCGATGCAGGAACATCAGGTAACTGTCGGACAGACTACTTACGATTTACCGGACCCTTTTTTCGTCATTGCTACACAAAATCCGATTGAACAGGAAGGAACCTACCCCCTGCCCGAAGCGCAACTGGACCGGTTTATGTTCAATATCAAGGTTGAATACCCGAATTTGGAAGAAGAAGAAAAAATTCTGACTTCAACCAGCAACAGCGAGAAACCGGAAATTCGAAAAGTTCTTTCGGCAAAATCCATAGTTTATCTACAACGGCAAATTAATATGATTGAAGTTGGCCCGATGACGATTAACTACGTCACTCGTCTGGTACGGGCAACGCGGCCTTCTGATGGATCTGCACTGCCCTTTATCAAACAAATGGTTGACTGGGGAGCCGGTCCGCGTGCAGGGCAATATTTAATCGCGGGCGGGAAAGCGATTGCAGCGATGGCAGGGCGTGCCAGTGTTTCTCTGAGTGATATCCGACGCGTGGCAGTCCCGGTGCTCAGACACCGCATTTCAACTAACTTTCAGGCGCAAGCTGAAGGACTGGTCACTGAAGATATTATTGCACGCCTGATCGAAGAAATACCTGAGCCGAATATCCCCAAATATGAATGAGTGACACAGTAAAATTTCGTCAGCTGGTTGGTCAGGCTGTATCAATTCAGAGCGGGCTGATTTTGAATCAGCCCTGTCGGGAAATGACATCCACAGTTCAATAAGCGGTTAATTCTGCAGAATCATTAAGCTGGTGCTGCAGGACTTTCTGAATTTTTGATCGTAAATTCCGAATCTTGATCGGTTGTACGAGAATGCGGGTGCGATCTGTTTTCTTCAATAATTTTTTAGCCTTTGCATTCTTTTCGGAAAGCACCAGAACTGCAGACAGATCAGAATCCAACTGCAATGCTTTATGAAACGCTTCGATGGCTCCTGGACCAATGGAGTCTTCCATAAAAACGACACAGTCGGGGGGATTCTCTTTAATGCGATTCAATGCCCGTTCGACGTCACTTAAAATCAAGACACGGTAACCATGTTTTGTCAGGTAATCCCGCAGGACATCCTGATGCTTGGACCGATTTTCAATACATAATACCGTCGGAGATGCAATCGCAATCTTTATTTCCTGCCCGGTAGAAATTGATGAATCGGGTGTAATTGAGGTACTCCCATTTGATCCGGAAGTATCTAGTTGATTACGCACTTGCATCAGATCCTGAATCACTTCTGTCGCCGATTGATAACGTTGGCTCGGTTGATAGGCCATCAATTTTTCCACGATATTGACGACAGAATCAGGTAAATCAGGCTCTAGTGATGTGATCAAGGGAATTTGTGAATATCGCGAAGGTTTTTTTCGCTCTTCAATATCTTTGGTGCGCGGAAAAGGTGGTTTCCCACTAAGCAGTTCGTAAAAAATCGTCCCCACGAAATAGAGATCACTCCGCGGATCATTCCGTGGTGCGCCCGTTGATTTCTCCAGGGTACCATACTCGACAGCCCGTTGATGTGCTTCGCCGGCACCTTTCGCGTCGTCTTCACCTGCTAATCCGAAGTCAATTAATTTTGCCACACCCTGAATCGACATCAACACATTCGTTGGTTTCATATCACGGTGCGTATATCCCAGCTCGTTGGCATATTTCAGACCTTCACAAATATCGATCACATAGTTGATCGATTCCAGTGGAGATAATTTTTTGCGGATCGTAATGAAATCACGCAGATTTCCACCTTCCACAAAATCCATTGTGAAATAATGAATATTATCTTCAACACCTACATCGTAAATTGGTACGATATTTTTGTGTTGAAACTGCTTACAGACTTCCGCTTCCCGATGAAACATCTTGACCGTTTCAGGATCTTGAGCCCAACGCTGTCGGAGAACTTTAATACCCAACATACGACCGTCAATCAGAGAAGCAGCACGATAGACACGCGCAAAACTCCCAGAAGCGTTTTGATACATCAGCTTGTTACCACCGAGTACCAGACCTTCGAGTTCTTTATTTTTTAAACGACCGGCCTGAAATGATGTGATCAGATTTTTACGCTCTAACAGCCGAATCAATTTCTTGTCATTGGTGGAATGATCCTGGAGCTCATGCAGGCAGGAATCCATTTCTTGTTGCGAAACCAGTTGTAATTCAACTATCTGTTCGCTCAGCTTTTTCTTCGGTGACTTCTTATTAAAAAAAATCATTCGCGATCCATGATCTGCAGATGCACATGGGGCTCTAAATTAGACTTAGTAGTAAAACGAAAAGAAACAGAACCGGGAATATCTGGCGATATTTCTCTGCTCAATTTCAAAATTATTAAAAAAAAATGAATTACTTACGCAAAAATCTAATAGCCGTATGTCATCTCAATACTTACTAAGAGCCAATAATATGATAAAACGAGGGCCCTGAAATAGATACAAAATTCTCCCCTTGAATTGTTCCGGTAGGGAAGAATCATGAGGGATTATAACATCAGAATTGACCAAATGGAATCAGTGAACACGCGAGCAGAAAAATATTCTTTATTTTTTCTGTTAGTCGAGAGGAGAATTCGTTTTAATCAGAACAGATTCAGGAATTGACCAGCAGCGTTCCAAATTTCACGGTTCCACATGCTAATGTTGTTTGAAGATTCATACGCGAACCGGCCCCTTCATAATGGAATAAAATGAGATCGGCCTTTGAACCTACTTCGAGCCTGATCTGCTCGAAGCCCAACAATCGTGCAGGATTCAACCCTGCCATATCCAGGGATTCCTGTAGTGTAATTCCTGCCATATCAATGGCCGTTGTCATACAGGTATCTGTCTCCACGCCTGAACCAGCGAGTAACTGACGCTGACCGGCAATGACGATTGGACCATCCTCAAGAACCTCCATTTCGACTGAACCCTGCTCATAAATACCGGGAGGGGAACCCGCCAATCCGGAGGCATCGCAGGTGATTATCGTATTCTCGACACCTTTAGTTTTAATAATCGTTCTGACGACGCTGGCTGGAAGATGGTGACCGTCAGTGATAATACTGGCCATCAACCGAGGTTCTCCCAGTTGATCCCAAATATAATTGGGATGCCGACGCAAGGTCCCATGTGCCCCATTTCCAAGATGCGTACTTAACCGTGCCCCTGCATCTACCGCTTCCAGGATTTGCTCAGACTCGGCTGCAGTATGACCAATCGAGACGACAACGCCCGAAGCAACAGCCTTCTTAATAAAGGGAATCGCACCATCCACTTCGGGAGCCAATGTGATCAAACGGATCCGATTTCCCGAAATCTCCTGTAATCTGGAAAACTCATCCCAGTCAGCCGCACGCACCTGATCCAAAGGATGCGCACCACGTGGGCCTTGGATTGGAGAAATATAGGGCCCCTCCAGATGACAGCCGGGAACCATTTGATCCACCCAGTCAAATTCTTCACAAGCTGCTCGAATCGCGGTAAAACCACTAACGTACGTTTCATACGAACTGGTGATCAAAGTCGGACAGAGTCTCGTAATGCCATACTGGTAATGCTTTTCTAATACCTGACAGACTTCTTCAACCGTGAGCCCCTCTTTATTAAACCAGGTGCCTCCGTGACCATTGATCTGCAGGTCAAACATAGCAGGGGCAATAAAGGGGAGACCTGCTGCTTCAGAATCAGGCAACACATCTATAGAAGCAATTTTATCTTCTTTGACCTTGATACTGACCGCTTCGTCTGTATCGTATCTACGTCCAACTAGCTCCATCAATTGCCTCTGGCTCTTTACCATTTTGAATCAAAAATTTAGAATTTTCAGTTTGAGCGACTGATACTGTCTTTATTTAAATTTAGAAACTATAGGAATTATACTCCAAAGTCAAAAAAAGAAATTTCAGAACAATGCTTTATAGCATGAAATTCATGCAATTCACAGTGAGTACTGTAATGTTTGTGTACTATGCATTAATTCTGAGTATTTTTTCATGGATACAGGTGCTTCCAGACTCCCTAATGAGTAGAATTGACTGTGTTGAACAATTTTGTTCACCAATTTGGCTACTCCTACAGAACTGAGACCCTTTATGTATTTCAAAATGGCCAAACGCGTCTTGCTGGAGACAGATAAACGCCTCGTCTGGAAGTTGGCTTACAATTTTGGATTCAAAGGCGCACTTTCAGTCCACAAGCATAAAAAGCGTCTGAAACGCGGTGAATTCTTCCCTCCCTTTCTTTATATCTCGGTCATTAATAGTTGTAACCTGCGCTGTCAGGGTTGTTGGGTTGATGTTGCAGCCAAGCAGGAAAAAATTGATGTCGAAGCAATGTCTAAACTCATTACCGAAGCGAAGGAAATGGGTAATTCTTTTTTCGGAATACTGGGGGGAGAGCCTTTTATGCATCCTCAGTTACTGGAGATTCTGGAACGACATCCCGACTGTTATTTTCAGATTTTTACAAACGGCCAGTTTATTACAGATGAAATTGCCAAAAAGCTTCGCAAGCTGGGTAACGCCACTCCGCTGATCAGTGTGGAAGGCAATGAGATAATCAGCAATCTCCGCAGAGGACGCAATGATGTCTATGAAAAGACAATGCAGGGCATACAAAATTGTCTGAATAACAAATTGCTCACGGGAGTCTGCACCAGTTTGTGTAAGTCCAACATTGATGATCTACTTACCGAAGAGTGGGTTGATAAGCTCATTGAAATGGGTGTGATGTATTGCTGGTATCACATCTATCGAGTAGCAGGACCGGAACCAAACCCGGAATTAGCACTTTCGCCGGAAGAACAATTACGGGCCCGAAAATTTGTCGTGGATATTCGTTGCCGAAAACCAATTGCCGTGATCGACGCCTATTTTGATCACGATGGTGCCGCCCTCTGCCCTGCCGCAACGGGACTCAGCCACCATATCAACCCCTGGGGAGATATTGAACCGTGTCCTGTCATCCAGTTTGCCACGGAATCCATTCACGATGAAACAAAAACTTTGAAAGAAAAATTTGTACAATCGGAATTTTTGAAAGATTTCCGACAGGTTGTGCAGCAAAATACACGTGGTTGCATAATTCTCGAACGTCCTGACTTGCTGATCGACCTGGTCAATAAACATGGAGCCAAAGATTCCACAGCGCGCAAACAGGCACTCCAGGAACTGGAAAATCTCGAAACGCGCACATCACAGTACTCACCTGGAAATGAAGTACCAGAAAAGAGCTGGGTGTATCGGATTGCCAAGAAATTTTTCTTCAACGATTTCGGTGTCTACGCTGGAACCGACCATAGCCAGACGGCAGCACCAGGGATACTGGCAAATCGAGCCGGTTCTCCCTCCGACACAAGCACCGATCCCCCCAATTTTGTCCCGCTGGAAACAAGCAAAAAATGACACACTCAAAAGTGCCGTTTTAAAATCGTTTCAGGTTTCATCATTCGCACGCCTACTCTTCTTTCGATAGATTAACAATCAAGGTCGCATCGGGCGTGGATCTGGTCGCAGGTTCTATCTCAGGAGACGATTGAATCAGCGTGGCACCAAGAACCATATTCTGTTTCCACCATTCTCTGGCATCCTGAATCGTCCACTTCTCGTCTAACTGACATTCAGAAAGCTGCTGGACGAGTTCTCCCGCTGACTCAGGTCGTCTGGCAGGATCTTTTTCAAGACATTGCATAATGATTTGCTCCAGACCCTCGGACACAGGTTTCCCTAATCGCTTGGAAGGAGTTTCGGGCTGTTCCCGAGTATGCTTCATACAGATTTCAATGACCGAATCACCGTCAAACACAGTTGTTCCAGTCAGCAGATAAAAGGCGACAGCCCCAAAGGCATAGAGGTCACTGCGGGCATCCACTTTGTCGGGAGTATTGATCCCCTCGGGAGAAAGATACATGGGTGTACCCGCCATGGCGTTAGCGGAAGTCAAGGATGCCTGTTCTCTGCCATCGACGGCCTTCACCAGACCAAAATCCAGAAGTTTGATGAAATCGTAAACGCCTCCCCGATGCGTCAAAAAGATATTAGCCGGTTTCACATCCCGGTGAATGACTCCCCGATCATGAGCTTCAGACAACGAACCGGCAATCTGTTTCAAAAGATGAATCGCGCGACTTTCGGGCAGGGCACCAAATTTTTTGACCAGATCATCGAGATCAATGCCTTCCAGTAATTCCATCGCATAATAAAACACACCTTCCGGCGTGCGACCGTAATCATAAATGGCAATTGTATTCGGATGATTCAGTTGACTGGTCATCTGCACTTCGCGCTCAAAACGGGCAACGGCTTCATCCGTTGTTTTTTCAATATTCAATAGTTTGATCGCCGTTGGTCGCCGCAGCATGGCATGATGTCCGCGATAGACTACTCCCATGCCACCTTCACCCAGTTTTTCATCGAGCGAATACTGACCCAATTGTTTTGCTTTAATTACGGCACTACGGGTTTCCTGTTCTTTTTTCGCAAGGATCACGGTAAAGATAAAGATGGCAACAGACCCCATTGCCAACAAACCAAAGAGTCCCCAAAAACTATACCGCAGCAGATAAATGGGGCGATATGCTTCTGTCATATCCATCTCAGTCGCAACCCCCATTTCAAATTCGGGCAGCCATGTCCACGCTCCTACTACAGGAACTCCGCGGTAATCTCTGTATCCGTCCACATCTACGCCACTCTGATTCTGTACAGCGGCGGAGGCCATCTGAGTCAAAGGTCGATCTGCAAGTCTTAAAGCCGGACGATTTCCGCTGACCATATTGACCTCTGGATCACGAATTTGAATATTCAGAATCGAGTGGGAATCGTCGCGGTCTGGTATTAATCCAATCTGCTTCAAATCTTCATCAAACCGACTTTGAGACAACATAACACCTTTTTTATCAAAGGCATATGTTTCTCCCGTTTCCCCTGCCCTGGCAACAGACAGGATACGAGTAAAATTGACTTCAGGCTGAATCAATAAAGCCAAAGCCGCAATGATTTCCCCCGATTCATCTTTAATGGGCGCCATGGCTATCATCGTAGGCAAACTGGCTTTTAAGACTCCCGAATCGTCCTTGCGCGCGAAGACACTCTCAAAGGGACGCGTGACGGTGGCTTCTCCTTGACGCACTTTATCCAGTGCTGATTTCTGAATCGGCAAGTCTGCGCGACCAATTGGTTCATCGCGAGTGGACGCTAAAACCTTTCCATTGAGGTTGAAGAGACCGACATCCAAATATCCCAGATGCTCCAACTCCGATTCGAACTCATTCCGAAGATCTGTTAAGGACTTTGAACGCAACAAGGCTTGATTATTATCGGGGTTCTCTTGATCAATCGTGACGAGTTCTTTCGCCAATTCTTGAATCCGAGATTCATTTGCCAGCACTTCAGCCGTCGATTCTTCACGCTCCAGCCAGATACTCAGTGCGGCTACGTCTGCATTGAGTATCGTCACCAGATTATCTGAGACGGTCTGCTTACTCGACTGTTCAACGACTGATCGTACAATGAATCCGACGATTAATAATAATATCGTTCCGAGAATCGGCCAGACCCACAAATTACCTTTCAAAAAAAGTTTTGAACGGGAAAATGATTTCAGAAATGACTGGGAAAAAGATTTGCCGAGAGAAGACTTAGACACGTTCATATAATAGATCACTCTTACATAATTCAACGACGGGCTCGAGCTCTTAGATTGTGCCAAGTCCGACGACAGGCTTCAAGAACGGAATACACTTTCTTTGAGAACTGGTCTATTCCCATGCCGCTGGTTGAGTGCAAATTTCCACCATCTAAAAAAAAAGCCGTGCCTCGCTGAGGTCACGACTTTTATCGTATCACTGTCATTACGTTGCGACGGTGGGGTCGCTGCAAGAAGGACGGCGAATCGGGTAGTGCTAAGCACTCACCACTATTGATTCCGGTCCATGCATAGGTTTAGGATCCTCCGACGGAAATTGAAACGACAGAATACTATCTAGCTCTATTGTATGTGTAGTCTATGCCATCGTCGACGGGTGAATTGAGTCAAAAATAAAAAATCCACCATCTCTCAGACATATTTAATATAATAAAATATTAATATCCCGATGGTTGTTGAATTCATCGGCATTCAGTGGACTGACTGATTGCATCGATTTTCAAAAAAAACAAAAAACAGGGCGTTCTTTTTGGATCAATTCAAACAAACTCCCTCAGGAAGGACGGGAATCTTAGTCATTTTCTAAAAGCAGGCAAGAGGAATTCTGAGAGAGGAACGTCCAGACATTCTGGGAGGCGAAACTGGGCTTTTCACCAGCATCAAATTCGCGCAGGCATTTAAAAAATGATTGCTCAGATTTTACGCGCGCCATTTTTCATGAGTAACCAGCCAATGACTGCGATCGCTACCAGAACCAGGCCGTATTCCATCGGTGAAATATTATCCCACCTCTTATTCAGGTAGTTGGCATAAAAAGTGGAATACTCACGGCAGGTATCCATAATTGAATTAATCATCTCTCTTCCTCATAATTTTTGTGATATCAAGAGGCTCTTCAATAACAACACGCTCGAATTCGTTCTGTCATACCGAATCAGAATAGATTTCATAAGCGGCAAAATCGATACAACCATGCTTAAAAAAACAGGGATTAATTCCCTGAATAAAGCATACTCCCGAATTTCGCAGTGCGCAGAGATAAAATTACGTCAGGGTAAACAAAAAAACAACTCCCTGTATTCAACGAATGCAAAGAGTTATTTTCACTTCGAAATTGAAAGACATTTATCGATCAGAGATAATCATTGATAACATTTTCGATCCATTCCTGACGACCGCTCAAATTAGGGGCAGAATCACCTTTCTCCAGCATATAAGTTTCCAGATCGGAAAAGGATACACTGCCCGATTCGATTTGTTTCCCGATGCCTTCATCGTAACTGGCATAACGTTTGGCAACAAAATCAGAAAGAACACCATCTTTACGAATCTGTGCCGCGATTTTCGCACCGCGAGCAAAAGCATCCATACCACCAATATGTGCATAAAATAAATCGATCGGCTCAAAGCTTTCGCGCCGAACTTTGGCATCAAAATTGACACCACCGGGAGCCACCCCCCCCTGATCGAAAATCGCCAACATACATTGAGTCGTCAAATAAATATCGGTGGGAAACTGATCGGTGTCCCAGCCAAGCAATAAATCTCCGGTGTTGGCGTCAATACTTCCCAAGGCTCCCTGCAGCGAAGAGTAAACCAGTTCATGCATCATGGTATGACCAGCAAGGGTCGCATGGTTCGTTTCGATATTCAGTTTGACATGATCCATCAAATCATTAGCACGCAAGAAATTCAGGCAGGCTGCAGCGTCAAAATCATACTGATGTTTCGTTGGCTCTTTTGGTTTGGGTTCAAACAGAAACTGTCCTTGGAATCCAATTTTCTGAGCATGCTCTACCGCCATATGCATGAATCGCGCTAAATGATCCAGTTCACGTTTCATATCGGTATTGAACAAATTCATATAGCCTTCACGGCCACCCCAGAACACATAATTTTCTCCGCCCAGCCGATGAGTTACTTCCATCGCTTTTTTGACCTGAGCTGCAGCATAGGCAAAGACATCGGCATTAGGGCTGGTGGCAGCACCATGCATGAAACGCGGATGCGAAAACATGTTGGCAGTTCCCCATAAGAGCTTAATGCCGGTGCGCTCTTGAGATTCCAATAACTTATCGGCGATCTGATCAAAATTTTCGTTCGCCTCTTTTAGAGTTTCGCCATCAGGAGAAACATCTTTGTCGTGGAAACAGTAATAAGGGGCTTGTAATTTTTCAAAGAATTCAAAAGCCACATCCACCCGCTTAAGAGCATTCTCAATGGAATTCGAACCATCATCCCACGGACGTTGAAGTGTTGCAGACCCAAACGGATCACTTCCCGTTCCTCGGAATGTATGCCAGTAGCAGATACTGAATCGGAAGAGATCCCGCATCGACTGGCCTTCCAGTTTCTCTTCAGGATTGTAATGTTTAAACGCAAGTGGATTTTTGCTCTGAGGGCCTTCGTATTCAATTTGGGGTACGTCTGCAAAGTATTCCATGGTGCTTACCTGTAAAGTGGTTAAAACGTTTTAGGACAATCACTTCAAACAATTATTCTAAACAGAATTCTTTTCTGAGAGTAGGCTTGGGAACTTATTGAACAAACATTACAAATGGATTTTCAAAGTGATCTTGCCCCAAAATTATCAATCTGGGAAACTTCGCGGCTGTTTGACAAAGAGTCAGCCAATCCCCTTTCACCTTCCCAGCCAAATCAATTAACGATTGAACCCTCTGATTTAGCCTGTTCCGGCATCGAGATTTCGTAAAGCAGTCTGAGTGACGACACCCGGATATGATTTGTAACCTCATAAAATTTATCATGTTATGTACTTTATGTACCAGTTGTGCATCGAGTGGATTTCATGCTGCGCCAGCGACTCCGTCGAATCCGATTCAAATTTCGGGAACCAACCAAGATGTCGTTTGGGAGCGGGTGGTCGATACGATCCACACCTATAAATTTACGATCGCCAGAGAAAACAAGCTGGATGGCAGGATTGAAACAGGGTACAAAGTGGGATCCAATTTATTAGAACCCTGGCACGGCGATTCCGTAGGCTTCGATAATCGCCTGGAAAGTAGCCTGCAATCGATCCGACGCAGAGTTTTTGTCAGTGTGACCCCCATAGAAGGGGGCTATTTGCTGGGAATTGAAGCTTTCAAGGAAATTGAAGATGTTCACACTCAAACATCAAGTGCACCGGGCGGCGCAACGTTTCAACAGGAACTCAGCCTGAGGCGTGATCTCAATCTGGTACAAGAACGTAGTTCCACTCCAGGGTGGATTCCTCTCGGACGTGATCCGACTCTGGAACAGGACATTCTTGAGAGCCTGCAGGTTGCTTTTTCACAATAGGGCATCCAGACGTTCCTGAGAGACTCTCATATCACTCTTGTAATAACACTCCAGAACTATGATGGGGAATGCTACTTACAAAGGATCAGTTTCCCGTTTTGGGTGATTCGCAAGCGGTATATTGAGTCTCCATGCTGAATTAACACCTCAGAATTCCCTTTGAGAATCACTTCAGAGGAAATGACTTCTGCAGCGATTTCCGCTTTGACATCTGGGTTGACTGGAATGGATTCTTCTTTTTTCGGATCACTCATATTTCTTTTTCTAACTGAATTTCAGGGTGCCATAGCCTCATCACGACGCTTCAAACCACTTCCTGATAATGAGACGCTTCTGACTTGAGATGAACGGGTCAATCAATAATGAAGCCTCAAAAAGCATGAATTCGCAGACAAATTCACAATAACTCTATTTTTCACATAAAAAAATGTGAGAATTACATGTCCTTCAAACTTGCCAGCACCTCATCTTCCGGCTAACATACTGACTTTGAGACTCAGTGTCAATAAAGACTCTTTGTCAAGCAAAAACAGTTTACTGAAATCACGGCAAGACGGCCTTCCCATTCAGATACTCGTAGTATCTGTTTGCACGTTGCCAGCATCTCTTTTAGGAGGTAGAAAAGAAATGGGGCAACACACGCAACAAAACGGGAAA
>Ga0055584_100000332_pt1 | contig 44326 bp, 34 predicted proteins | sample OSDHelmetaG_FD_58716 | JGI IMG/M metagenome (GOLD analysis project Ga0055584, IMG submission 58716) | Pelagic marine sediment microbial communities from the LTER site Helgoland, North Sea, for post-phytoplankton bloom and carbon turnover... | ecosystem: Environmental > Aquatic > Marine >...
AGTTGGGAATATATACAAGTGATATTGGTTTTGGCCTTGGTGTTAATACAAGTGATTTGAATGGAGATGGATGGGTCGATATCTATGTTGCTAATGACTTTTTTGAAAAAGATTATTTCTATCTTAATGATGAGGGTAAGGGTTTCAAAGAAGTGGGAGACTCATATTTTAGTTGTTTCTCGTTAGGATCAATGGGAGTTGATGCAGCCGACATTGATAATGATGGTGACTGTGATATTCTTGTGGCTGAGATGATGCCTAGTACTCTTGAAAGGAAAAAAACTAAAGCAACTTATGAAAACTGGGATAAATACCAGAAATCAGTAAAAAGTGGATACGCTCATCAGCTACCTAGAAATATGCTTCATATAAATAATGGTGGATATTTTTCTGATGTGAGTAGGATGAAAGGTGTTGATGCCACAGAGTGGAGTTGGGCCCCACTTATATTTGATATGAATAATGATGGCCTTAAAGATATATTTATCAGTAATGGAGTAGGTAAGGACCTTTTGGACAGAGATTACCTTTCTTTTATGGCTGATGAACAACGTCTACAAGAGCTAGTTAAAAATAGAGATCAAGAATCGCTAAAAAATCTTATTGACATCATGCCTTCAGGTAAGGTGCAAAACTCATTTTTCACTCAGGATGATAAGTTTATTTTTAGCGACAAGTCAGAGACTTTGACAAATATGAAGTCAAGCTTTAGCAACGGAAGCACTTTAAGTGATTTAGATAATGACGGAGATTTAGATATTATCATTTCTAATATCAATGACAAAGCTGTAATTCTGGAAAATACTGCTACTAATAATTTTGTAAATCTCATTTTAATTGGTGATCAAAATAATATAAATGCTATTGGAGCGGAGGCAGAAGTGAAGAACAAAGACCTTTCATTTTATGCGACTAACAATCCCTATAGAGGCTTCCAAAGTTCTATAACTTCAAAATTGACCATAGGTTTAGGATCGGCAGAAAATGTTGATAAAGTTCTTATAAAGTGGACAGATGGGTCAAAAGAAAGATTTGAAAATATTCGAATAAACAAATCAAATGAAATAACTAAGGGAAATGGAATAGTATTGGGGGAAGAATTTAAAGAAATGAATGCGCTAAATATTAGACCTATTGATTCACTTGCTTATCAATATCCAATTCGCCCCTTCAATGAATTCAATAAAGAGAAACTACTTCCATCAATGCTTCCTTCTAATTCTCCTGTAGTTTCAAAATATTTGGAACACAAAGGCTCACCGTCTTTGTTTTATGGTGGAAGTCAAAACTTTGGAGTCCGGAATGTTTTATCGTTTTCAGGATTAATGGATTCTTTATCTTTTCTATCATCTTTCAGGTCTCATGTGACCCATATACTTCCGTTTGATTCTGACAATGATGGAGATTTAGACGTTTATATGGCTCATGGATCAAGAGTGTTTACTCCTTATTCTACGGAACTGGATGATGTTATTTACGAGAATGTCGGAGATAACGTTTTTGAGTTGAAGAAAGATGCAATTGTTTTCGATGATAGAATTGTCACAGGAGCAATAGCTGCTAATGATATGAATAATGATGGGCTAGTTGATTTGATAGTAGGTGAGAGAATTCGAGATGATACTTACGGCCTGAGTACTAGAATATTTTACTATAGAAATTTAGGGAATAATCAATTTAAGTTAACGGATACAGAAGAGAACAATTTGTCTATGGGCATGATCTCTGATATTGAAATTAATGATATAGATGGAGATTCAAAACCAGAAATTATAGTAACTGGAGAATGGATGGGAATTAGGTTATTTAAGATTGAAAATGAGAAACTTGTTGATGTATCAATTGAAAACGAGATTTTATCTTCTTCTGGATTTTGGAGAGATATCAATGTAGTTGACATTGACAATGATGGAGATTTAGATATTCTCGGAGCAAATCAAGGATTAAATTCTTTTATCAGTAGAAATCTAAAACTCTATGTTTCAGATTTTGATGATAATGGTAGAAGGGAACAAATTCATGCTTTGAGTATAAATGGGAAAGATTATCCTAATCATGATTTTGATGAGATCATGTCCCAGTTGCCAAAATTGAGATCAAAAGTGCCCAATTATAGTGCATACTCAACTTCCTCTATGGATGATCTTTTCGATCAAAAATTATTGGATAAAATAGAGGTAAAAACATTGGATGAGTTAAGAAGTGGTGTATTTATAAATGACTCTTTTGGTTTTAGATTCATTCCTTTCCCTGCAGAAGTTCAACAGTCATCAATGCATGCCATTGAGGTTGATGACATTAATCATGATGGATTATTGGATGTTTTAATAGGGGGAAATCACTTTTTATACAAACCTCAATTTGGAAAGGACGATGCTTCTCAGGGGCATGTCATACTTGGAAGGAAAGGAGAGTCGGGATATGAGTTTGGTGATGTAGAATCATTGAATATAACTGGAGAAATAAGGTTTATCCAGAAAGTGGATGACCATGAATTCCTTATAGGTGTAAATGGTGAAAATTTGATAAAATATAGAATAAGGTATGAATAGGACCTGGGTCGTCATAATGTTCATTATTACAATATTATTTGTTTCGTGCAAGTCAGATTATGAAAAACTAGTCAAATCTGAATTGGCAACAGGAGAGGTATATGAAGATTTGATATTTGATATGAAGATGGGGCAAACACAAAAGGAATTTTTTGCTATTTGTTGGGATCTAAATAAAAGGAAAGTAATAAGCCAAGGTCCAAAAAATGAATATGTACGATATGAAATGGAACCAAACGAGATTCCAAATGAACCAGAGAGGGTTGAAATGCTTTTCTATGGATTATTTGATGAACAAAAAGTGATGAGGGGATTCAGAAAGAGATTTTCCTATTTAGGATGGTCACTATGGAACGAGGAATTCCATTCTGACAAGTTAGCTGAAAAGCTCAAAGGTTACTACTTGAAAAATTATGGAGGAAATGACTTTATGGAAATAGATGAGGGATTAGAACAAATAAAAACCTATGTAAAAGTGGATGGCAATAGGCAAATTTTGATTTACCCTTTTGATTCTAAAGATGTAGTGGTGAAAATAGAAGACAATCGATATAAATTGAGTAAATGAGAACAGGACTACTCCTATTATTGATCAGTTTTTTGTCATTAATTTCATGTAAAAATGAAGTAGTAGATCAACCCTTATTTCAGTTACTAGACAATGAAAATATAGGAATAGACTTTATTAATGAATTAGAGTACGATCAAGATTTCAATGTATACAAATATCGAAATTATTATAACGGAGGTGGAGTAGCTCTAGGAGATGTCAATAATGATGGTCTTACGGATATTTATTTCACATCAAACCTGAAGGAAAATAAATTGTATATCAATCTTGGAAACAATAGATTCACGGATATCACTAGCTCATCGGGAGTAGGAGGCTCACATTCTTGGTCCACTGGAGTTACTATGGTGGATATTAATGCTGATAACTACCTTGATATATATGTTTGTAATTCTGGTGACATAAAAGGTGACAATAAAGAGAATGAACTTTTCATAAATAACGGCGATCTGACTTTCACTGAATCAGGTGAAGAATATGGACTGAATGATGATGGGTTTTCTACCCACGCTTCTTTCTTTGATTATGATAAAGATGGAGATCTAGATGTTTATCTGCTGAACAATTCTTATCAAGCCATTGGAAGCTTTAATTTGCGGACTGATGAACGCCCAAACCGGGATAAAAAAGGTGGAGATAAATTTCTTAGAAATGATGAAAGAGAATTTATTGATGTTAGTGAGGATGCAGGTATTTATGGTAGTGTTATAGGATTTGGGTTAGGAATAACTGTTGGAGATGTAAACAATGACAGTTGGGAGGATATTTACGTTTCTAACGATTTTTTTGAAAGAGATTATTTGTATTTGAATCAACAAGATGGCAGTTTTTCTGAAGTTCTTACAGAGCAAATGACATCAATCAGTGGTGCGAGTATGGGAGCGGATATGGCTGATATTGACAATGACGGGAATGCCGATATTTTTGTCACTGAGATGTTGCCTTCTGATCCTCATAGATTAAAAACTGTCACTACTTTCGAAGATTGGAATAAGTATCAATACAATGTAAAAAATGGATATCATCATCAATTTACGAGGAACACCTTACAATATAATAATGGTGATGGTTCATTTAGCGAGGTGGGTAGATATGCGGGAGTAGAAGCTAGTGATTGGAGTTGGGGAGCATTGTTTTTTGATATGGATAATGATGGATTAAGAGATCTCTTTATTGCGAATGGAATATATCAAGACTTAACTAATCAGGATTATCTCCAATACGTGGCTAATGAAAAAGTAATTAAGTCTATCATCAATGATGATGGCGTGAATTATAAAGAACTTATTGATATTATCCCTTCTAATCCTATTCCCAATCACTTTTATATCAATAAAGATCACCTTTCTTTTGTTCGCGCACATCAAAATGTTCTGGATATTCCTAGCTTTTCAAATGGAGCGGCTTATGGTGATTTAGATAATGATGGCGACCTTGATCTTGTGGTTAACAATGTAAACATGCCTCCTTTTATATATGAAAATCAATCTAACCTTAATGAAACAAACAGGTTTATAAGTATTGCGCTGAAGGGGATTGAAGAAAATATCAATGCCATAGGAAGTAAAGTACGAATTACATCTAATAATGGATTGAGCATTGAACAACAGGTTCAATCAGCCCGAGGCTTTCAATCTAGTATGGATCAAAAAGTCGTGATTGGAGTTGGAAACACCGAAACTGTGGACATCGAAGTCTATTGGCCAAATCTCACAAAACAAATATTAAATGGTGTCAGGACCAATCAAAATTTAGTGATTGAGCAAAAGGACGATGCGATAGCAGTAGCCAATAAAATGAACAGTATAGACTCAATGATATTTACAGCGATTACGCCCTTTGCTCATGTTCATAAAGAAAATAATTATAGTGACTTCAATAGAGAGCGATTGATATATCATATGAAAAGCAATCTTTCTCCTCATATGGCATTAGGAGATTTAGACCTGAATGGTTTTGAGGACGTGGTTATCACAGGATCTAAAGGGTATCCCACTAGTATATATTTTCAAGATTCAAAGGGATATAATGAGGCTATTTCATTAGGAAATCAATTGAACTTAGAGCAAGAACATTCTGATTTATTGCTTTTTGATGCAAATGGAGATGGATTTTTGGATATTTATATGGCTAGTGGGGGTGTTGATGTTAGCCCATTTTCGCCGTATTTATTTGATGAGTTGTGGATAAATGATGGTAGAGGAAAATTTTCAAGTTCAGAACAGAAATTACCAAATTCCTCTGATAATATAAGTTCTTCTGTTGTGATTGGTGATGACTTTGACGGCGATGGAGATATTGATTTGTTTGTAGGAGAAAGAGTGAAAATAGGAAAGTATGGAGCTCCATGCAGTGGTTATGTTTTACAAAATGATGGCGAAGGAAGTTTTACTGATGTCACTACCGAAAAAGCACCATTCGTTAAAGATATTGGAATGATCAATGATGCCACATTTGTAGATTTAGATGGAAATGGCAATAAAGAAATTATTATAGTTGGTGAGTTCATGCCTGTAATGGTAATGGAATGGGTTGGCGGAAAATTTGTGAAAAAAGAAATTGAAATTTTGACTTCATCATCAGGATGGTACAATGTGGTTCATGCATCTGATGTAAATAGTGACGGCTTACCTGATATCCTCTTAGGTAATCATGGAACAAATAGCAGGTTTAAGGCTTCAAGAGACCAACCTCTAAAAATGTATTTTAATGACTACGATAAAAATGGCTTTCCTGAAGGAATTCTGACTCAGTCTGGAACAGATGGAAAAGATTATCCATTCACACTAAGGCACAATCTACTGGATCAATTAAAATACTTGAAGAAAAAGTTTCCTGATTTTAAATCATATCAATCTGCTGATATTCACACCATATTTACAGAAGATGAGTTAAATGGAACCAAAGTATTAGAGACGACTGAATTGGAAACACAGTTTTTTATAAACAAAGGCAACTATAATTTTGAAATGGTTTTATTACCGAAAGAAGCTCAGTTTGCACCGATTTTTGCGGTTGCATCTGATGATTTTGACAATGATGGAGATATTGATATTGTGCTAGGAGGAAACCAATATCATGTTCTACCAGAAGCTGGCATCTATGATGCTAGTTATGGAGTGTTTCTTGAAAATGAAAACAATTCTTCTTTCAATTATCGACTTCCATCGATAATTGGATTACGTCTAGAAGGACAGGTCCGAGATGTAATTAGTTCGAGTGGTGAACTTTTCGTTGCCAGAAATAATGAAGGTGTTCTCATTTATAAATATTAGCATTCTGTGAAGGAGATTATTAGTAGTCTAATTTTAATTTTTTTTTGGACATCATGTTCACAAGAACCAGAGTCTTTAGAAAACAATAAAGGCAAAGGATTTAGAGAAATAAACACGCATGAAGCAGGTATAGACTTTAGAAATGATCTCAAATATTCAGCAGAACATAACATAATCGAATACTTATATTTTAATAATGGTGGGGGTGTAGGTGTAGGAGATATCGATAATGATGGATTAGAAGATGTGTTGCTAACTGCAAACCAAAAATCAGATCAACTCTATAAGAATTTAGGAAACCTTCAGTTTGAAAATATCACAGAATACTCAAATATATCTCAGATCCCCAGCTGGTCTACTGGGGTGGCTATTGACGATGTAAATGGTGATGGATGGAATGACATTTATGTGTGCAAGGTTAGCGAAATGAGTTCTGTAGAAGTTCATAATGAACTTTATATAAATCAGAAAGATGGAACATTCAAAGAAATGGCTCAGGAGTATGGGTTAGACTTTAAGGGATATTCTACCCAAGCTTCATTTTTTGATTATGATAAAGATGGAGATTTAGATATGTATCTTTTAAATCACTCAGTCCATAGTACCAAAAGCTACGGTTCCATAGAAAAAAGAGAAGAAAAAGACGAAGTATCTGGAGATCGTATTTATGAGAATAGGATAAATGAGAAGGAAGGAAGATTTATAGATAATACATCAAAGTCTGAAATATATAGTAGTGCACTTGGCTATGGATTGGGCTTAGTAACTAGTGATTTAAATAATGATGGGTGGGTTGATATTTATGTGGGGAATGATTTTCATGAAAATGACTATATCTATATTAATAATAGAGATGGGACATTTACTGAAGACATAAAAGGCTATATGACCCATTCATCTCAATTCACTATGGGGGTGGATGCAGCAGATATTAATGGAGACGGATTCATTGATATTTTCACTACTGATATGATGCCTTATTCTTCTGATATATTAATGAAGTCAGGAGGAAATGATACAGAACAAATTGTAAAAATCAAAAAGGACTTTGGGTATCACACCCAGTATTCACGAAACATGATGCAATTGAAAGATAAACGGAATGGCTTCTCTGAACAAGCATTCATTTCTGAAACTTATGCATCAGATTGGAGCTGGTCAGTTCTCTTACAAGACTTTAACAATAATGGAAATACTGATATTTACATTTCCAATGGTATCGTGAATAGACCTAATGACCTGGACTATATACAATACATCAACACACCTGCCAATAGGCAAAACGAAAATGAATCAACAACTGAATTCAATCAAAGATTGATTAATAAAATGCCAACTTTAAAACTTCGAAATGTCCTATTTACACAAAATAATGACCTCAAATTTTCAGCTATTCATGAATCAAGTATAGGTAAACCTAATTATTCTAATGGGTCTGCTTACGCTGATTTGGATATGGATGGAGACTTAGATATCATCAGTAATAACGTGAACGGTCCAATTAGCCTATTAGAAAACTTAACGGTTAATTCTCATTTTGTCTCTTTTGATTTATCTGGTGATAAACATGCCGTTGTTGAAGTTTTTACTAGAGATAAGGTTCAGAAGAAAGAGTATACTACCGCTAGAGGATATCAATCATCATCTACACATTATTTGCATTTTGGGTTAGGAAGTGAAGTAGAAATTATTGACTCTATATTGATAAAATGGTCTGATGGTAGTGTTCAAGTAGAGAAAGAGGTCCCAATGAATAAACATGTCATTCTTGAAAAGAAAAGATCTGAAGCTTGGACTGGTGGTGAAACAAAAGGATCTTTTGCATTAAGCATTTTACCAATTGAACATAAAGAAAATGATTATGACGATATAGATCATGAACCACTATTACTTTATAAGTTTTCCAAAGAGGGTCCAGCAACAATTTATGAAGATTTTGATAAAGACGGGTTTAAGGATCTTCTAATAGGAGGAGCAAAAAATGATCCTATTTCATATTATAGAGGTGGTGAAACTGTGCCATTTACAAAAACGAATGTACCTGTTTTTGTTGCTGACTCCAGATACGAAGACGTAAATGCAGCCATTATAGATTTCAACAATGATGGATACAAAGACATATACGTAGTGAGTGGGGGAAATGAGTACAATGAATTGGATAAGAACCTTGAGGACCGGCTTTACATCAATGATCAAAAAGGGAGTTTTTTTAGACTAGAAATTTCACTGCCACACACTAATGGATCATGTGTGGCTGTCTCAGATTTTGATGGCGATGGTTTTGAAGATTTCTTTGTAGGATCCCGAAATGTACCTGGAGCATTTGGTTTGTCTCCTGTAAGCTTTATTATTAAAAATGTAAATGGTCAGAGGTTAGAAATTGTTGAAAGAGGCAGATATGGAATGGTGAGCGAGGCGCAGTGGATCGATATCAATGATAATGGATCTGAAGAACTAATCCTTGTTGGTGATTGGATGCCTGTTAAAATTCTTTCATATAATGGGGACAGTAGCTTTAATGATATTGCTTCTTTGATCGGTATTCCAGATGTTCGAGGATTATTTAGATGCGTAGAAACTGGAGACTTTAACAAGGACGGCTACCCAGATTTAGCCTTAGGGAATATTGGTCTTAACACATTTCTTAAAATTGGAGAGAAAGGTAAAATCAACCTTTATTTATCTGATTTTGATAATAATTCATTTATTGACCCAATAGTCTTCAGCGATTTTTTTGGAAATAATATTCCATTTGCTGATAAGGTTTCGTTACAAAGACAGATTCCATCTATAAAGAAGGCTTTCCCATCCTTTCAAAAATTTGGTCAAATTTCATCAATAGATGATATTAGACTAGAGGATGAGATAATGGAGACAAAGTACATTAACACTCTTTCTTCAATAGTGGTTTTATCGCATGAAAATGGATATATAATTAAATCATTGCCTAGAGAATGCCAAATCAGTAATATTCAAGATTTTTCTTGGGTACAAAATTCGGATGGTACTGGGGAATTGTTCTACGTGGGTAACAATAGAAGTAACAGCCATGTTCTAAGCCAAACTTTGGCCTCAAGAGGTGGTGTTTTATCAGGTTTTGGTAATAAAGAGATAGAATTCTTATCTCATGAATCACTTCCACTTCCTCAAGGAATTGTTTCTCGAAAAATATTTAGTGTAAATAGCGACAAGTTTCTTGTAATCAATAATAGTGCTGTCCAATATCAGATACAGAGGAAGTAGTCCTAAACCTTAGGTTTTTGCCAACCATGATGATAGTCATTAGTCATTAGAGCATTTGCTTCTTTATCATCCCCAAAATTCGATGTGTCTGAATTCCAATAAATTTTTCTGCGGGTGTGGTATGCTATGTTACCCATCATCGCATTGACAGCTGCGACGCTACCTGAAACTAAAGGGGTATTTAGGATAGAAGGATCTTTTTTATCTATTGCCTCAATAAAATTTTCCCAGTGTAGAGCGAGATAGTTCAAATCCTGAGGTTTGTCAAATTTGGCGATAGATTCCATTTTTGGTTGACCAAGATCACTATATGACTTATGAGTGCTTTCTACATAAACTTCATATCCCCCTCGATTTACGACCAGAGTTCCATTGTTCCCAATAAAAGCTATTCCTTCTGTACGCCCATATGGGCCTCCATCTATTCCTGTGGCGTGCTCCCAAAGCATATTAAAATTGTCATACTCAAAAATGGCTTGTAATGTATCTGGAGTTTCAGAAGCATCATCAGGATAAGCCAGTTTGCCACCAGAAGCCATTACAGATTTGGGTGCATTTGCCTTCATGGCGTAAAGGGCTATATCTATTTCATGTACTCCCCAGTCAGTCATAAGGCCACCTGCATAGTCCCAGAACCACCTAAAATTGAAATGAAATCTGTTTTTATTAAAAGGTCTATCAGGTGCAGGACCGAGCCACATTTTATAGTCTACACCTTCAGGGGCCTTCTCATCTGGATAACTGTCTACGGGTTCCATCCACCCTTGATATGCCCATGTTTTTACGAGCCTGATTTGTCCTAAGACTTCACTTTGTACTATATCGATAGCTTTTCTATAGTGAGGCCCACTTCGTTGCCATTGGCCTACCTGAACCATTAGATCAGGTCTTTTTGATGCAGCCTTTATCATAAGATTACATTCTTCTATAGTAAGCGCAATTGGCTTTTCTACATAGACGTGTTTTCCTGCATCTATAGTGTCACAAAACATTTTACAATGCCAGTGATCTGGTGTTCCAATAATTACAATGTCTATTTCATTGTCAGAAAGTATATCTCTATAATCAGAGTATGTTTTGAGTTTTTTGAAATTGTCTTTATAGTGTTCTGCGCTTCTTTCATTAATCACATTCTGATCCACATCACAGATTGCTACAAGTTCTACATTCTTAACTTTAATAGCATTTTTGGCATTTCCCCATCCCATTCCTTTTGCCCCAATAAGACCTACTCTTAATATGCGGTCATTAACTCTAATAAATGGTTTTGTTATTGCACTTGGAATAAAAAGTCCACCTCCAAGTAATGCAGTGTTTTTTACAAATTCTCTTCTTTCGTTTAAAACCATAACCTATTTATTTTGGATGGAGAAAATACGACTTTTTGAATACTTTTCTAGCTAAAAAAAGCATCTTCGAAATGAGTGAGCTTAGGCGGATGTTTACTATTCATGAGCACTGAAATCACATCAAACCTTATTTCCCAAGTATGATTGATAGCAAACATATAGGCATTAGCAGCTCCAAACATTAAGCTTCTTTTTGCTGAAGAGACAAAGTCCTCTGGCATACCAAATTTTAGGGTGCTTCTTGTTTTTACCTCTACAAAAATTAGAACACCATTTTTCTCACATATGATGTCTATTTCTGCTTTTTTATATCTCCAATTTTTTTCTAAAATTCTATAACTCTTTTTTAAAAGTAGCTCACAAGCTATTTCTTCACCTTTTCGTCCCAGTTCGTTATGATCTGACATTATTTGTAAGTAGTGATGCCTTAATTTAATACAATGGCACTGCTTTATCAACATACTGTATTATAAGGTGAAAAGAAATCAATTCTGACCTTTCTTTTTATATCATATTTGCGACTTGAATAGTCACATATTAGAGATTATTCTATATTGAGAATAACTTAGTAGAAAGCAAAAATTATGATGGATCAACTTATTGCCAGGTTTCCTGAGCAGCTAGAAGAAGCACTACAAATTGCGGATAAAGCGAAAATAACTTCTCACGACCATAAAATCCATAAAGTATACGTTGCTGGGTTGGGAGGTTCTGGAATAGGAGCGGACTTTGTATCTGAATTCATCAGAGATGAATGTAAAATACCCTATACCGTAGGTAAAGGTTATAGCATTCCAGCATACGTTGATCAAAATACATTAGCCATTGCTTCTTCATATTCTGGAAATACTGAAGAAACCCTTTATTCTTTTGAGCAAATAGAAAAAAGTGGAGCTAAGATTGTCATTATATCGTCGGGGGGGAAACTAATTGAAATTGCAAAAGAAGAGGGTTATGATTTTGTTCAAGTACCAGGGGACTGGCCTTCTCCTAGGGCATGCTTAGGGTTTTCACTTGTTCAGCAATTGGGTGTCATGTATAAGCTGGGACTTATTTCTGATAAAAGCCTAAAAAGTATAAAAAGCTCAATAGCTCTTATTGAATCTAAGTCAGAAGCAATAAAAACAGAAGCTAAGGAGATAGCTGATAAATTGTTCAATAAGCTCCCGATCATTTATACAACTGATAGAATGTCATCCGTAGCTGTTCGACTTAGACAACAAATTAATGAAAACTCAAAGGCTCTATGCTGGCATCATGTCCTACCAGAAATGAACCATAATGAGTTAGTAGGATGGAGAGATAAGAATCAAGACTTAGCTGTGATTTATCTTAGAAATGATGATGATTTTAAAAGAAATAGTGTAAGAATAGAGATCAATCAACAGATACTTTCTAAATATACAGACACAATTATTAATGTTTATTCTGAAGGAAATGACCTCATAGAAAAAGCAATGTATTTGGTTTATTTGGGAGATTGGGTTTCGTGGTATCTTTCTCAACTAAGAGGAATGGATTCTATCGAGGTAGATGTAATAGACTTCTTAAAAGGAGAACTAGCTAAGGTTTAAAATGGAGCAGTAAATACTGCTAGGATTTGGGAGAAAGTAAACCTCCTGGATTTAGCATCTTTTCGGTAACTATAGTTTTTTCACACAGTTTAGAAGCCCAGGAGGTTTATGATAGTTTCATACTCGCATAAAACGATTAGCTTCTTAATTTCGCTGCCTATTTGGTAATTTTCAGAAACTTATTGGGCTTATGAAAAACAAAAAAAGGCCATTTGATCTCTCAAATGACCTTTATATTTTAGGATAATAATTTTCCTCTTAAAAAATTGAGTTTGAATAGTTCAGTTAAATGAACAATCTAAAAAAAATCGATTTAATGGATGCTCTTTTGCTTAATATGAATGAAGTTTGACACCACTTTCTTCCATCGATTTTCTGATGTTGATAAGTGCATACCTCATTCTTCCAAGAGCCGTATTTATACTTACTCTTGTTAGAGCTGCTATTTCTTTAAAACTCATGTCAGCATAATGTCTTAAAATAACTACTTCTCTTTGCTCTGGGGGTAGTTGGTCTACAAGGTTTCTTATAGCTGTATACGTCTGATCTTTGATGATAGTTGTCTCCATATTGTCATCCTTGACCTCTAAAACATCAAAGATGTCAAATGTCTCAGAAGGAGAAACTTTAGTTCTTCTTTTTGATCTTCTAAAGTAATCTACACAAAGGTTGTACGAGATTCGCATCGCCCATTGAAGGAATTTACCTTCATGATTATACTTTCCTCTGCGCAGAGTATCAATAATTTTTATGAAAACTTCTTGAAAGATGTCTTCTGCGAGATCATGATCTTTTACAAATAAATAAATTGAAGTGTATATTTTATTCTTGTGACGAGTAAGCAATACTTCGAAAGCTTTCTCATTACCTTTTAAATAACCATTGATAAGTTCCTTGTCAGAAAGGGATTGAACATTCATACTCTAAAGCATTTTAGATTGACTAAATAATATTTGCTATAAATTTTAAGAGTAGATGTTCAGACTATAGGCAACCTATGTTTTAATTATGACAAAAATATGAAAAGAATCTTTAATGTCAAAAGACATAGAGCAAATAAAAAGGAGATTTTCTATTATATCAACCCTAAGTATAGATTTTCTTTTTTTTTAACTAATTAGTAAAATTCCGATATGTTCGAAATTCATATCATGAGTCCTTTGTTTACGGTACATTTGGAATTTTTTAGAGAGAAATTGTGAAGGAAATAGATACACGGAAAATTATTCACATTAAGGGTGCTAGATCTAATAATCTTAAGAATATTGAATTATTAATACCCAAAAAACAACTGATAGTTGTTACTGGTGTGTCAGGATCAGGTAAATCTTCCTTAATTATGGATACCCTTTATGCAGAAGGACAACGGCGTTATGTAGAAAGCCTTTCTTCGTATGCAAGACAGTTTCTTAACCGGATGAAAAAGCCAGAAATTGATTTTATAAAAGGGATTGCTCCAGCTATAGCTATAGAGCAAAAAGTTACCACTGGAAATAATCGGTCTACAGTAGGTTCTATGACTGAAGTCTACGATTATATGAGATTACTTTATGCTACTACAGGCCGTACTTATAGCCCTGTTTCTGGGGATCTAGTGAGAAAGCATCATGTGAGTGATGTAACAGATTTTATTTCTGGACATCAAGGTAAGAGAGCTCAACTTTTTGCGCCATTTGTAAAAAGATATCATGATAGATTGCTTAAAAAGCAATTGGAGTTATTGCTTCAAAAAGGGTACACTCGTGTCCAACGGAATGGTGAATTAGTGCAAATAGAAGATATCCTTGACTCAAAGGGGGCCATACTTAAAATGACATTAGGAGATGTAGCTGATCATTTAAAAATTCTCATTGATCGATTCAGTATTAATGATGATAAGGAAAATCAAAAGCGAATTGCAGATAGTATAAATACAGCATTCTATGAAGGTGAAGGTGAGTGTACAATTGAGATAGTGAAAGCTGAAACTAGAAGTTTCAATAATAGATTTGAAATGGATGGCATCACATTTTTAGAACCTGTCAACCAACTTTTTAATTACAATAACCCTTATGGTGCATGTCCAAAATGTGAAGGCTATGGAAAAGTCTTGGGCATAGACCCTAAAAAAGTAATTCCGGATGAATCAGCTTCTGTTTATGATGGAGCTATAGTATGTTGGAGAGGTGAAAAGAATAGCTGGTTTCAAAAACAATTGATCAATGCGGCGCATAACTTTGATTTTCCTGTACACAAGCCAATAGAAGACTTCACAACAGAGGAATACGAATTACTCTGGACTGGAAATTCACATTTTGATGGAATTAATGATTTTTTCAAGGAATTAGAACAAAAGACATACAAAATCCAGAATAGGGTGATGTTGGCTCGATATAGAGGTAGAACAGTCTGTGGAGAATGCAAAGGAGGAAGATTAAGAAAGGAATCATCTTATGTAAAAATTGCTGAAAAAAGTATAACAGATCTAATCAATCTACCGATAGAAGATCTCAAAGAATTTTTTGAAAATATAAACCTTGATGATTATCAGAGTCAAGTAGCTGATAGATTGCTCACAGAGATTAATGCAAGACTCGGTGTGATGTGTGACATAGGATTAGGATATCTAACTTTGGATAGAATAAGTAACACATTAAGCGGTGGAGAAACACAACGAATCAATATTACCAGAACATTAGGTAGCAACTTGACAAGTTCGCTTTATATTCTTGATGAACCTAGTATAGGTCTACATCCAAAGGATACAAGTAAGCTTGTTGAGGTTCTTAAAAATCTCAGAGACCTAGGAAACACAGTTATTGTGGTTGAGCACGAAGAAGAAATTATCAGAAATGCAGATCACATTATTGATATAGGCCCGAAAGCTGGCATTCATGGAGGATACGTGGTATACAATGGACCTTTCAAAAAGTTGATGTCTTTAAAAAAGAGCCTCACTAAAGAATATCTGAGTGGAGAAAGAAGAGTGGGTGTAGATCGTATGAAAAGAGAAAAATTTACCAACAAAATTGAGATTAAAGGAGCTCGTCAGCACAATCTTAAAAATATTGACGTAACCATCCCATTAAATGCTATATCAGTTATTTCCGGAGTGTCTGGTTCAGGTAAAACAACTCTAGTAAAAAAAATCCTATATCCTGCTCTCCAACATGCAATTGGTGAAATTACCACAACAAAATTGGGTTTATATAAAGATCTAGTAGGAGACCTTACTCTTATCAAAGCTGTAGAATTGATAAGTCAGAGTCCTATTGGAAAGTCATCAAGAAGCAATCCAGCTACTTATACCAAAGCATATGATGGTATCAGAAAGCTAATGGCTGCTCAACAATCTTCTAAAATCAAAGGATATGAAGCGAAGCATTTTTCATTTAATGTAGATGCAGGTAGATGCGAAAACTGTAAAGGTGAAGGAGAGATTACTATAGAGATGCAATTTTTAGCTGATGTAAAGTTACAATGCGAGGATTGTAAAGGTAAAAGATTTAAGCAGGAAGTATTAGATGTTAAGTATCAAGGAAAGAACATCCATGATATACTAGAAATGAGTATTGAAGAGGCATTGGAATTTTTTCAAGATCAAAAAGAAGTCTACAAAAGAATAAAACCACTAGATGATGTGGGACTTGGGTATGTCAAGTTAGGACAATCTTCGAGTACGCTATCAGGAGGAGAAGCTCAACGTGTAAAATTAGCGTCATTTCTAATTTTGGAAAAAAGAGCCCCTCAAACATTTTTCATTTTTGATGAACCGACAACAGGGTTACATTTTGATGATATCAATAAGCTACTTATGGCTATGAACCAGTTAGTGGATTCTGGGCATACTGTTTTAATTGTAGAGCATAATTTGGATGTTATTTCATCTGCAGATTGGGTAGTTGATTTAGGCCCTCTCGGTGGTGGTAAAGGAGGTGAATTATTGTTTCAAGGTAAGCCCATTGAATTGAGAAAAGTCAAAAGGTCATATACAGGAAAATTTCTTGAAGAAAAACTAAACTAGACAGATTGGCTCATGCCAAAGTTGCTAGTCTCTTATAAAAATCACACGATTAAAGTCTTTTTGTGACCTCTGGAACTTTTTTGGCAAAAAAATTGTCCTAATAATCAATAAGACTGAAGGCTATGAGTAATTCTACTAAAATCACAAAAAGATACAGCGATAAAGAACTTGCTGAATTTGAACAACTAATCCATGAAAAAATATCCCAAGCTCAAGAGCAATTAGAATATTACCTAAACCAAATCAAGGCTATGGGTGCTAATAATGATTCTAAGTTAAAAGGCTTGGATGATGGTACCTCAACTGTGGAAAGTGAAAGAATATCTACCATGGCCAGTAGACAAAGGAAGTTAATACACCATCTTGAAAATGCTAGTCTCCGTATTAAAAACAAGGTCTATGGCGTATGCAGAGACTCAGGTGAGTTAATCTCTAAAGAACGTCTACGTGCTGTACCTCATGCCACATTAAGCATAAAAGCAAAAGAAGCTAGAGCTTAGTTAAATTCGTTCTCAGATATATTCTATCTAGTCTTTTACATACTTTTGCTTCAAATTATAGAGATTTGAAGCGGACCTATCTTGTGTTTTTAGTTCTATTATCAGTATTAGTAATAGATCAAGCTCTTAAAGTATACATCAAAACTAATTTTCACTATGGTGAAAGTTATAAAATTGCTGGCCAGGATTGGGCACAGCTACATTTTATTGAGAATGAGGGAATGGCTTTTGGTATCACCTTTGGTAATAAATGCATTGGTGTAAGAGGAGACGATGGGAATTGTAAGGGTATTATTTTAAGCCCAAGAGGTGGAAAGATTCTCTTAAGTATATTTCGCCTAGTAATGGTCGGCTTTTTAATCTATTTATTAATGGATTTAATAAGAGCAAAAGAGCCCAAAGGGCTGATTGTAGCATTTTCTATGATTTTGGCTGGGGCTATCGGGAATATAATTGACAGCGCTATTTATGGAGTTATATTTTCTAATTCACCAATACATACAAATGTAGTATCTGAGATGTTTCCTGATGCAGGAGGGTATTCGGATTTTTTATTCGGAAGAGTAGTAGATATGTTTTACTTTCCATTGGTTGATACTACTTTGCCCCAATGGCTGCCATTCTTTGGAGGTGATAGTTTCGAATTCTTCAGACCTGTTTTTAACGTTGCTGATTCTTCAATAACCGTAGGAGTACTTATGATCATATTATTCTATCATAATTTCCTGTTCAAACCTACAAAAAAGGAAGAAGTAGAAATGAAAGAATTGCCAAAAGTAGAATCAGACCCTATTAGTTAATTCTTTTTCTTTAGCTAAAAAGTTATTGAGAGCAGTTTCAGCTTTGGTTACTACATCATACTTGATCTTGTAGACTACCATTTTGCCTTCTCTTTCGCATTGCACGACATCAGCTAGCCTTAGAACTCTTAAATGCTGGGAAGTGATAGATTGCTCAATATTCAGTGACCTGTAAATCTTATTCACATTAGTCTCACCTTCATCGTCAATATACTCCAATATGCGCAACCTCAAAGGGTGTGCAAGTGCGCGCATTAGATCACAAGAATAATTCAGTTTAGCTTCGCTAAACGTTACTTTAGTACGTTTCATCTATTAGTTTCCTTATTATCAATCGACCTTGAGACAAAGATGGCAAATATAATTCGATTGACAAAATTATATTAAAAAAATTTTATATATGAATGAAAACGTATGTTCTTTGGAAGGTAAGGTGGGTAAAAAAAGAGAGAAAAAAAGAGAGAAAAAAAGAGAGAAAAAAAGAGAGAAAAAAAGGGGGGAAAGTGAGGGGGGAATTCACACTATCCGGCAAGATCTTCTACTAGTCCAGATATCTGAGCTAGTCTGTCTTGATCAAGGCTATAATAGATGAACTTTCCTTGTCTTTCTGTAATTACTACCCCAGCTCTTCTGAGTATAGCAAGATGTTGTGATGCAACAGACTGTTCTAATCTTAATTTGATATAAATATCAGTAACAGTCATAGTATCACTTTCTTCCAAAAGATCTATAATACGCTGCCTTAATTTATGATTAACGGCTCTCAACACGAGAACTGCTTTTCTTAAGTCAGCATAGTCCAGTTTTACTTCTTTTGGACCTTTTTTTAATGAAATCGTATCGTTCTTCTTATTCCTCATATTTTTAATACGGTTTTAACAGTTGCAGTAACATCCTGTATAAACCAAACTCTGTGCCATAATGGAATTGATTCTTCTCTATTCTTTAAAATGACATACATATTACAAATGTATAATGTGTAAAATCGCACATTATCAGCTACTTACTATAACCATTTGCATTAAAAATTAGTTCACCCTTATATTAACGGCGATTTAGGTTTAGTGATTTTTGGTGGTTTAAGGTAATTAGGTTCAAAGTGATCTAGAGTTTCAAATAGATTTTGGTCATATGCTAATTGGCTTAAAGAGCATAAGTCTTGGGCAGAACATTGAGTAGGAAGAATCATTACGTTTGAATGACCCTCACATATGGATGTTGCTTTTTGTACACCATTTCCACATAGATAAATCCTATGATGATGATCTAAATGATCTAAAAAAAAGTGATCTAATATTAGAGGCTGAATTGGTAAAATACAATCAAGTGAAGTCGAATATTTAGCCGTATATACTTCATCTCTTCTTGCATCTATCATGGGCATTACTATCACATCATTATCATTTAGACCGATATTCGTTATTAGACCATTGGCCAAAGCCTTTAAAGTATCTATAGCAATAAGAGGAATGTCCAATGCGAAAGCTAACCCTTTTGCAGTACTGGACCCAACTCGAAGTCCAGTATAAGATCCAGGTCCTTTACTGAGACAAATGGAATGAAGGCTTTTCTTATCTATATCAGATTCTTCAAGTGAGTTTAAAATTAGGGGCAAAAGGTGAGATGAATGTTTAAAGTCTTTGAATTCTTTTAGTCCTACTGACTTACCATTTACAGATATACATACTGAACAAATATCAGTACTCGACTCTATGCAAAGTATTTTTGTTGACAAGGCTATTTATCTGTCTCTTTTAATAGATCACGATACCGCTGCGAATCATTTAGAAGGCTAATAGCCTCGTTTATTTCCAAATCATCTTTTAACCTTTGCCTTGTTTCGCCTTCATGGTAAAATAATCTTTGAGCTAAATCTTCTTCAAGAAGATCAATGACCTCCAATTTGTATTGTTGTCTATCATCTTCTTTCTCCGTTGCTATTTTTTGTTCTATAGCTGTGATGTCTGTTGAAAACCCTTCTAAATACCCCTCTTGCTCTGATATCTTTTTTAATTCAGCGAATTTCTTTTCTGTAGCTGTGACATATTCGAATTTAGATTTATCAAGAAATGCCAAGAAATCATCATAAGCTGAAAATTGTAAATCCGTAATAGTATCTGGTAGGGCATGATTTTCTACATATTCATTTAAATACTTAAATAGTAAGTGATTCTTTTTTAGAGCTTTAATAAAAGGAGGATCAACAGGAGCATCCAATGCAACATCAGGTGCTACTCCTCCGCCATCAAGAACTGGCCTTTTATTCATTGTATAAAAAACTGCTCTTTCATTGTCTGCAATAAATTTGGGCTCACCATTTTCATATTCTCTACTCTGAATACATCTCCCACTTGGAATGTAATATTTAGATGTGGTGAGCTTTATACGTGAGTTATATCCCACTTCTCTATGGTTTTGTACTAAGCCCTTGCCAAAAGTTCTTTGCCCCATAATAATGCCCCTGTCATAATCTTGAATAGTACCAGATACAATCTCTGAAGCAGAAGCTGAGTTCTTATTAGTTAATACGACTAATGGAAGTTCAGTATCTACAGGAGTCCTTCTTGTATTATAAAACTGATCTCTTTCTATAACCTTACCTTTGGTACTTACTGCAGGTGATCCTTTTGGCAAGAAAATACCTACAATATCAATAGCTTCTGCCAACAGTCCTCCTCCATTATTTCTAAGATCCAAGACTAGTCCTTTGAGATTTGGATTGTTTTTTCTCATAGATCTCAATTCACCTGCAATATTTTTTCCAGCATTTCTAGTAAATGTGGTCAATGCTATATACCCTATGTCGTCTGCAATGAAGCCGCTATATGGCACATTGGGTACTTCTATTCGAGATCTTGTAAGAGTTACATCTATCGTTTTGTTATTCACTGGTCTGTGTATGGTGAGACTTACATCAGTGCCAGGAATACCTCGAATGACTTGGAGCACATCATCGTAAGATTTGCCATCTGCTGACTTTCCGTTTACAGCTGTAACTTCATCTCCTACTTTGAGACCTGCTTTAAGAGCAGGGCCATTTTCATATAATTCTACTATTGTTACCTTTCCATCTATATCTGCACTTTGCCCACCAAGGCCGCTATATCTGCCTTCGGATTCAAGACGATAACTTGTCATCTGACTTTCTGAATAGTACACAGTATAGGGGTCTAAACTATTCATCATGGCATCGATTCCTGTTTTCATTAACTCGTTAGGATCGAGATCATCTACATATTGAGTGGTGAGTTCATTATAGATATTAGTAAAGATTTCTATGTTTTTTAATATCTCGAAGAGTTTATCATTATTATGAACAGTTGCAGAAATACTAAACAAACCAATAAGTGATGCTGCGACAAGGTACTTTTTCATCATGATGGTAATTATTGTAAGACTTAGAAATCATTCATCACATTGTAAATGAAAGAATGAATGTGTAATATAAACGTAAGAGATCATTTAATTATTCCAAGAAGTCATGGACTATACCCAATAGTTCTTTTGGTTTTTCTGCATGAATCCAATGCCCAGCATTTTCTACAGTTTCTAAAAGTACAGCAGGGAATATGGATTGAATGTATTCCATATCTTGAATTCTCACATAAGGGGAATTACCACCTCTTATTATTAGAGAAGGTCCTTCATAAAGACTTCCTTCCGGAACTGCTTTTCTTATTTCATCATATTGATCATGAAGTACTTGAAAATTAGCTTTCCATTTATAGCCAGATTCTGTTCTACTTAGATTTTTAAGTAAGAACTGCCTTATTGGCAAAATTGAAATTTTAGTGCTCAATGTATCATCTATCTCTCCTCTTCTTTCATATTTATTCAGGTCTATCGGTAGAATTGCATCAAAAATTTCGTCATGATTCCCTTTATAATAACCATGAGCACCAATGTCCACGCTGATTATTCCTAATGTAGATTTTGGATATCTTGTAGCAAAATACATAGCAGTCTTTCCTCCCATAGAATGCCCCAGTACATAGGCTCTTGGAATATTTAAATCATCTAAAAGTTCTTTGAGGTCCTGAGCATATAATTCAAAACTTATTTCATCTGAATGTGGTGATTTACCATGATTCCTATGATCTACTAGAATGACTTTGTACTTTTCAGCAAGTGCCTTCCCAAAAGTCATCCAATTATCTAACATGCCAAATAGCCCATGGAGAATTACAATTGGAGTGCCCTCTCCTAAAATTTTATGGTTTAGTTTCATGTGTTAGTTTTGATGTAAAATCATTATCAATTTCAACAACAAGAATTTGAATCATAAGTTCCTTGAAATTATAACTAGGAAACAAGATTAATCGAGAAATGAAAAGAGTTCAACTAAAACCAGATTATTCAATATCCAATATTATAAAAGGTGGATGGCATTTGGCCGGTGGGCATGGAAATATTGATGAATCTGATGCTATAGAAGATATGCGACTCTTTGTCGAAGCAGGAATAACAACATTTGATTGTGCAGATATATATACAGGTGTAGAAGAGCTTATAGGTAAATTTTTAAGAAAATATAAGAGTGCATTTGACATGGAGGAATTATCGAAAATTCAAATTCATACTAAATACGTCCCAGACTATGACGCTCTGAGCTCATTGAAAAAAGAGGATACAGAAAGAGTTATTGATCGATCATTGAAACGTCTGGGTGTGGAAAGGTTGGATTTGGTTCAATTTGCCTGGTGGGATTATCAATTTGATGGTTATGTGGAAACTGCTCTGCACTTATCAGAAATACAAAAGAAAGGTAAAATAAGATTCTTAGGAGCCACAAATTTTGATACCTACCATCTGGAAAAAATCTTAGATGCAGGGGTAGATCTCCTCACGCACCAAGTACAATATTCAGCGTTAGATCTAAGGCCAGAACAAAAACAAGTACAACTGGCCAAAAATCATAATTTTTCTTTTTTGTGTTATGGCTCCGTAGCAGGGGGCTTTTTAAGCGATAAATATGTAGGTATCAGAGAACCCAAGGAACCATTAGAGAATAGGTCATTAACAAAGTATAAGCTTATTATTGACGAATTTGGGAACTGGGATTATTTCCAAGAACTCTTAAGTTGTCTAAGAGCTATTGCAGATAAATATGAAGTTGATATTGCTGAGGTGGCAATTAAGTACATTATGTTAAAAAATGAAGTTTCTGGTGTTATTGTAGGAGCTAGAAATAGTATTCATCTGGCAAAACTTCAAAGGATAGATTCAATAGCATTGACTGAAGATGAAATCTGTGAAATAGATATCTTTTCTAAAAACAGTAAAGGACCTAACGGTCCAGTATATGATCTAGAGAGAGATAAAACAGGAAGACATGGATCTATTATGAAATACAACCTCAATCAATCATAATTAATACATGGATTTACATTCTCAAAGAACAAGTCCTGATAAAGAATTAGATTTCTATGGAGGAGTGATTGGTGCACTTGCACCTTTTTTTATTTTTCTTATTGGGGTTATTTTTATTGCTTTATCAGGAGCACCTGACGAGAAAGGCTTTTGGCCTATACTCATTTTGGCTTTAGGTGCAGGATTGATTCTATCCAAAAACAAGAAAAGTTATAGTGAGGCTGTCATAGACGGGATGTCGGAAAGGATTGTAATGATTATGATTACAGCCTGGATACTTGCATCAATCATTGGGGTGTTGATGACCTCTACTGGATTTGTAGAAGCTTTGACTTGGATGGCCAGTCAAGCTAACCTCCGTAGCTCGGGTTACATTGTCTCTACATTTATCATCTGTTGTATTGTTTCTCTTTCCACAGGATCTAGTTTTGCGACAATACTTATCTGTGGGCCTCTATTATATCCTACTGGAGGTCTTATGGGTGCTCACCTTCCCACATTAGCAGGAGCAGTTATAGCAGGAGCAACATTTGGTGATTTCTCTGCCCCAATTTCTGATACTACAATAGCAAGTGCACTTAGTCAAAAAGCGAATATTGGTATGACCGTAAAGAGTCGGATAAAGTATATAATTCCAGCTTTATTTATTGCAATGTTTGCTTTTGTTATAAGTGCTCAAATGCACAGTAATGATTCTATTGATACAAGTATTACCATTTCTGGTGACCCTAGTGGAATTCCAATGCTACTAGTCCCCGTTTTAATTATTTGGCTTTTTCTAAAGGAATGTCATTTAGTCCATGGATTAATGTATGGATTGTTGTTTGGTGTAGTGATTGGATTAATATCGGGGTTGTTGCCCATTGAAAATATATTATCACTTGATTTGGAGAATTTTGTTGCAAAGAGTTTTATTATAGATGGTATTAATAGGGCTGTAGGTATTAGTTTTTTCACAATACTCTTAATGGGACTAGTTGGAGTGGTTAAGGCAAGTAAAATTATGGAGAGATTAGTTTTATTCGCTGAAAAGAATAGCCAATCTCTAAAACAAGGAGAGATGTGGATTGCTGGGACCGTTTGGACTGCAGTGATGATGACAACGCATAGTATAGTTGCTATTCTAATGACATCTGACTTTTCTAATGACGTAGGAGCAAAAAAGGGCATATCTTCTGTAAGAAGAGCTAATATCCTCAGCTTAGTAGTTTGTATTTTTCCTTTTTTACTCCCATATTTTATTCCCGTAATCTTGATGTCCAATATGACTTCTACAGGACAAGAGTTTGATATAGCTTCTGTAGGTCCTTTAGAAGTAGGTCTTTATAATTTTATGGCTTGGGCATTATTAATAATAACGATGGTGACTCTGTTATTTGGATTTGGAAGGAATGATGATAATAAATCAGCGATAAACAATGGCAAATAATAAAAAGCTTAAAGCCGATCAATTTGAATTGTATGACCTTACAGTTATTGTGGAAAAGATTGATGGTCACTGTACATGTAATATGACAGTAGGAGATTGTTTTCATTTGAAAGGCGGAAAACTATCTATGCCTGAAAAAAAAGATTTTTGTTTGTTTGCGCTACAGTCTACAATTCCACTACTACCCGCTAAACAGAGAATAAATGACCCTGCTGATTGGATGGAAACAGATTCTAGAGTAATCTGTCCTGATCCTGCTTGTGGATTAGTAATGCGCATAGATCGTGATAGTAAGCGGGTTTTGGATCATGATGATGTGAGTCCCATTCCATGGGATCGAAAATCATAGATTTGTAAAAAGAAAAGCGCATTTTATATGGCATTTAAATTGGTTTCAGATTTTCAACCTACAGGTGATCAGCCAAAGGCAATAAAGGAGTTAGTACAAGGTATTAATGATAAAGACCGTGCTCAAGTCCTTTTGGGGGTGACTGGAAGTGGGAAGACCTTTACTATGGCCAATGTTATAGAGAAAGTGCAAAAGCCTACATTGATTCTTACACATAACAAAACACTCACAGCCCAGCTCTATAGCGAAATGTGTGAATTTTTTCCTGATAACGCCATTGAATACTTTGTTTCGTATTATGATTATTATCAACCTGAAGCTTATCTCTCTTCGTCAGATACCTACATAGAAAAAGATTTGTCTATAAATGAAGAAGTAGATAAACTACGTCTAAGAGCTACATCCAACCTTTTGAGTGGAAGGAGAGATGTAATCATTGTTTCATCTGTATCATGTATTTATGGCATGGGTAATCCAGATGACCTAAGTGGTGGTATAATTAGAATAGAAAAGGGTCAAACATTAAGTAGAAATAGGTTCCTATATAATCTAGTAGAAAGTCTATACTCAAGAACAGAGACTGATTTTAAAAGAGGGAGTTTCAGAGTACGCGGTGATACTGTAGATATTCATTTACCTTATGTGGACTTTGGATATCGTATTACTTTTTTCGGTGATGAGATAGAGACTATTGATAAAATAGAATTGGAGAGTGGAAAAAGAATAATTGGCCTAGACCATGCCGCTATCTTTCCGGCTAATCTTTATGTGGCCCCTAGAGAGAGAATGAAAGGGATTCTTCACATGATTGAAGATGAGCTAGATGGCCATGAAAAATTCTTTGAACAGGAAGGAAGATTCATTGAAGCTAAGCGGATAAAGGAGAGAGTTGAGTTTGACTTAGAAATGATGCGTGAGTTAGGTTATTGTAATGGAGTAGAAAACTATTCCAGATTTTTTGACGGTCGGAAACCGGGAACAAGACCTTTCTGCCTATTGGATTATTTCCCTGATGATTATCTTATGATGATTGACGAAAGTCATGTGACCATTCCTCAAGTGAGAGGAATGTGGGGAGGGGACAGAGCTAGAAAAATTAATCTAGTGAATTTTGGATTCAGATTACCTTCAGCTTTAGACAATCGCCCCTTGAATTTTGATGAATTTGAAACTTTAGTTAATCAAGTAGTCTATGTGAGTGCTACTCCGGCGGATTATGAACTTACACAAACAGAAGGAGTTGTAGTAGAGCAAATTGTAAGACCAACGGGCCTGTTAGATCCTCCAATAGAGGTAAGGCCAAGTATCAATCAGATCGATGACTTACTTGAGGAAATTCATAAGAGGATAGAAGTAAAAGAGAGAGTCCTAGTCACCACACTTACCAAAAGAATGGCCGAAGAATTGAGTAAGTATCTGGCCAAAATGGGAATTAAAGTGAAGTACATTCACTCTGAAGTAGATACTATGGAAAGAGTGGAAATCATTAGAGATTTGAGGCTTGGAGGATTTGACGTGTTGGTAGGAGTTAACTTATTAAGAGAAGGGTTAGATATACCTGAGGTGTCTTTGGTGGCAATTTTAGATGCAGATAAGGAGGGCTTTTTGAGAAATGGAAGATCTCTTACTCAGACGGCTGGTAGGGCAGCTCGAAATTCGGAGGGACTTGTTATATTTTATGCGGATAGAGTTACTGGAAGTATGCAAGAAACCATCGATGAAACCAATAGGCGTCGTGCAATTCAAATGCTTTATAATGAAAAACACGGCATCACTCCTACTACTATAATGAGGACGAAAGAAGAGATATTAGCTAAGAAATCTATCCTTGATATTAGAGGTAAAAAGAAAAAGAAATACTATGAAGAACCCGAAGAAATTAGCATTGCTGCAGACCCTGTAATAGCTTATATGTCAAAGGATCAACTCGAGAGATTGATTGCGCGAACTGATGAGAAGATGAAAAAGGCAGCTAAAGAGCTAGACTTTATAACAGCAGCTCAGTATAGAGACGAATTGTTTGCTTTGAAGAAAAAACTGGGAACTGCGGTGTCATAATGGTTTCTCATATATTCTGAATTTACCTATCCTTCTTCTTTGAAAAAAATGTTTGAAGGATACGCCTAATACGCCAATTCCATATTTAACAGATCTGTTAAAATTAATACTTGAGGCTTCCTTAAAGTATTTTGTAGGACACGTAATTTCTGCTATATCAAATCCGTGATATACAATCTGAGAAAGCATTTGATTATCAAAAATGAAGTCATCAGAATTATTCATAAAATTTATAGATTCTAGTACTTCTCTCGAAAATGCTCTATATCCGGTATGGTATTCTGATAATTTTTGATCAATTAGTATATTCTGGACAAAAGTTAAAAATCTATTGGATATGTATTTATAATAAGGCATACCACCTTTTAATGCCCCTTTACCTAATATCCTGCTTCCTAAAACCACTGGATACAAATCCTCTCCTATAATATTAACAAATGAAGGAATGAGCTTTGGGGTATATTGATAATCAGGGTGTAGCATAATAATGATGTCACCTCCAAGGGACAGGGCTTTTTGATATAGTGATTTCTGATTCCCACCATAACCTTTGTTTTGATCATGAGTTATGATATGCTTAATTCCTAGCTGTTTGGCAATTTTGACTGTATCATCGGTACTATGGTCATCACATAAGATCACTTCATCAACAATGTCAAAAGGGATCTCTTCAAACGTCTGGGAAATTGTCTGACTTGCATTGTATGCAGGAAGAACGACAACAACTTTCTTAGATTTATACATTTCTCGCTTTAAAGCCGATATTAGAGGTCTAACAAAACTACAAAAGTGAAAATCATAAAGACTATTTTAAAAGTACTCCTAGGAATAATTGTGTTGCTAGTCGCTGCTTTTTTTATTCTAAAGGCGATTTATTCAAAAGATTTGCCACAAGGAGTTAAAGGCCCTGAAGCAGAACAATTAGCTCAAAAAATGCTGACAGCGATAAACCATGTTGCATTCGACACGATTCCATATGTAAAATGGAGTTTCAGGGGAGAGCATCATTATGTTTTTGACAAAACTAATAATACCTCTAGAATCTCATGGGGAGAAAATGAAGTTCACCTGAAGATGGATGAAGTAAATGGTAGAGCATTTGAAAATGGATCAGAAGTTAAAGATTCAGATACAGCCGATAAATTGGTAAAAACAGCTTGGGGATATTGGTGTAATGATTCATTCTGGTTTAATGCACCTTCTAAAGTTTTTGATAATGGAACGGAGAGATCAGTAGTCACCAATGAAGATGGGTCTAAATCACTGATGGTTACTTATATCAGTGGAGGAGTCACTCCAGGAGATTCATATCTATGGCACTTAGATGATGATGGATTACCTAATTGTTATCAGATGTGGACTAAGATTATTCCTATCGGAGGAGTTTCTGCTTCTTGGGAAAATTGGGTGGAGCTACCAAATGGGGCAAAAATATCCTCCTTTCATAATATTGGAGGTAAGATGCCTTTGGATATTGGAGATATTAAAGGGGGCTTCACTTGGAATGAATTAGGTTTTGAATCTAATCCTATCCAGTTATAGAGGATTAAGAATAGAATAAATTAGGATGGGTCGTCAATGCTATGAGCGCTGACGACCAAATTTATTTTATAGGTCTATAACTTTCAGAGTAACGTAGTGTATAAGACACCAGCCAAAACTCCACCCAATATAGGTCCAAGTATAGGAATCCATGAATATCCCCAATTGCTATCTCCTTTATGAGTTATTGGTAGTAGCATATGCATTATGCGAGGCCCTAAATCCCTTGCTGGGTTGATCGCATATCCAGTTGTGCCTCCAAGGCAAATGCCTACGGCCAATACTATTAATGCTACTGGCAATGCTCCCACAGCTCCAAGTCCAGGAGTAACCCCGCCCTCAGTTACGAAATTTGGAGCAGCAGCATATAATACTGCTGCTACAAGTACAAATGTACCTAGGAGCTCAGAAATTATGTTGTTGAATGTATTCGGAATTGCAGGCCCTGTGCTAAACGTCCCTAAAATATCTCCAGCATCCTCTGTTCTATTATAATGATCTCGATACATTACCCATACTGCCATAGAACCTAGCATTGCACCTATCATTTGTGCTATGATGTAATTAGCAACAGCAGACCATGCAAACTTGCCTGCCATTGCTAATCCAATTGTAACGGCAGGGTTAAGATGTGCTCCACTTGCTTCACTAGATACAGTGACCCCAGCAAATACTGCAGCTGCCCAGCCAAGAGTTATAAGAACCCAACCTGAATTTCTTCCTAAAGTATCTTTAAGTGTATTGTTGGCACATACGCCTTGTCCTAAAAGTATGAGAACAAATGTTCCTAAGATTTCGCCTATAAATGGTGTCATTTCGTTTTGTTTTAACGAAATGTAGTAATCTTCTAAGATATTTCAGCTAATAGTGCTTCTATTTCTGAAGAGTCTTCTCCGTTTGATTGGATGATTTTCAAAGTCTTTTTTGCAAGTTTTTTTGCTTCCGAGCTTTTACCTAGATGGCTAAGGACTTTGCATTTTAAAATAAACAGATTTGAATCCTGTATTTCTTTGCTAAGGAGATAGTCAATGAATTGAAGAGATTGGGGTAGCCCTTTTAAGCTTTTATCTATTTTAAGCAATGTAGATTCCTTAAGGACTTCTATATTAATAGGATTGATATTTTTCAAATAATTATCACAATGTTGAACCAGATCAATCCATTTTTTTTCTAGTTTCAATCTTTGCATATAATAGAGGTGGGCTTTTTCTTCTGGATTCTTTGATTCGATAAGTTTGTATAATTTTTTGGCTTCTTTTATCGTAGGTCTGGGGTACCCATTATTCAGTCTCATATAAACCATGATCTGAAGATTTTGCAAAGTCTTTTCTTGACCTACATATTCATAGAACTGGGGAAGATTGTCAGAAAGGAATTCGAAAAAAGGTGATCGGACATTTTCCGTAAAGTCAAAAATAAATTTGATGTTCTTTTCTGTCTTCCAGTCTTTTTGAGTTTTTAGATATTTTTGAGCTGCTGCTGTTGTCTTGGGACTTAATAATTGCATCTGAAGATATGCCTCATGATAAAGCATTTCTGGATTGGTGTTACTTGAATTTTCGTCATATACGTATAAAATCTTTTCAGGTTTAGATGGTACATCTTTGACACCTAGTATTACTTCCTTCTCTTTTGATTTATACGTCAAAGGTTTGCTTGCTCTAGGTGATTCCTTCTTGACATAATTATTTGCCATTGGAGATTTAGACAAAGTAGGCTTGTTGTAGAACTTATAATTAGGATCTAAAGCATTATGAGCCATTCGTATCATTTCATTGGCTTGAGCTTCTTTGTCAATTTTATATTTGATATTTCCTTCTTGATCCAGAATAAGTAATGTAGGTAACCAAACTACATCATATTTCATGAGCATCTCCTTACCAAGAGCTCCATCCATATTAATTTTCACATTGATAAATTTATCATTGTAAAGATTGCTAACACTTGGATCTGAGAAGACCTTATTCATCCTTTTGCAGGGAGCACACCATGGAGCATATGTATCGATAAAGACATATTTACCTTCTGCTTTAGCCATTGCTAGTGCTTCGTCTAGAATGTCATTGTGGAATTTTATTCCCTTAGCTTCTACAGTGTAGATGCTCAATGCCAAAAGCAAAAAAGTGAATAATAATTGTCTCATCAATAGTTCCTAATAGTCGCTTTACATGGATTGTATTCTTTCTATTAATTCCTCTACTTCTTGAGCGGGAATTTCTTTCTTGACGTGTAAGGCTAAAGATTTTTTAGCGTATTTAAGAGCTTCAGCGCTCTTTTTGTTGCTATGTAAAATCTTTGCATACGAAAGAAGGTAATCCTGATTTTTTTTATCATTGTCCACCGTCATTTTGGCCAATTTCTCCGCCGCATTCAGTGTGTTTTTATCATCAGTAGAATATGCCAATAATTCTTCTGATATATGGTGAAGCACCTCTGGATTTTTTTTATGAAGCTTTTTTGCCATTGTTATGGCTGCTTCAGACATTTTAAACGCATCATCTACTCCTTTATAATATTCATATTCTGATTCTAGATTAAAGCTTTTAGATTTAATAGGAAGGTAGTCCTTGCATTTTTCTTTAGCCTCAGTCAAAAGGATATCCACTTCATATTCCACAGCATTATAGACTGTAGCCCAACAAGCTGCCTCTATTTTTTCTTCTACTTTTTCTTTGGTAAAAAGCTTTTCAATATCATCTCTGTTTTCAACAAAGAGGTCAAACACTTTCGAGTCGGCAGCTACTAAAGATTCATATAGTAATGTAGCCATTTCATCTTTGGTCAGACTGGGATTTTCTCTAATAAAATCATTTGTGATTTTCTGTGAAGGCTTATCAATTTTTTTAAGGGCTTTGATATAACTTAAAACTACATCAAAGGAATGATCGCCTTTTTCATACTTATCAGCATATATACCGCTTCGATCATAAGACTTGATAATGTCTTTTCCCAATTTAATAAAGTCTGGAGTTGATTTTCCACCTACTACTTTTTTTACCAGTTCTCCTTCTCCATTTACAAAAAACAATGTTGGATAAGCGGAAGGTCTAAAGGACTTTTTAAAATCACGACTTTCTGATTCTTCCATGTCCAATTTCATATTTACAAAATTGGCATTGTAATATTCTCCAACTGATGGATGAGTAAACACATTTTTTGCCATACGCTTACATGGTCCACACCATTTTGCATATGCATCTACGAATATTAACTTTTCTTCTTTTGTGGCTTTCTCTAATGCTTCTGCCCAAGTGCCTTGAAAAAAATCAATGCCTTGAGAACTCATCGTTAAAACCCCAAAACCAAATAATAGACTAATTAAAAATCTCATCTTCTTAGTGTCTTTTGCACCAGGTCAATTCTAAATATATAAAAGTGGGACGAATTAAATTCGAATGTTCATGGATAGTGCAAATATAACCGGTTATAATCTCATATTATTATGAAGAATTACATTTGTCGTTAAGACTTTGTTATAATAGTGACTAGGTTTCAGGGTTTTCTCTCACTTCAATTTAGTTGGTTGAAAATTCTCTAAAAAGATGAAATAGAAAAATGCCATCACTCCGACAACTTTACCTTAGTAATGTAGGACAGACTAGTGAACTTCCACTTCTATTAGAAGTAGATCATGCCAATGGAATGTATATTTTTGATAGAGATGGAAAAAAATATCTGGACCTCAATTCAGGAATCTCAGTGAGTTCTTTAGGGCATTGCCACCCTAAGGTAGTCAGTGCGTTGAAATCACAATCTGAAAAATATCTTCATACAATGGTGTATGGAGAACATGTACAATCTCCTCAAGTAAAATTTGCTGAGCTCCTATTGCGTCAACTCAAAAATAAATATGAAAGTGTCTACTATCTTATGTCAGGCACTGAGGCTGTCGAGTTGGGGATGAAGATTGCCAAAAATGCAACAAATAGGTATGAACTAATCAGTTGTACCAATGCGTATCATGGAAGTACACAAGGAGCAGAAGCTCTAAGGTCGGACTTAGATTATAAAAGTGCATATCACCCTCTTCTACCTGGTATAAACCATATGAGATTTAATCATTTAGAAGATGTAAATCTTATAAATGAAGGCACTGCAGGAGTGATTATAGAAGCAGTTCAAGCAGAAGCCGGTGTAATTCCTCCAGATATTATGTTTTTGATTGCAGTTCAAAAACGATGCGAAGAGGTAGGAGCTTTATTTATTTTGGATGAAATTCAGACTGGCTTTGGAAGAACGGGACATTTGTTTGCACATCAGAAGTATGGTGTCTCCCCTGATCTCATATTGATCGGAAAGTCTATGGGTGGAGGAATGCCCATTGCAGGAGTTGTAGGAAGTAAATCACTGATGAATACAATTATCAAAAATCCAGCTTTAGGTCATATCACAACTTTTGGTGGTCACCCTATGTCATGTGCTGCTGCTCATGCATCTTTACAAGCTCTTCTTGACGAAAATGTAGTGGATCAAGTATTGAATAAAGAAGCCATGATGAAAGATTTACTTCAGCATAATATTATAAAGGAAGTAAGAAGTAGCGGATTAATGATGGCAGTGGAATTAACAAAAAGAAAATATCTAAAGCATGTTGTAAAACATACCATTGAAAATGGTGCTTTGATAGACTACTTTTTATTTAATGATAGAAGTTTTAGAGTAGCACCACCTCTGATTATCACTGAAAAACAAATAAAAGAGGGTTGTGATATTCTATTAGCGTCAATGGATTATGCAGAAGCCAAGTATGAAAAATGATGCTGAATAGCCTCATGAGGCATTCGGCATCATTTTTCTTTTTAAAAGTCTATGCAAATTTCTTTCGGGCTACTCTATATAGCCAAATACAAATTGCAATTGTTACCAATATTCCAGGAATACTTCCAAATGGCTTATCGGCTATCTTTAGCACGTCACCAGACCCATATATTGCTACTGGTATAGCTAAAGCAATTCCAATTAATGCCTCCCCAGTGATTAATCCTGATGCGAATAGCAACCCTCCTCCTTCGTGTTCACTTTCTTTGCTCTGACCACGATGTGCTAACCATGCTATGAGTCCTCCTAGCATTATCGCACTGTCCAATTCGAATGGTAAGTATATTCCAACAGCCACTGCTAAAACAGGAGTTCTAAAAGAGCTTCCTTTCTTTTCCAAAAAGAGATCCAATAAAATGACTGCAATGCCAATAGCACCTCCCATATAAATCATATCCCAAGGGAGATCACCTGAAAACACCCCTCTTGCCACAGATTCCATCAGTGTAGCTTGTGGGGCTTGCAATGAATCGGGCTGAGCTTCAGTGGCCGGACCAAAACCATAAGCTGTCAGTAGCAATTGTAGAACCAAAGGCATTACCAAAGCAGCACTGACTACTCCTACCATTTGCATAATCTGTTGTTTCTGAGGTGTAGCACCTAAGATGTGCCCAGCTTTGAGGTCCTGCATATTATCACCGGCTATGGCAGCGGCACAACAAACGACAGCACCTATTAAGATAGCTGCTGCTGGTCCTTTCTCGGAATCCCCGCCTAATATGACTACTAATATTAAGGCTGCAGTCAAAATAGTAGCGATTGTAACTCCTGATATTGGATTATTTGAACTGCCAACTAAGCCTGCCATATATCCCGCTACTGCGGAAAATAGAAATCCAGCAACAACCATCAAGATTGCCATCATTCCTGATATAGCCACATCATGGATTTCTCTCAAATAGATTAAAAAAACTGGGATGATCATGACCACAATAGCAATCATTACCCAATTCATTGGTGTATCTCTTTCTGTTCTGGGCATATCAGCAATATTGACTTTAGACCTTACTGCTTTGATACCACTATTAATAGCGAAAATTATAGATTTTCTCAGTTTTATTAAAGCCCATAATCCACCTACTACCATAGCTCCAACTCCTAAATATCTAATCTGTGAAGACCATATATCATAACCAGCATTTACTGCATCCATTCCAGTTCCTACATCAATACCATTTGATGATATGTACCAAGGAATTGCAATCCACCAACTTATCACCCCACCAGCAAAAACGAGTAATGCTATATTGATTCCAACTATGTAACCTACGGCTATCAATGCTGGAGAAAGATTCATTCCAAAGTACCCGTATTGAGATCCTAGCATCGAGGCTTTTTCTGCGATGCCTTCCCATAGTTTTAGACCAGATTCAGAAAATTTTACCAATGCTCCTATTAATGAGCCTATCAAGAGAAATTTAATTGCTCCTCCTTTCTTTTCTCCAGTTTTAAGTACTTCTGATGTCGCAACACCTTCAGGAAATTGTAATTTTTGCTCTACAATCAATGCTTTACGCAGCGGAACTGTAAACAAAACACCCAGTACACCTCCACACAGCGCAATCAAAACTGTCTCCCAATAATTAAACTCTGCCCAATAGCCCATTAGCACTAAAGCAGGGAAAGTGAATATTACACCTGCAGCTAACGATTCACCTGCTGATGCAGCAGTTTGGACAATATTGTTTTCAAGAATATTATGATTCTTGAACATTCTTAAAATGGCCATAGACAGTACAGCTGCGGGAATAGATGCAGAAACTGTCATACCTGCAAAAAGTCCCAAATAAGCATTTGCTGCGGCTAATACCATAGATAATAAAGCTCCAAGAATGAAAGCCTTTATGGTAGTTTCTGGCAGGGTAGTTTCAGGACCTATATATGGTTTATGATCAGACATTTATTTGTTTTTTTAGATTTTAATCAATGTATCTCTCCCATCCATCTTCTCACAATTGGACTAAAGGCTAGAAATATCAAACCTACACCCACGGGCAATTTGACAAATGTCATAAAGAGTTCAGGCATTTGTTGGACATTCGATGGGTCAAAATGCCCTCCAAAAGTACCAGCAATCAGGTTGCCTAAGGCAGTGGCTACAAACCATAGTCCCATCATTTGCCCGGTGTATTGCGGTGGCGACAACTTTGTCATATTACTTAATCCAACAGGGCTTACGAATAACTCACCAATTGAATGAAAAAAGTAAGTGAGAATTAACATAAACATCCCCGCTTTCATTCCGGAAGTGGCAATTTGTGCTGCACTGACCATGAATAAGAAACCTATTCCAAGTAATATTAGTCCAAGTCCAAATTTCACGGGTGTTCTAGGGTTGAGATTTCTCTTGGCTAACCATACCCACATAGCCCCAACAATTGGAGCAAAAATAATAATGAAGAAGGAATTTGCAGACTGAAGTACACCTGCAGGCATCAACCATCCTAATATATTTCTTTCTGTAAAATCCCTAGCGAATAGATTAAGAGCTGATCCTGCTTGTTCGAATCCGCTCCAGAATGTAGCTCCACCAATAAAAAGAAGCACAATGACTAACACTTTTTTGATGTCCGGCCCTTCCAGTCCTCCTGCTAATAGAACATATGCAAAATAAAATAATGCAATAAGTACAATTACATATTTCATGGCTTCTGCAACTCCAATAATAGAGGTCAAATTAACTGTGCCAGTAGTTTGGAGGCCTACTAAGGTTGCAATTAATAATGCCGGTATTCCATATTTAAAAATTGGATTGACTGATTTTGCAGAAACGGATTTCTCTTTCTTCGGTGGCAGGCCAATTTCTCCAAAACTTTCGTTTTCAGTCTTTCTAAAATATACCAATCCAAAGAACATCCCTACTGCTGCAAGCCCAAAGCCCATGTGCCAATTATATGAAGCCAAAATTGGTACAAATATTTGCCCAAAAAAGGATCCTAAATTGATGGCCATATAGAAGATTGAGAACCCAGCATCTCTGCGTGCTCCTTTGTCATCTCCATACAAACTCCCTACTATTGAACTTATATTAGGTTTTAAGAAACCTGTACCTAAAGCAACAAAGGCTAATCCTAAGAAGAATACTGTGGTTCCAGCAGGTATTGCTAGAATGGCATGGCCAATCATGATAAGTATTCCGCCATACCAAATGGCTTTTCGTTGACCTATTATATTATCTGCGACCCATCCACCAGGGAGCGATAGTAGATATACTGATGCAGTATATAAACCATATGCTGCTCCGGCTGTCTCAGTATCTAGACCTAGTCCTTCTTGGACTTTATCTGTAGTCATGAAGAGGATGAGTATGGCTCTCATACCATAGAATGAAAATCGTTCCCACATCTCCGTAAAAAACAGTGTAGATAACCCGAACGGGTGTCCAAAGAAAGTTTTATTCATAGCTTTTTTAATCTAAATGAAAGAGATCAAAAATTTCCAAAACAGAATTTTCTTCAGTGATCTCTACTTATAAGAGCCAAAAATAGGAGAATAATTAAACGTGAAGGGATTTTATACTGGAAAATGAATATTCACTGTATTAGTTCGCTAAAGTTTTAGACTCAACTATCAGATTCCATTCTGAATCTGTCATCATATAACCGAGCATCTTAATGATTTCCTCTTTTTGAGTGTGTACATGATCAAAGAGGGCACTATTCTGGGCTTTTTCTTCAATAAATTTTTTGGCTTGAGCACTCATTTTAGTTACATCTTGATTAGTTATTACATTGAATAAACCTTGTTGTATATCATAATAATCTAGGTCATGATCAATGGAAAGAATTTCTGCTTCTGGAAATTTTGAAATAGTAATGGTCTTAGTTAACTCATCTTTAGAAATTGAAATTTCATTTAGGTCATAACCTACTGATACTTTTGCATTCACCCTTATTAGAGCGGTTTTTCTCAAAGGCCAAATATCATAACCTACATAATCTTTGTAATTATATATTTCAGCGAATTGACCCTCTATTGCTATGAGTTTCATTACTTTTTGGATACGCTCTAAAAGAACCTCTCCACTTTCTTCAGTTTTGTTTTCAGAAAACCCACTGAATGTCGAGTATACTTGCCATAACCCGAATGATGCTAATACAAAGAGAATTATATATCCTATGGTTTTAATCCAACTCATAAACAAATGATCTGATAGGGTAATAACGCAAATTCACTTTATAAAATTCAAATTGGCTTCAAAAATCACATATTAAATCTATTCGCTATACATTGCAAAAAATACCGCATAATGCGGCACGAGTTATGAATTCTTCATATAAAATATTGGGCGTAGACCCTGGTACAAATATCACAGGATATGCTGTGCTAGAAGTAAATGGTAATAGGACTAAAGTAATTACCTATGGAGTTTTTAAGTTGACGAAATTTGAAAATCACCAAACAAAATTGAAAGAAATATTTCTTCAGCTTCAAGATGTTATAGAGTCTTATTTGCCCCAAGAGTTAGCAATTGAAGCACCTTTTCATGGGAAGAATGTACAATCGATGCTCAAATTGGGAAGAGCACAGGGAGTAGCAATGGCAGCAGCAATGACTATGGGCCTTAAGATTTTTGAGTATGCGCCTAAGAAAATAAAATTAGCAATTACCGGAAGCGGAAATGCATCAAAAGAACAGGTTCATGCAATGTTAGAACAAAGAATGAAAATCAAAATTGATCAAAAGTATTTGGATGCATCCGATGCTTTGGCGACTGCAATATGTCATTTTCAACAAAAAGGAAATGTTTCTTCTGGAGGGACATCCTATAAAAACTGGTCTTCTTTTGTAAAGGCTAATCCGGGCAGAAAGATGTGATTGTTAAATTATTGCAATTAACCTTTGCACTTCCTCTTATTAATAGCAATTGGTTATTCACTTTCTACTAACCACCCTTGACCGCCCTCTATCAAAACACTTCCATCTTCTATTTTTCCATGAATATATTCTAAAAGAAGCTTTGCAGAATCAGTTTGATTTTTGAATTTGAGTGTCATTTCAGATTGATTAATGTCAATTGCATCGTCTCCTTGATGAGTAAGTATTAGGTTTTTTATGGACAGCATATCATATTTTTCTAATTCTAACTGATGTCCATTTACTATTTTAATAGCTCTTTCTTCAGCTAATGTTTCTAGTGTTATGCGAGCATACGTCATAGTACTGTATCCTTTCACATTTATTTTTTGGTCTTTTTTAGAATTTAGGTTGAAATATGTATTGTCTGAAATTTTTGTGTTTTGAGCTTGAGCCACTCCCAATTTTTTATTTAGAAAACTAGATTTATTGTTATCAGAACTTCTATCATATTTTTCAAATAATGATTCATCTACCCATTGATCGACAATTTGAAAGTTCGACCTATTGCCTAAATTGTTTATCGCTGTTTTCAATTCATATTTTCGAGTGTTATCCATTTCATCAACTGCAGAAATATCGAGATTCCTATCTTTTAATATTTCGTTTTCCACTAAAAAGTTTTGTAATCGATTTGCTTGACTCCTCAAGCTCACGCTGAACATATCAAAAGGGCCACCAAAGGTGGCTATTGCAACAAATACTGCAAATGAAATCGGAATAAATTTGATATGGAATCTTTTAATCCACCCATAACCCAAAGAGAGTATTCCTAGCCATGTGGCCAGTGATGCCACTATGTATCTATTTTCTGTAATGCCATATTCACTGAGCCTAACGGCAATAGCGACAAATAGCATAATGACAGGTAAGGATAATAATTTGAAGAATTGTTGAACATAGGCTTTTGTGATTCGATTGACACTAAATTTTGGATTAAAATAATTAAGCAGCCAAGTCAATATCCCTACTACAGAAAAGCATAATGTAAGATATCCGATCCAACCTTTCGGGAGGCTACCTTCAATCAATATTTTTAATGCATAAGCATATAATAATATGAGATAAATAATCGAGATTCCAATTAATATGTATTGTGAAAAAACATGATAAGCACTAGCTGGTTTTTCTGTATTTCCATTATAATCTATCTCTGGAAATTTACTTAAGAAGTAGATAGAGTTAAAAATGCCGATTAGGAAAATGTAGAGACGTGCATACCATTCTCCATCAACATTAATTCCGAACAATTTGTCAATGGCCAAAATTGCCAATGAGAGTCCAACAAAAATGATAAGACTGAATAGCACAGATTCAAAGATTCTAAGAAACAGATGTTTGTTATATTCCCAAAAATCTTCTTCTGCAGATGGTCGTAGGTATGGAATAAAGGAGATAAATAGATGAAGTAAAAGAATCGTTCCCATATACCTATAGGCATATGTTGTTTCCAAATATTTTGGGATATTATCAATATCCTCAGGTAAATACAAGTACCACCCAACGAAAACTAGAAATGGAACAATGAGGACCCATATTTTTCCAGATAGTTTCTTATAAACTTCGATGGATATAGCAGAAAGAAATGATAAATATCCAGCAGCTACTATTTTTCCAAGGGCATTATTTTCAGGAAAGTCAACAAAGAAAATTGCTGAAAAAGTAGCAATAACAGCCAATAAAGAACTTATAGGGAAATTCTGAAATGCTTTTAAAAGATCCAAAGACTTGAGATACCTAGCTATCATAACAAAGCTTAATTAAGGCTATAAGGTCCAATTCCTGGCACTGGTATTTTCTGATGTTGGGAAATCTGTAGGAACAGACTGTGATACCTTACCAGTTGCTGCCCATTCACTTCCTCTTTGCAAAGTGGTAATAAATCCAACGCATTCCATTGAGTAGTCCATATGCCCTAAAGCAGTATGAAAGACTCTACCTTTTTTATATTCAATGGTGAATAACATTGGTTCATGACGATCTGATCCTTTTACATTTTTATTCCAAGGAGGGCCATTGCCATCTTTATCAGAGAAAGCAGTTGCAAGTACTGTCATATTCTTTGCAGGACCCCTTAGGCGATCATAAAGCTCATCTTTAGTATGTAGCCATTCTGTTGGAAGGTCTTTCATTATGGGATGTTCAGGAGATCGGGTAGTAATCTTGAACTCAAATTGAGGACCGTGAGATCCACATTGCCCTTCTGAGGGGTCATCTATTCTTTGACCAATTTTATCATAATAAACATAAGGACCACTTTCTGTATTCCTACCTCCCCAGCCACCAAGTCCTATCATTTGATTATACTCATCCCAATCACCGAAAGAATTATTGGCTGCATGAACTATAACAAGTCCACCTCCATCGGCCATATACTTTTCAAAGGCCATTTTTGTTTCATCATTCCAATGAGTAGATTTCCATCCAAGGTTACTAATGACTACATCGTATTCTGAAAAGTTTGGAGAAAAATTAGGATCAGCTACAGGCTCCGAAACTGCTTCTCCTACCTCTTTTTCACCAATAGGGTAATCCTTGAGTAATTCTTCAATCTTATAATTATCATCAACTTCTACATTGTGATGAGGTCCTTGCCAAGTGAAAGCTTTTCTATTGATATCAACATTGAAAAGGCCTGTGCTTTCTAAAAAATCTTTCATCATCATGGTGGTTTTAGGCCAGATGCCATGATTGTTTTCTCCATCTATGATAAGTGCTTTGAGTGGAGCAGAGTCATTAGAAGATTTTTCTTTTACAGGTTGTGGTTTTTCTTGCTTTTCTATTTTTTCATTACATCCAATTGGAACAATAATCAAAGCAATAATCATAAATGGAAGAAAGCGAAAAGTATAAAATATCATAGGAAAGAAATTTTGAAACATCAAAATACTAATAATCTCTTTCTCAATGGCTAATTAGGGCATGTGCTTAGTTAACAACTCTTCTGAATTCGTCTCTATACGCAGACGGATTTTTGCTGGTATACAGTTTGAAATGTTTGTTGAAGTGAGAAAAATTATTGTAACCACATTCATAACTAATATGGGCAATTGTATTCGGAGTCTCAGAAAGCAATTTGCACGCATGAGTAATCCTAAACTCATTCACAAATTGTGTAAATGTCTTTCCTGTTAATTTTTTAAAATATCTACAGAAAGACGGAACTGTCATGTTAGAAAGAGAAGCAATTTCATCTAAGCTTATAGTCCGTTGAAAGTTTGCTCTTACATGATCGTACACTGTTTTGATACGCTCATTAGATTTTGGGTCAGTTTCTATTGTGACTGCTGAAGCATTTAAAATTTGATACTCATTTGATTTGGCCAGTACATTCATTACTTTGAGTAATCTGATCATTCTGTCGAAATGATTCATCTGTTCCATTTCGTCTAGCAGAATAGCCACTTCTTTTTTGGTCTCTCCTTTGAATGAAAGTCCTTGCTTTGATCTTTCCATGAGGGCATTGATCGATCTCATCTCAGGTATGCCTAAAAAATTATCACCAAGAATTTCTTTTAAAAATTGGACAACTATCTCTTTATTGTTTTCTGTAAGTCGATCAGTGAAACCATAATGCGGTAGATTGGGTCCTAGAAGTATAACTTCACCATCATTATAGTATGAGATGTTATTTCCAACATGCCTTTTTCCACTTCCTTTATCTATAAAAACTAATTCTACTTCAGGGTGATAATGCCACATAGTCACACCATTTGGCTTTTCATTACTGAATTTTTTATAGGTAATAGAACTGCCTAACTGAGGAAGGATTTTTTCTAATGCTGGCTTATGAGAGGGTGCTTTTAGTGGTTCCATGATGGCAATGGTTAATTAAAAAAATAATATGATACTGATACTAGTTTCACATTGGAGTAACCAATATTAGTCTAAATTAACTTCAAAAGCAAATATAGTATCAAAATATTGATAAAATAGATTTAATTTGAACTTTGAGTATAGTTTATACAAGGATGTCTTTTATGACTTCACCAGCCACATCTGTAAGTCTAAAATCCCTTCCTTGGAATGGGTAAGTGAGTCTCTCATGATTGATTCCCAATTGATTGAGAATAGTAGCCTGGAGATCATGAATATGCATGGACTCTTTTGTGGGATAATATCCTATTTCATCTGTCTCACCGTAAGTGATTCCGTTTTTCACACTGCCACCTGTCATCCACATAGTGAATGCTTCTCCATGATGGTCTCTTCCTTTGAATGGATTAGAAATGCCTCCTCGGTTTTCTTGCATTGGTGTTCTTCCAAATTCTCCACCCCAGACTACAAGTGTATCATCCAACATGCCTCTCTGTTTTAAATCTTTGACTAGAGCGGTCATGGCTTTATCGACTTCTTTGCATCTTTTTAAAAAACCTCCGTGAAGGTTTTCGAAATCATTACTTCCATGCGAGTCCCATCCTCTATGAAAAAGTTGAATAAATTTTACTCCACGTTCAGCTAACCTCCTGGCTAAAAGACAGTTATTAGCAAATGAAACTTCTCCTGGTTCTGTACCATACATATCATGAATGTAGTCTGGTTCATCTTTAATATTAGTTGCTTCCGGTACAGTCATTTGCATTTTGAATGCCAACTCATATTGGGCTATTCTGCTGAGTGTCTCAGGGCTATTGGATGAGCTATGTTCAATCTCGTTGAGCTTGTTGATTGTATTGATAACTTGCCTTCTTGTGGTTCTGCTTGTGTTTTCTGGATTTGATATATAGAGTACAGGGTCACCTTTAGATCTTAATTCTACTCCTTGATATAAAGAAGGTAAAAATCCGCTTCCCCAAAGACTTTTACCCCCACTTGGAATAGATTGTCCAGAAACCAAAACCACATACCCTGGGAGATTAGTATTCTCAGAACCTAAGCCATAAGTGACCCAAGAACCAAACCCAGGTCTGCCAATTCGTGGACTTCCGGTATGCATGAAAAGCTGGGCAGGAGCATGATTAAATTCATCAGTTTTAACAGCCTTAAGGAAGGCAACATCGTCTACAATATCTTTAAAATTTGGAAGTAATTCTGATACCCAAGATCTTGATTCTCCATATTGGTCGAATGAAAACTGTGGTCCTAGCATTTGCGGGACACCTTCTATGAATGCAAATTGTTTACCTTCTAAAAGTGAAGGTGGACATTCTTTTCCATCTAGGTTTTGTAATAGAGGTTTGTAATCAAATAGTTCTAATTGGGATGGAGCTCCTGCCATGTGAAGAAAAATGATATTTTTTGCTTTTGGTACATGATGGAGACCCGTTTTATTCAAAAAATTACTACTTAGTTCATCTTCTGAACTTATTGAGCACCCTGATAGATTACCTAAAGCTATGGCTCCCAAACCAAGTGTGCTTGACCCAAGAAATTGCCTTCTTGATAGATGATTTTCATGTTTAGAATGTAACTCCTTAATCAGTTTTTCTTCCATTTTTAGGTTCTCATTATTAGTTCATCTAAATTTAAAATTACACTGGCCACTTCTTTCATTGCGTTCATTCTAGAACTATTTTGTTCTAGTTGTTGATGGTATAATTCACTCAGGTGATTTAAACTACTTTGATCAGGTAATCGCATTAAAGCTTTTTGAAAACCAAAACTTATTTGGTCCTCCGGACTATCTCCACCTTTATTTATCATCAGTTGAGAAAGTGCTTCTGAAGCCTCAACAAACACTGGATCATTCAATGTAATAAGAGCTTGTAAAGGAGTATTGGTCCGGATTCTTTTGCTTACACAAAACTCCCGGCTGGGGACATCAAAAGAAATCATAGATGGATACGGACTGACTCGTCTCCAGAATGTATATATCCCTCTTCTATGGCTATCGTCACCTTCGCTCTTTTCCCATTTTGCAACATGCCTTATTACATTCCATACTCCATCTGGTTGTGGAGGCATTACACTTTTTCCGTATACTTTATTGCTCAACAATCCACTTATGGCTAAAGCTTGATCTCTAATCTGTTCTGCAGATAATCTATATCTACTTCCCCTGCTCAAGTATCTGTTATAAGGGTCAAGAGCTAATTG
>Ga0055584_100000333_pt1 | contig 44291 bp, 34 predicted proteins | sample OSDHelmetaG_FD_58716 | JGI IMG/M metagenome (GOLD analysis project Ga0055584, IMG submission 58716) | Pelagic marine sediment microbial communities from the LTER site Helgoland, North Sea, for post-phytoplankton bloom and carbon turnover... | ecosystem: Environmental > Aquatic > Marine >...
AATGGAATTCATCCTTTGTTGATTTTAAGAGTACAGATATTCCATGGGCAAATGATACTTTGAGTGCATTTGAAGTTGAAAATGGAGGGGTTGTCGAATTTGTGCCTTCGCGAAGGTTTGATGGTATCTTGGTACTCAATGAAGTTACCAGTCCTACCTTTTTAAATTTTGGAGATTAAAAAGTCTTCTATTCAAAAAAGGCATTCTTTGCATTAATATAAGTTAGACTTAATCTCTTTGCAATTTTGAAAACAATCGAAGAAATTCTACATACAACCAGACTAATGTAAAAATCAATCCCATACCAAAAAACCACTCCATATATTGAGGTACTTCTGCCGCTTCTCCTTTGTCAAAATTGTCAAAATCTAAGAGTAGATTTAAGGCTGCGACTCCGATTATTACAACAGTTATGCCTATGCCTATTGCTCCACCTTCATGAAGGTATGGAACTTCAAAACCAATAAAATAACCAGCCCAACTCACTAAATAAAGCAACATGATCGCTCCGAGAGCCATAGATACTCCCATTCTGAATTTTTGTGTAATTGGAATAATTCCTGACTTATATAACATGAGCATCATGAATAAAGTCCCAATAGTTGCAGTAAGTGCTTGGAATATAATTCCTTCGAATCCAGCCGCATATATTGCTGAAATTGTCCCAACAAATAATCCTTCTAATAAAGCAAATATTGGTGCGGTCAAGGAAGAATGGTGAGGTCTAAATGCGGTATAAAAATAAACTCCAGCTGCTCCGAGGGCTCCGAAAGTAAGATATATCTGTGATGAAGCGGCATAACTGAATAATGAGGAAATTTATAGTATAGCTGCCAAAATGAACGTCTTATTCACTGCTCCTGAAACAGTCATTTTTTCATTGGTATTAGGTGCACTTTGATGTTTTGCATGACTTCTATGGTCTATTGCTTGGGATTTGAATTTGGCCATAGTTTTTTCACTAAACATTGGGATTTTGATCTTCTAAAGTTCATTATGGGATATTTTAATTTAGGATAAATATTAGGTGTGTTGAATGTAAAATATTAATAATCAATTTATTATAAATATTTTAATATAACATATGTTGATTAGACTTTCTTGTTGAGCACTAATATTGAAGTGATCAGAAGGCATACACCCACCGCTGAATTAAACCAATCAATGCCAAACCTTAAAGTCCAAACTAAGAAGCCAATGTAGATCACATTACAAAAAAGAAGGATGATCTTAGGTAGTGGCGTAGTTGGAGTTTCATATAGATAAACAAAATTGAGTACGCCCAAAAAAGTAAGACCAAAACCATTAGATAAACTTTCAAAAAAATGAGGTATGGTAGGCTGATCTAAAAATGCTCCTTCATTGAGGCCATAATAGATACCTAAAATAATAAGAATAATACTGGTTAATCTGTAAAACATAAATCTCCAATCTTAATGGATGAGTAAGTTATGAAGTATTATTCATTTTAAAGTATTAGTTCAATGAAGTAAGTGAAGACTAAGCATAAAAAAAGCCGTTGTATTATATACAACGGCTCTTTTTTGTATTCCTTTCAACAGACTAAGCGTACACAGACTCCTTTCCCAGTTTCTTAGTGAGAAGGTAGTAGAAAACAGCTCTGTATTTAGATCTGTTACTTGATCCGAAAGCCTCTCCTACTTCTTTGATGGCAGCATCCAAAGATCCACTATCAGACATTCCTAATTTCTTAATTAAGAAGTTAGTTTTTACTCTATCCAATTCTGCTTGATCTGAAGTAGATACTAAAGAAGAATCTTTATTGTAGATAGATGGTCCAAGACCTTTAGCAACTTTTTTAAGTAAATCAACATCGTAATCAGAAATGTTGAGTGTGTTTTTCAATGCGTCTTCGTAGGTTGCAATAGCCTCATCAAATTTGCTCATAGTTGAGTTTTGTTTTAGTTATATAATTAAAGATTGGTCAATATAGGGTTATATTTAAAATAAGGCAATAGACGAACTAGGTAATGAATAAATTGAGGATTTCCACTTAATGTGATTCCCTTAATGTTGATAAATAATATTTTCATGATATTGTGATATGACATACGATAGATATAGAGAAAAATGGATGAATCAATATCCTACGATTCATGATTTAGAGTTGATGGCGGAAAAAAGGATACCGAAAGTGGCATCCGCATATATGCAGACAGGTACTAGTCATGAAGCATTACTCAAAAGGAATATGAATGATCTTCAGGATATTCACATCACTCCCAGATTTGCAAAAGGGGAACTCAGCGTTGATCTTTCTACTTCTCTTTTTGGGCAGAAGTATAGTGCACCTTTTGGCACTGCCCCAATTGGGCTTATGGGCCTCATTTGGCCTAGAGCTGAAATGATTGTGGCCGAAATGGCAAAATCATATAATATTCCAGCTGGCTTAAGTACGGTGGCAACAGAAACACCAGAAATGGTAGGCCCATATGTAGGAGATATGGGATGGTTTCAACTTTATACTCCGAGAGATCCAGACCTACGGAGAACTTTTTTGAAACGTGCTAAGGATTCTGGTTATAAAGTTTTGATGATTACTGTGGATATTCCACTTCCTAGTAGAAGAGAGCGGACTAAGCGTGCAGGACTTTCAATCCCTCTCAAAATGGGGCCTAAGATAATATGGGATGGAATGACTCATCCGGCATGGACGGCAGCCACATTGAGAAGAGGTCTCCCTAGATTGCGCATGGTAGAATCTCATGCAGAGTTCAGAACGATGATGTCTGTAGGTAAATTTGTTCAAGGCCAACTAGGAGGTAATCTGTCTTGGGACATCTGTGCTGAGATAAAAGAGGAATGGGGTGGCCCTGTTTTGATAAAAGGTATTTTGGATGTAAGAGATGCTGAAAAAGCAGCGAGTCTAGGCATGGATGGTATAGTAGTTTCAAATCATGGCGGCCGGCAATTTGACGGAGCACCTAGCCCAATAAAAGTCCTTCCGGAGATAGTAGCAGCCGTGGGAGATCAAATGAAGATTGTTTTTGATAGTGGTATTAGAAGTGGATTGGATATTATGAGGGCTCTATGGCTGGGTGCTGATTTTGTACTTTGTGGTAGAGCTTATTTGTATGGATTAGGGGCATTGGGGAAATTAGGAGCGTATCATGTCACTGAACTTCTTATGCTACAACTTCAGAACAATATGCATCAGATTGGTGCATCAGATCTAGCACAATTGAAACGTCAAGAAATTTAGATCTTTTCAGGAACCTTTAATTCAAATATTTCTTTTAAAGCCCTGAGTATAGTGTGACTATAAAAAAACACCCAAAGATTGAGGTCGCGAAAATGTCCTCATACAAAGGCCTTTTTGTAAAAAATGCGAGAAGGCCAAGTGTAAATGGAATAACTAGAACTGATCCAGTCAGTTTAGATGGAATGGATAATTTCATAAAAGTGTTGCCAATTACTAAAAATAAAAAAGCTAATAATAGCCACTTTAACCAAGTGAAAATAGCTAATCTATAGAGTGTAGAACTTATGTTGTTTATTCCATTTTCAAAAAAGTGAGATAACTTCAGAAGTTGAATATTTTCTAATATATCAGCAATAATAACAACGAGAACGAGCCATCTACATTTATCCATAATATTGCTTTCGATTTCTCTATTAAAAAGAGTCATGAATAGCCAAATGAAGAAACCATAAGCAATCATAAAACCAAAATCTACATAGTTGAGCTTATCAATTTCAGCAACTTCTTTTTTAGTCAATAGGCTCAAAACTTCTTAAAGTTCTTTTTCATTTGAAGCCATCTCAAAAGCAATAATAGTGCTGTTGTATCCTATTGGGGTCTTTTCAGACGGAGGGCTGAAATGATTAATCAGGACAAGAAATGGTAGAATTAAAAGTGCTGCGAACCCAGCTTTTATCAAAGGTCTAGAATTCAATTTGTAGTAAATTTTAGGTATAGAATGTTCCTGTCAAATTATAAAATAAAAGTTATATCCGTTTTTATGGCTAAAGATTAAGCTAAGTATTCTATCCAACAGTTGATAGCAGTATTTTGAAAAGGGAGCTTTAAAAGGAGTCGAGATTTGAAGCTGATATTTGTTCTAAAATAGCGAGTGAATTTTGATCACATTGTCTAACTTTTACACTTTATTATTGGATAGAAAAGACATACTTATTTGTAAATAAATGATAATCAATTGTTTGCGTTTTCTTTAAGGCTCCGGGTGTTAAAATTTAGGAATAATTAATGTATCTTACGATTTGTAGACTTAATGAATCACACACACATCGAGTTGCTTAAGGGTGTAAAATATACAATGACTAGGAAATTTATGTTTGTGTGAAATTAAAGTTTTTGAATCCTTTGATTTAAAATCAGTTTGACAGCGACCAAATGAATCGGTACCTGCCTATTAAAGGTTTCATATTAATATACAAATGCAATTCTGAGCAAAGATGAGGAGTATTTATGCTGATTTCACTCCTCATTTTTTTGAAACACTATCCTATTCTATTTAAGAAATTAAATTGTTTACTTCTTCACAAATTACTGAACAAAGAATTTATTGAACAAAGAATTTGTTCTATCCATTTTAACAGCGATGGATAAAGAAGATTATTGAATTTACTAGATCGAAGACGGGTTGGCACTTGAATGAAGGAGAAGAATTGTTTATTCTCAGACAATGAGACTTATTCTATGTACTCCTGGAAGATATTTGCCTTTGATTATATGCTTAACTGCCTCATAGTTTCTTTGATCATCAAGAAAGTCTATTTTGTTTAAATCAATGATCAAAACTGGAAAAGAAACAATATTCCTAAAATAGTCGAAATATGTATTTTGAATTTCTAAGAGGTATTCTCTTTTTATAAATTTTTCGTAATCTCTGCCGCGTTTTTGGATATGATCGGTAAGTATGTCTACATCGCGATGGAAATAAACTAAAATTTCAGGATTAGGGAATGAAGGTTCCAAAGCTTTGAACATCTTCTGAAATAATCTAAATTCGGATGGGACTAAATTATTTTGAGCGAAAAGCAAAGACTTAGTGAAAAAATAATCAGCAGCAGTAAATGATGCAAAAAGATCGGGTTTAAGTAAGGTGTTTTCAAGCTGTTTATATCTTTCTGTAAGGAAAAATAATTCCACAGGGAAGGCATAGCGATCTTTATCTTGATAGAAATAAGGTAGAAAAGGATTTTGATCAAATTCTTCTAGAACTAAAGAACAGTTGTATTCTTTCTGAAGCAGGTGACAGAAAGAAGTTTTACCAGCTCCTATGTTGCCTTCAATACAAATAAAGTCATATGGAAAATCATTTTTCATTTACACATTTAGGTTCCTATCCTAGCAGTTGTTTTTTGTACCCATTATTTAACAAGTCCAAGATCAAATAAGTTAATACGCTGAGATTAATACTTATTTGACTATAGAAGTTTCATATAGCCGATAAATATAATATTTACTACAGAGCTGATGATAAAAACTCATTTTATTCAGGAATTATAATGAATTCTTTTAGATGATTTTAACTGCCCTAACTATATTCACATTACCAAAATCGACCGTCGTGAAAAGATATCTTTTATTCATTGGTGTTTCTCTGTCTATATCTTCCATGTTTTCTCAAAACCTTAGCACTTGTACTGAAGAATGGTGTTATGACAAAGATGGAAATGTAATAGAATCGCTTAGATTTGATCCTGCTACCATTAAATGGCCTCTTCATTTCACTGGAGAAACTGTGAAAAATGAAGATTGGATACATATAAAGTATGAGCACCATAACCAAGTGGATATAACATCCTTAAGGAAATATAGGAATATAATAGACGATCAGGAATATTGCGAAGATGGAGTAGCTCTTTATGATCCTTTTAGTTGTGAGTATGGGTACTCAGGTAAACCAAGCTTTATCAAAGCTTCTTGTAGTCTGGTGGGAGTAAGTCATAAAGAACGAGAGATAAAGTTAGGTGTAGGCTCTTGCTTTAAGAAAATAATAGATTGGACTATTATCGATTGGTGTACTTACGATCCAAAGGAAGATAATAGCCCTGATAATGATGATCTATTTTTGGTCAAAGACCTGGTTAATGGCTATTCGTACTATTCATATAATAGTGAATACGGCAGATTAGATAAAGATGGGGCATACCACTATCAGCAAATAATAAAAGTTGGAGATGTAGAGCAACCTGAAATCATACATTCTGAAGAAATGCATTTGGAAGTAGGGAATGAATGTAAGATACAGGTAATTACGTTAGGAAACAGAGCTGTGGATGCAGGAGTCTGTCCTTCTGAGAATTTTACTTGGACGGTTTCTCTTTACCAAGAAGGAGAGAAATCAGAGATATTGGAGTATACCACTATAGAGGAAGACTCCGTAGAAGTGAATCTTGAAAACCTTACTCCTGGAGAATATAAAATCCTCTGGAGAGTGAAGGATGGATGTAATAATCTACAAGAGGTGAGACAAATTATTAATGTAGATGATTATAAAGCACCTAGCATCATCTGCAAAGGTAGCTTTAGTGTAGGTGTTGGATCTCCTGGGGAGCCTATTACAATATGGGCCAAGGATTTTGTCAAATCGGTATCTGATAATTGTAGTTCTCCCGAAGACATTTTGTTCTCATTTGATAAAGACAGTATAACGAGCACCTTGGATCTTACATGTGAAAGTCATTTGGGAGAGGCTGAAATACCTATATATGCCACAGATCGTGAGGGCAATCAGAGTTATTGTTTAGTCAAAAGTAAATTTAGTTCTAGCGACCCTAATTGTAAAAGAAATATCAGTGCCTCGGGTCAATTGTTAGATCAAAATGGAAATGCACTTGCAAATAAAAGTCTGCTTTTTCAAATCTCCGTCTATGGAAATAAGGTGATACATACAGATGGTTATGGAATGTTCAGTATTGATCAGGATATACCTTTGATATCTGAGGCGTCTATTTCTCTTAATAGTGAAGTGATAAGCGGTAAGATATCCACATTTGACCTTGTGGCTATACAAAAGCATGTAATGAAAGCTGAAATGATTTCTGATATGTACAAATATGCTGCAGCTGATATTAATGGGGATGGAGAAGTTTCCTCAGAAGATGTGAAGATGCTCAGAGGATATCTTTTAGGAATTACTCGATTTGAGGATGTTTTAGGGAATAAACTGATAGATTTAGATTCAGGTCTATCAGCAAGAACAATTAAGCTTACAGAAGATATGAGTGCTCTACGACTTTCTATTGTGGTGACTGGAGATGTAGTGGAGTAATATTTATCTACAATTGGTAAGACTGCAATTTACTTGAAATTTTGATTTCTATATTTTAGAAGAGGTCCTTGGGTGGGTAATTTGAAAGTTTTTTGAAATGAACATTTGGCTTTGAGATCATATTAGCCAATTGAGTTTGCATTCACCTCCTAAAAGTGTAACTATACTTAACAATCATCTGTCTCTGATTACTAAATGGCAGTTCAGGATCAAATCGACTCCGTCTAATGTTTAGATCATCGTTGTAAACGATGTATAGGTCATTGCCTTCACTAGGATTGTATCTGAACCTAAAGTTTCCACCATAAGTAGCATCTAGACTATTGTATTGAATAAAAGCCGCTACAGAAGCCTTGGTAGAGAACATATACAATGCTTTCAAGCCTAATAGATGTGCCCTGAAATATTGATTACGCTGATCATAGTCTGCATTGTTATATTCGTATGAAGCAGTGAGTTCAAGAGAGGAGTTCACAGCCCAGTTTGGAGCAAGTTCGATTTTTGTATAATCTCCGTCATAAAGCGTTCCTATTTCTATACCTACAGAAGTAAAAAAAGCATTAGTACCTGGAGAGGTAAACTCAATTTCTGTGGATCCGAAATCATGTCTGCCTGCAGGGATGGTCACGTCATCAGAAAGATCAAAAGACTCCTGTAAATTTTCTATTCGAGGTCTATAGCTAGCTTTGATGCTCATGTTGTTATTCCAGATTACATTCCACCCCATTCTCCAGAATAATGACTCTATTTCTTTTGTCTCTTTATTCCAATGAGCTACTCCCCCAGAATCAAAGCCATGTCTGAATATTTTTGAAGCGGTAGGAGCAAATGTATATTGAGTCCTATTCCCAAATCGTAAATAATTTTCTCGTTGTTGGAATCCTAATCCGGGATTGAAATTTTTACCTGCAAAAGACCCTGAAAGCCCATAACTAAACCCTCTGTTTGTGTTACGAGTCAACCATATTTTGAGGAATGAAGGATCTAGTGAAAATAAACTGTTGTCTTCTATATCTCCATCAAAAGTCTGTGCCCATCTGATATTCAAAAAATCCTGTCCAAAAAGATTTATACTAGCATCCAGGCCATAAGCTGTGTTATATGAACCGTCAATTCCTACGCGATTGGTTATAAGTATTCCAGCATCTGAGGTAGGATTGAATATCCGAGATTTTGCTCTTAATACAGTGAAGTTTTCTCCATTCTGTACATCATTGTCATGAGTCTGCATATTGATCATTCCAAAATCCCATCCTCCTGATCTACCTACTAATCGTGCTCCTCCTAAAATTCTTTGTTGGTTTCCATCATTATCGAGACCTATTCTACGGCTATAAAATAGTTGATTTGAACGATCCATTCCAAAGTTGAACACTCCTGACCTTTCTTGAAAGAACAATCTCTTTTCTGGAAAGAAAAGACTAAACCGAGAAAGGTTTACTTGCTGATCATCGACTTCTACCTGAGCAAAGTCAGTATTAAGGCTCAAATCTAAATTCCAATTATTATTGATACCGTATTTGATATCTAGCCCTACTTCTTTTTTGAAATTATTGTCTAAAATGTAACCATTTTCTGCTGCATTCAGGTCGTTTTTTTGATTTAAGCCTCCCAATACATATGGAGTGATATAAAGTGGCTTACTTGTCTTTACTCCTGTCATTCCCACTTCCTGTGTCAAGGAAGGTCTCCATGTGCTCCAATCTCCATAGTCAGGGGATACCTCAGGGAAGATATGCACTTCACCTTTACGAGCTATATATCGCCATACTGTCATTCCCATTGTCACCTTATCGCCTTTGGGGCTGAATGGAAGAGAGGTAAAAGGTATTCTCATTTCTACATACCATCCTTTATCATCTCGACTCGTCTTTACATCCCAGTAATTATTCCAACTTACATTCACTGGGTTACGTCCTAATCCATCATTTATAACTTGAGCATCCATTCTCAGTCCTGTAGGAGTAGTGAAGAATGCACATGCATTCTCCTTGTCATTGAATGAATCTATGATGATTCCAAAGTATGCAGTACTCGGGCTCATGGCATCCCTTTTTTTTGTATTTGCCATGATTTTATCAGGTGCGCTATCGAAATTTTTACCGGACAGGTAGACGTATTCTTCATCATAAGTGATGCGGATAACTGTCTCCTCAGTCATCTCTCCTCTAAATTCAGGATAACCCATAATAAGAGGTACAGGCTCTATAGCTCCCCACTCAGCATCGTCTACTTTGCCATCAAAATTTATAGGGTATTGGAGCTTGTTTAGGGTAATTAAATCATCATCACAGAAAACAATATTTGGTAAAATAATGCAAGTGATGGCAATCAGAAATACACGCATTTCTAATGTTTTATACTCCTATAAGAGTTTCTTTGACCTCTCGAGCTTTGTGGAAGTCAGACTCATTTTTAGTCAGATTTACTCCACCTCTATCGTTTCTGAGTACCCTTGAAAATAAAGACAAATCTCCTTCCCATAACCAAGTGAAAAATAACTTTGTCCATGACTTATGATATACAAGTGTATCATAGAATTCTGGGGCGATGGCTCTTACTTTAGGAAGATTATTCCATGGCACATATGAGAAGTCATGATGTTCATTATGATAACCTACATTGAATGCTAACTTATTTAAAGGTCCATAGTAACTATATGTCTCTTGTGGAGGTGCTACCAGGTAGTGTTCTTGTATCCATCTTGCTCCAAGTGGATGGAGTCCTACAGAGAAGAATAATGAAGCAACCAAATAAAGCAACGATGTCCATCCAAAGAAGTAAACCACAGCAATATCACATAACAGTACAGTCGCTAAATTCACAAATGTCCATTTGTCAGTGAATTTGATTTCTTTTAATCTAAATTTTCTTACAATCTGAAATATTGGAAACATCAATAGCCAAAAGGCCTTTCCAATGACACTGTTACCAATGAGTTTAGCTTCCCAACGACTAGGAAGGTCGGCATCTAAATCATGATGACCTTGGAATGCATGGTGCTTCAAATGATATCTTCTAAATTCTGTTGAAGTAGGAAAGGCATTTGGAATATCACAGAGGATACCAGCCCACATATTCGCTACTCTATTCTTAAATACCATGTTATGAGTACACTCATGGATTAAAACAAACAATCCGTGATTTGCAAAAGCTCCAATACCATAGGCAGCAAGCAGGATTATCCACCATACTTGATCTTTAAGGAGGTATGCAACTCCAAGTTGCAATGTTACCAAACCGATTATGTAAAAGATAGTATTGGAATTTCTACCCATTAGGTCTTTTATCTCTGGGTGTTTTGTAAGGATTTCCTTACATCTTGCGATATGCGGTTCGGGAGAATCGCTGTAGGTAAAGTCTTTTGTAGATGTGGCCATTTTAGTAGTTGAAAATTGTGCTGCAAATTACGCTATAATCAGCGACAAGTATTGAAGTTATTTGGTAATTCATACATATAAACACATTTATCTTCAATTAGATTAGAATTAAAGTAAATATTACTAATTTTTCACTTCCAAAAGTCAAAAAATGCCATCATGAGAAATACCCTAATTCTTGTCACATTTTTCATTATAAATCAATCGGTCTATAGTCAGGATATGAGGTGTTTTACCTCTGGTGCCGATACCAACACTAAAACTATATCTGCGCTCACGTCTTGTGGAAAGTATTTTTGGGGATCAGTTGATGGAGTAGTTAGTTATACTGATACATACAATTGTGGCTCAGGCAATCAATGGATTGGAGGGGAGTCAATATTTTACTTCAAAGATGTAGTAAAGGGACGTTATACTTTTAAAATTGAAGGGTTTGCGACGGATTTAGACCTTTTTATTCTCTCCGGATGTGATGAAAATATGTGCCTGACAAGTAAAGGCTCCCAGGGTAGCTCAGGTGTGGAAGAGAGTGTTTCAATTGATCTTGAGGATGGAGAGAATGTTTATATAGTAATAGATGGAAAATTCGTGAGTTCAGCGGACTTTTCTCTAAAAATTACTTGTGAAGGGTTTTGCGATGACCTGAGATCTATTTCTTGCGGCTCCGCAAGAAAGCATTCTAATTACAGCTACAGTTCAAGTAATGATATTAATTCTCATCTCGACTGTGGAGAAGGTTCATATTCTCAACCTGATGTTGGATATTCTGTGAAGACATTTGGTAACTCACCAATTACTATAGACTTGGTACCACACCATTCAATAGACTTGGACCTATTTGTATATGATGATTGTGGAGGTAAGTTGTCTAATTGTTTGGGCAAGAGTGCAAGTTCACCTTGGGGTGAAAGTGTCTACTTAGCATCAGGAGGAAGTGGAGATTATATATATCCAGTTGTAGACGGTAAATCTCAGTCTGGAAATTATGATATCGCTGTGACCTGTGGAAGCCCATGTGATACACGGCCCATTAAGATAGGCTGCAATGCTCTTATACATTCTACTACAAAAGGAAAATCAAACAATGCCAGCTATTATAGCTCGGATCCATATGGAAATAAAGGACAAAACTGGGGCCCAGAGGAAGTATATGAAATTAATCTTGATGATACTTATGAAATGGATATTAGATTGGATATACACGGCAGCGAAGATCTCAATCTTTATTTGTTAGAAAGTCATTGTGATCCTGGATCGTGCATAAGAGGTAGTAAAAGAAACTACGGTGGAGGAGTTGAACAAATCAAAGAAACATTAAGCAAAGGTCGGTACTATATTGTGGTAGAGGGATATAGAGGTGCATCTTCTGATTTTACTTTAAGTCTAACAGGGTGTGGATGCATAATTGAAAATGTTCTTGTTTGTGGTGAACCAATGGAAGGGACATTGAAAAATGGGACTAATAACTTCACCACCTTGGATGGGGATTGTTTTACATATAAACTAGACTTGCCTAGTGAAGATTTGATTTATTCCTTTATTGCCAAAGAAGATGGGTATTATTCATTTATGCTCTATGGTATGGATCATGCAATGGATCTCTTTTTGACTGATGACTGTAAAGATCCTACCCACTGTTTAGGAGGTTCTACTAGAATAGGTATCAATACGGATATAGTGAATATTCAAATGAATAAGGGAGAGCAGGTTTTCGCTCTTGTAGATGGATTGATTGATGCTAGGAATTCAGATTTTTTTATTGAGGTGATCTGTGCAGATGAAGATATGGGCCCGGGTGAAGATGATCCTTCTGATGAGGATGAACCTTCAGAAGATATTATCCCAACTTTAGGTTGTGGCGAAACTTTTAATGGAACTACTGTAGAAAAAAAATCGGTGTATAGAAAAGGAGATTATACTTGCTTCATTTCTTCCTTAGATTTCAATGGAGGTGAGGAGTTGGTCAGGTTTCAAAAAGAAGACGATGATGATGTATTGGTCGTTCATATGTTTCATGGCCAAAAGTCATTAGAAAATTTGTCAATGTTCATTATGGATTCTACAATGAATGAAGTAGAAAATTGCAAAGGTTTGAATTTTAGAGGGGATAAAACTTTAGGGAATGGTAGTGTAATTGGTGAATATTTCACTGATAAAGACAATCTGCTTCCAGCTGGCACTTATTATGCTGTGCTTGATGGATATAATAGTCGCGTGGCTTCTGATTTTACTTTGACAACATCATGTTCTTTTATTGATTGTGATTCGATTGTTGGATTGCCATGTGGTGAAAGTTTAGTTGCAGAGAGTACTGAAAACTCATTTAATGGAGAGAGTATGTACTATGGAGACCAAGAAATATATGTAGGTTACACCGGAGGAGAGAATATTTATAGTTTCTGTCTGGATAGCGCTGCTTCTATAGATGTTGATATATATGGTTTGAAAGCTATTGATGGATATTCTGCCGACTTAGATGTGTTCTTAGTAGAAAATATATGTTCAGATGATAAAAGAGTTGTGGCCTCTTCTAGAAATAGAGGTGCTGAAGACGAAAATCTTAGTGTTGATCTTAAGGCAGGGGAGTATTACATAATTGTGGATGGCTGGAATGGAGCAAGAGCGACATTTTCATTTAGAAATGATGTGTGTTACGCTGCTGATTGTGGAAAAAGTAAAAAACTAAGAGTCTACTCTAAAAATTTAGAAACAGAAGGAGCTTTCCAAGTATATCCTAATCCATTTACAAATCAGATCAAATTAAGTTATGATCCTGTGAATGAGGATAATTATCTGATTTCGTTATACAATATCTCTGGAGAATTATTGATTTCAGAGAAAAGCATAGGTGGGAATATTGATATTTCTGATTGGTTCGAATCTGAATCAAGTGGTGTGTTTTATCTTCAAATAATGGATGGGTCCATTGTGAGAGGTCAAAAATTGATTAAAATGTAGTGGATGTTTCGTAAGGTCATTATAAGTCTTCTCTTTTGCTGTTCAATGATTAAATTGGCTTGTAGTCAGACGAATAGTTTCCAATTTGAAGGTCTAGGAAATGGAATACTCTATTCTTTTAATTATGAACATGTTCATCCTCTAAAAACAAATGCTATTTCTTTTAGGTTAGGAGCAGGCTATACTCCTTTTGACGGCTCAAATTTTATAACTATCCCAGGGAGTTTGAACTACATTATTGGAAGAGGGCCACACAAATTGGAATTGGGTGTTGGAGGAGTTTATTACGATGGCAAACTTTATATTATTGGAGATTATGAATATCACTCCTCATTTGGAGCATTTACTAATGTCTATTACCGATATGATCACCCTGATAAAAGGATGATTTTTAGAATAGGCCTCAATCCATTGGTTTCAGATGAATTGACGGCTGCATTGTGGTTTGGGGTTGGCTTTGGAGTAAAGATTGGGAAGTTGAATCCCTAAGACTTAAGAAATTCTATAAGGGCATTTATCTGAATGCATTCTCTTACATTTAGGCCTTTTTGAAAACTACACCTTTCAATATTCATATGACTACAACATTAGATTTCAAAACCGCCAAAATTTCTAGCCTTATCACTCACCATGTTGGTAACAGATTATATGAAGATCCTCTTGTGCTATCTGATGAAACATCATCGCTCTCTGAGGTAAGTACTATGGAATATTTAATGACATATTTCCTGAATCAGTTTCAACCTGTTGATATACAACATTTTACACATTCAATAGATTTAGATATGAATGAAGTGTATAGTTGTGTAAGAAATATATTTATAGAAGAAGAAAAGTTCATAGATGAATCAAAGAATTTGGCCAAGATGCTTTATGAACATGCTGATCACCCTCAGATTAAGTCAGGAGAACTTAATGTGGTGCATTTTGAAAATATAGAATATAATGAAGGAATAGTAAGTGCAATTGGGATTTTTAAATCTGAAAGTAATGCCCCTTTTTTGAGGATGAGAACTCAAGACGCTGGATACTTCATTGACCATGAGTTTGGCTTTGGATTGAAAAGCCTAGATAAAGGATGCCTTGTTTTAGAAACAAATGAAGAGGAGGGTTTTAGAGTTTTAGTTATTGATAAAAAGAATAAGTCTGATGCCCAATATTGGGTGGATGATTTTTTGCGACTTTCCCCTGTAGCAGATGAATACAATGTGACCAAAGAGTTTTTAAGTGTTGCAAAAGATTTTGTGACGGATCAGCTTCCTAGTGTTCAACCTATTGAAAAGACAGATCAAATAGACTTGCTTAACCGTACAATGGATTACTTTAAAGGAAATGAATCATTTGAAAAAGATGACTTTGAAAAGGAAGTGTTTCAAAGTGAAAAACTGATCTCTTCTTTTAGAGACTTTGAAGAAGGTTTGAGTGACCAGCAAAAACCTCAAAAGTCTTTTTATATTTCAGAGAAAGCCGTGAAGAAGCAAACTAAAATATATAAAAGTGTTCTCAAATTAGATAAAAATTTTCATGTCTATATCCACGGTAATAGAGAAATGATAGAGAAGGGTATGGATGAAAATGGAAGAAAATATTATAAGATATTTTATGAGGAAGAAAACTAGTTGATAATGAATGGATGGATCGATGTCCTAAAAACTCAGCAGCCAAAAAATAAATCAAAGAATCATTATTGATGTAGCATGTACATCAAATGATTCAAAGGGGGAGACCTTATAATCATCAAGAATCTTATGGCTTAGAACTTGTTAGAATTGAATCTTGTATACAAGACTTATTCCTCTTAATCTCTTATAGGAATATAAATCTCCGTAAAAGTTATTTATTTAATATATTTAGTGGATAGTCAATAATATATACATTATTAATTATTGAATGTGTTACAATTTTATATTGTTAATGATTACATTGAAGGCATGATCATCACGGCATTTTGCATCATTCTAGATGGCCCTTTCCAAAACATTCTGTATTGCGTATTATCTAATAAATAGATGATTTTTCCTTGGCCCATATTATCCACAGCAGCAAAAGTTTTGCCCGCAAGATGGTCGAGATTTTCTTTAGATGCATAACCAGATGCCAATAACTGATCCGAATTAATCGCATATCTCCCTACTGATTCTAAATCCGGAGAAGGCGTTATCGCACTATTACCGAATTTAAGATTGTACAGTTGAGATTTCATACCATAAGCAAGAGGGTGAGAAATATCAATAGTAGCATTTAGTGCTGCTCCAGGAATTCTCTTTTTACCATAATATTCACTTCTCTCAGAATAGGACAAAGTTTTTGCCTCTTGAGATGTATCGGGCTCAGGAGAAGAAATCTCAGTGTTCCACGGTTTTTCTTTTCCTTCACTAAAGTAGTTAGATGCAGATTCTGTTGTTACTAAAGTTCCTCCATTTTGTATCCACTTTTGTAATGTTTTGGATGCCTCTGCATCAAATACATGTCTAAGCCCAGATCCACCACCTGCAAGAATTAACACATCATAGTCGTCTAAATCTGCATAGCCATATCTGCTACCTAATTTTGGCAGTGAGTTTTGTTTCAATTGACTAGCTCTTATTCTATCCACTCCAAAATGAGTCTCCTGATCAAACAAAAAATAAATCTGGCCACAGGTGTAAGTACTAAATGGCTGGTCTACTAGCATTGCAACTTTAGGTTTGCTTAGTACTTCTGAATCTCTAGATGCTAAATCGAGACCACTATCGGCTCTTCCTGTACCAGTACTAGAAATAATAACCTTTGCTTTTGCGCTTATGTAAGCCATGTCTTCAGCGATCATGTCTGCTTTTTCTAGGTTTCTGCCGACCAAAATAATTAAAGTGCCCCGTCCATACTTTTTACCTTCATTTACTATTTCATCAGCTGCCATTCTGACTCTGTAGCCTTTGTTCCAAAGCATTGATAAAGCTCTAGGAGCATTTTTTTGATTATAGTCCAAAAGGTATGCGTATGCGTTGGTAAGGTTAGCAGTAAATCCAGCTTTTTCAGACAACATTGTGGAGACCATCGTAGCATCAAGAGATATGTTTTTAGTGGTACTATAGGCTTCTAAATTATAAGCCATGGGTGCAGACCATGTCGACATATCATACATTACAGAATCTTCTATTCCCATCTGATGTGTCATAATAGTATTAATCAGTAGATGTCTAGGTTGATCAGTCTTGATTATGATGTCTCCTGAATTGAATTGTTTGTTTCCAGTTCGACCCGTTCTGTAGTCATACGCAGAAGAAGCAGAAAAGGACCCATTTGCTTTTGAAAATTCAATTTTATTTCTTGATAACACATTAAGAAATTCTTTAATGTGTCCTCCTTCTTCATTCTTGATGATATAAGCTTTTGTATTTGATTTGGATTTTTTAGGATTCATAGCATTATGGAAGTATCGATTGAATAGTTCCTTTTGTTCAGCCGCTTTTTCTATGGTTGCTATTGATGTGGTATAGTGATCGAAAACTCTTTGCCTAAGTGTAAGTACATAGCCATCATTATTATCAATGGCAACTCCTGCACCTATTCCTCCTTGTTCTGTGAGCATGCCTATGGCACCCATAACAGTAGGATAGCTTGAACCATATCCAGGATAGAAAAAATCAAAAGCTTCTCTTGTAAAGTAATTCACTTTGTGTTTATCAAATGCTTTTACATTAGCCATACCAATCGTATCTGCTAATGGTTCGTAATCGTCAGGAAGAAGAAGATTTCTTGGTGTAGTGCCTGGTACTGTAAAGTAATTATTGTTATATCCTTGCTCGTGATAATCTACATGAAGCTGTGGTAGCCACTTTTGGTACTCTCCGGTGTGCCCTCTGGATTCAGGATGAACGCCCCATATCCAGTCTCTATTTAGATCAAACCAATAATGATTGGTTCTGCCGTTTGGCCAAGGTGCATGATGATCAAGATCAGCAGGAGTGGTGGCAGTAATCATTCTTTTAGCACCTTCATACCAATAAACGTATCTATCTCTACCGTCAGGGTTGATACAGATATAAAAAATCATGACTGCATCATTGAGTATGTTTTTTGTTTGTTCGTCATCGACCGCAGCCAGCCTATATGCTACTTGCATAGCAGCTTCTGTACTAGATGCCTCGTTGCCATGAATGTTATAACTATAACTTACAAATACAGGCTTGCTATCAATAATCTGTTGAGCCTCTGAAGACGAAACAGATCTTGGATCTGATAATTTATCATTTTGACCTTTTATCTCCGGAAGTGAAGCGTGATTTGATTCTGATGTGATAGTCAGATTATACAGCTTTCGTCCCTCATAGGTTTCTCCGTATTCGTTAATTGTAATTCGTGGAGATTGCTCAGCTAATAGTTTAAAATATTGTACTGAATTAGCATAAAGTGTAAATGACTCTCCAAGTTCATAACCTAAGAAGTCAGCGGGAGATGTAATGGATGGATTATATTCTAAATCTGGTTCAAATTCAAATCGATCAGGAGTAAGATCCACTTGAGCAATAATGAATGAGTATAGAAAGATGAAAGAAATTGTACTGATGTATCTCATGATGTAATTTTTATGCGATAGCAATTATAAGCATTGTGTTCAATGGATTAACCATTTATTAGTCTCTTGTTTTGTAATTGAAATGTCTGATTTAGATGATTTTTCGACCGTGATAAAATTTACCTCCAATCGCTTCATGAACATCCTGAAGATTTTCAGAAGTGATTTTTCCAGCTGAAATAATATTTATTCTGGCACCTGCTTCATTTATCATTTCCACTAAAATATTTTGACCCTCTAATGCTGTCTCTGCTTTCCCCGAAGTGAGAACCGCATCAATATTTTTTATGTTTTTGAGTCTCGTGACTTCTTTTACAGGAAAGGTACAGTCATCTATAGCTTTGTGTATGGTTACGGGTAAGGGGTAAGCCACAGCGGCAAGTTCTTCTAAAAGCTCCATATCTAATTTCTTCATACTAGAAGTGGTCGCACCTAACACTACTCCTTCAACCTTGATATATCTGCATTTGGATATTGAATCAATCATATCTTCAACTTCATCATCGCTGTAGTAAAAATCACCTTCTCGAGGACGAATCATTACTCGTATAGGAATATTAAGAGATTCTTTTACCTGTTTGATTAATGTGAAATCCGGAGTGAGGCCACCTACATCAAGTCGTGAACAGAGCTCAATTTGATCCGCCCCATTTTTTTCAGCGGCCTTTGCTGCCTCTAACGAGTCAACACATGCTTCTATAATGAATGGTCTTTTCAAATAGATATTTTTCGTTTATTTTCCTTCTAATTTCTGCCTTATTATTTCATACCGCTCTCTGGACAATGGATATGAAAATATGGTAGCAACTGAAAGCAAATATATGAATAAGACTAATGGGCCACCAACATATCCTATACCATTAACTGCCTCAATTGGTACATCATCGATATTTGTTTGTTCAGGAAATTCTATCAACTTGAGAAGAATTCCGGCAAAAAATGATCCTAATCCTACTGTAGCTTTGTAAGCCAATGTGAGACTTGCAAAAAATAATCCTTCCTTCCTCTCACCATATTTTAATTCATATTCATCTATAGTATCGGCCATCATAGAATGTGAAATACTAATTGAGATCCATAAAAACATATATCCAAGGCATGTAAAGAAGAAGAAAAGTGGAAAAAGAAGGGTGGAAGAGTTTTCTGGGAAGAACCCTAAAAATCTCAAATTATAAGGTGCAGAAAAGGATAGGCCTGTTAGGACTGTTGTAGCGATAAGTATGACTTTTTTGTCCCAAAATTTATTTAAAAGTGGAGCGAGAATAAAGGCCAAGACTCCAGCCGGAGCAGGAGCTAATAGAATTAAGCCAAACTCTTTTTCTGATAAAGTGAAAAAATATGTGATATAGTAAGGAGAAAAAATAACGCCAATACCTATGGCTATATATAGGATCAAAATGTACATGACTAATTTACGATATGATGACAATGTTGCCGCCTCTTTCATCCCCTTCCATATGGATAAGAATGAAAATCTGCCATGTTGAGTACTTTGAGGGATCTTAGTTATCAAACTCCTTGTACAATAAGTACTTATCAATATTGTCAAAGTCGCAATTACTCCTGCAAACAAAGCAAATTTTGGATAAGAGGAAGCTCGGAACATACCATTTGAAAATTCAGGGGTAGAAGCGAAAAAGGTGGTAAACCCAATGAAAATTATGAATGGTGATATGAATGTTGCAGTATTTACTCGAAAGGAGGTAATAGATGTTCGTTCTTCATAATTAGTGGACATCTCTGCCCCTAATGACATGGCCGGGACAAGAAATAATGTAAGTGATAGCCTGACTAAAATGGCAAAACATGTAAGCCAAAGGAACAATCCTGTTTCCCCTATTCCTGAGGGAGGAATAAAGAGTAGATATAACGTTATTCCAAGAGGGATAGCAGATGCCATCATAAAAGGATGTCTACGCCCCCATTTTTCGGATCTGAAATGATCAGACCATGCTCCTACAAATGGGTCTGTGATAGAATCAAAGACTAATGCAACAGTCAGTGCTATTCCAGTGATGAATGGGTCTAATCCTAATATTTGATTATAGAAAAAGAAGAGAAAAACCTGAAACAGGCCATCCTTTACTCCTTTGGCCATAAAGCCTAATCCATATAAGGCCTTAATAGAATTTGGAACTTTCTTCACTTTGGCTTTTCGTTTAGGGAGGTCATATTACAACAAGTTATGGTATTGCACCATTTACTTTTTGTCTCATTTAATAATACTTATCTCAGTTTTATGCTTCTTTTGTATTCACAAAGAAGATCTATAAAAAGTCATTGACCTAAGTGAATAATAAAACAAATGAAGTACTTGAAATATGTCCTGATAGCTATTCTATTATTTGTTGGTGTAGGTGCAGCCTATATGTTTTGGTATCTGCCTTCGAAATTTGAACCCAAAGTAGAATCTCATGAACCTATTCCCATAAAGTACAAAGCCAATAGGATTATGATTCGCCCAATCATTCATCCTGAGATGCACTCAAGGCTTATACAAGAAGCTGACCTGTACGGCTACAATAATATTAATGGTCCATCTATGATCAAAGTGCCCGAGTGGTTAGAAAATCCATTAGGTCAATACTATATTTATTTTGCACACCATAAAGGAACGTTCATTAGAATGGCATATGCTGATGATATAGCTGGTCCATGGAGAATGTATCCTTATCCAATTATGCCATTGGAAAAATCAGGTTTTGCTCAAACTGCATCGAGTAAAGCTTCTGGTCTTTCTGAATTAAGAAAATACATGTCAGTCAGTGAGGTTGCCGCATTAGTTCAGGTAGGAGAAGATGCAAAAAAAGCCTACAAGAAAAGAACTCAAGGAACATTGCCTACTCAAGGTCCTACTATGCCTCATGTAGCAAGTCCAGAAGTAATTGTAGATAATGAAAACAAACAGATCAGAATGTACTACCATGGCTTAGTGGAAGGTACAATACAGATGACTAAAGTTTCTGCTTCTCTCAATGGATTAGACTTTACTGCTATTGATGGCCTTATTGGAGCTCCTTATATGAGAGTGTTTAAACATGACGGGTTCCATTATGGATTTGCGATGCCGGGACTAATGTACAGATCGAAAGATGGGCTGAAAAATTGGGAAGTGAGAGAAAGATGGTTTTTGCCCGCAAACACCAGACATAGCGGTCTTCATCAAATAGGCAATCTCTTGTACCTGTTTTTTACTAGAGTAGGTGATGCTCCAGAGAAAATCGTCTATACTACAATAGACCTTAGTGATCCTGATTGGAATACATGGGCAGTAGGAGAGACTTATGATCTATTAGAACCTGGAATTGGGTGGGAAGGCTCTTTAAAACTGCCTGTACCATCTTTAAGAGGTGAAGTAGGGAGTTTGGTGAATCAACTTAGAGACCCAGATATATTTGTCAATACTGATGGGAAAGTCTATCTGCTCTATGCCGGTGGTGGTGAATCGGGAATAGGCATAGCTAGTCTAAATAGGTTGTAATAATCTAAAATATTAGAGAAAGATTGACCATAGCACCATCGCTTAATGGAATAGCTTGGAGGCTGACATTGTCATTCTTAATTTTATGAAATTGAGGGATAAGCACTCCTAGTGCAGCTCCAACTCCATATCCTACAAAAATATCAGAAGGGAAGTGTTTTCCCGCTCTATACCTCAAATATCCTGCAAATGCAGGAATGGTAATTGCTCCCGCCCAAGCTAATCCTTTATATTTTGAGTTTGGATAAAGATCATTAATAACTTTAGCCGTAAAAAATGATAAAGAACTAACATGAGCAGTATGTCCACTGAAAAATGATCTAGAAGTACTTGCCTTCAACTTTTCTTCTAAAGGATAATCCTCATTATATGCTAGAGGTCTTACTCTTCTTACTGTGGTTTTTACAGCAAGGGCAGAACTAGTTGTAACTGTAAATGTTTCTAAAAACATCAGACCTATAACTCCTGCTTCACTTCTGACTTTTTTAAATGCCATAAGGCTTAATGGTAGCAATACTATAGCATCCTTGCATACATCACTCCACATATTGGCTGTGGTGCTATAGTTGTAAGTAGCTTGGCGATCAAATGAGTTAATGTCAAGTCTATTTAGTTTGCTAAGGTCATCAGTATTTAGAAATCTTTGTTCTTTAGCGACAGCTATTGTAGAGAAAGTCATAGCCGCTCCTAGAATGTATCCATCTGTATCCCATGAAAGTTCATAGGTTTTGGATTGTGCGTCACTGATTTGGATAAAAGCAAAAATGCAAAGACAAGAAAAATAGGCTTTTCTTTTGAGGTGAATAAGCATCATAGATTTAGAAAACTGAAAAATGGGGTTGATTATTTTTCAGATTAGAAGTGATATTGGGTTAGTCTGATCTTTTACTGATTTTGTTTCCACTTATACATTTTTGTCGGCTGCATCTGAACCTACTTATTTCAGCGCTTCTTTTTTTGAGATGTTTTTTGCTAACTCTAGAATTAACTCGCTTACGCCAAAGATTAAAGCTGCTTCTTTTCAGATGTCTTCGCATTATCAATATTACCTCACTTTCATTAATGCAAAATTGAAATTTGATCGCTTCAAATGGAGTGCGATCTTCCCATGCCATTTCTATTACTCTATCTAATTCTCTGTCAGTCAAATTCATAGGATGATTTTTCGATCTATCAAGTCTTGGAAAGTAAGTATGTTAGATTCATTTAATGTTTTATACTTTATAGCTTTTCCAGTGAAAAGAAAATGATCACCAGTCTCCATGTTGTTCTGTATTTCAATTAATATATATGCACAACATTTTTTTAAGACACATTGACCATTCCATTCGGTGAGAAGTTTCTTTTTCTCTAAATAGCCCTTTTTGTCAAAATTGTAACCTGTCTTTTTACCTAAGGGTCTTATTAAGTGATACTGAGAATGATGTAACAATTGAAGTACGCATTCTTTATTTTTGTCAATATTTTCTAATGTTTTTGACCCCTTTTCAATAGAGATCGCATACATTTTTGGTTTTCTACTGATGGCCATTACATAAGTACAAATATTGAGGTTTACTTCACCTTCATTCATTGTGGTCAATGCATAAACCGATGGATTAGCTATGTTCCAAGGGCGCCGCACTAGGGAGTAGGTTGTAGAGCTTCTATCTCATTTAAGACATCATCCGCTTCTTTCGCTTTTTGATCACTTTCGGTCCTACTGATAGTTGACAATCTATGTGCTTCCGAAACTAATTTTTGAAATTTCTCTTGAAGTTTTTCAACCTCACTTTTTCCTTTGAATAATCCAAACATGATTCTTTCTTTTTTTCAAACTGTAAACATGAATTAAAGGAAAGGGTTTACGTGTTTAAATGGAATTGTTTCTTTTCATATTTGACCTACAGGACCAAACTTATCAAATTGAAATTCTGCATAAATTTTTAACTAGTTAGTTTAACCTAAATTTTCTCTCATTTAACTATTATAAAAGGGTCGAGGTGGAGTTAACAGAATGGAAGGTTTGAATTAAATTGAGCAAGTCTATTGATACATTCCTCTTCAAACAATTTATAATATTGACATCTCTTCTCAATTACCACTAACTTTATAAGTCATGATTCAGGTTAAGACTACATATCGCATCATAAGCTTGACTTTAGCGTTGCTGATGTTATCTACCAGTTTCAGCTATTCACTGAATCTGCATTATTGCCAGAATAGCCTTGCAGGAATCAGCCTATTCGAGACTTCTACAAGTTGCTCTAAAGAATCTAAGACATCTTGTTCTTCTAAAATCAAGACAGAGACCAAAGACAATAAGAAGAACTGTTGTCACAATGAGACAGTGAAGATCGATGTGCTGGACGTGGACTACACTTCTTCAGTAGCTGCTGAGTTTGTAGATGTATTGATTCCTTTAATTGCTGCACCTTCAGCAGAACCTGTCATTCATAACTTCATAGCTGAAGCCATACCTTATTATTCCTATAAACCTCCTCCACTACCTGACATAGGATTACAGGTATTATATCAGACTTTTCTCATTTGATTAGATCATAAGTTTAATTACTGCTTCATTATTAGTGATAGAGCAGCAATTGTCTTTTAGTTATATGCTAAAAGGTGATGTTTAATAGTCCATTTTAATAACTGATAATGGATTTTGACCACCTTGTTTTGACTTATGATTAATTCAAATTATGTTAAACAACATCGTAAGATTCTTTTTAGAGAATAAGCTGATCACATGGCTATTCTTATTACTAGTAGTAGGTTGGGGCTTAATCACGGCTCCGTTTAACTATAATATAGACTGGCTGCCACGAGACCCGGTCTCTGTTGATGCCATACCAGACATCGGTGAAAATCAACAGATTGTATTCACTCAATGGATGGGCAGATCTCCACAAGATGTGGAAGATCAGATCACTTATCCACTGACTTCTTCGCTGCTCGGTATTCCAGGTGTGAAAAGTGTACGTAGTAATTCTATGTTCGGCTTTTCGAGCATCTATTTAATTTTTAATGATGACGTTGAGTTTTATTGGAGCCGAAGTAGAATATTAGAAAAACTCAATTCACTTCCGGCCTCTCTTTTACCTGATGGAGTGAACCCAACACTTGGCCCTGATGCTACGGCATTAGGTCAGATATATTGGTATACTCTTGAAGGTAGAAATGAAGAAGGAAAACCTACAGGAGGTTGGGATCCTCAGGAGCTCAGATCTATTCAGGATTTTTATGTTCAGTATGGCCTTATGTCTGCAGAAGGAGTTTCTGAAGTGGCCTCGATAGGAGGATTCACAAAAGAATATCGAGTAGACGTAGATCCTAATTTATTGAAATCAAAAGGCTTGTCTCTTTCTGATGTGATGAAAGCGATCAAAGGGAGTAATATAGATGTAGGTGCTCAGACTATAGAAATCAATCAAGCCGAATATTTTGTAAGAGGTCTAGGATACGTGAAGTCCATCTCAGATATAGAAGAGAGCGTCATCACGGCTCGAAATAATATACCTATTACAATTGGGGATGTTGCTAAAGTTTATCTAGGGCCAAGTGCTCGTAGGGGAATATTAGACAAGTCAGGTGCGGAGGCAGTAGGTGGCGTTGTAGTAGCACGTTATGGAGCCAATCCTCTGGCAGTTATTAATAATGTCAAAGACAAAATAGGTCTTCTCGGACCTGGATTGCCTACTAAAACACTATCGGATGGTACAGTTTCTCAAGTAACCATTGTGCCTTTTTATGATAGAACTCAACTTATTAATGAAACTATCGGTACTCTCGAAGAAGCCCTCACACTCGAGATCCTTATCACAGTCATAGTTGTAATCCTACTGCTCTTTAATCTCAAATCTTCACTATTAGTTGCAGGGACTTTACCCATTGCCGTTTTGATGTGCTTTATAGCTATGAGGTATGTAGGAGTGGACGCTAATATCGTTGCCCTATCAGGTATAGCCATTGCCATAGGCACCATGGTAGACATGGGGATAGTCCTAACTGAAAGTATTCTAGACCGCAAGACTAAAATGGGTGAGAGTGAGGATCTTATGACTACGGTCTATGAGGCCACTATTGAAGTAGGAAGTGCTGTTCTTACTGCAGTAGCCACAACTGTTGTAAGTTTTCTGCCCGTCTTTGCCATGGAAGCAGCAGAAGGGAAGCTGTTCAGGCCACTGGCATTTACGAAGACATTTGCATTGATTGCTGCAGTCATCGTTGCTCTTTGCTTTATTCCACCTTTGGCCCATAGTCTTTTTAGTATAAAATGGAATAAGAAGAAAGTAGGACTTGGAGCTAATATTCTTGTCTTTCTTGGATCTATAGCAGCCTATTTTTATTTAGGTAATGTCTTTGTTTTAATTATCACCTTGGTGGCATTTTTAGGCTTAATCCATAGGTCAATTGATCTTTATTTTCCAAAAAAGAGTCGTGGTTTTCTCATTGTATCTAATATCGCTTATGCCATTCTTATAGCAGTTATATTGTCACAGATATGGATGCCACTCGGAGTAAATAAATCACTTTTTTCAAATAGCTTTTTTGTAATCGCCATCATTGCCGTTCTGCTCTGTTTCTTCTGGATAGTGATACATTTTTATGAGTCAATATTGAGGCTGCTCCTACATGTTAAAATCTTGTTTTTGCTATTGGTAGCATTTATCATTTACAGTGGTCTACAGATTTATCAGAACACCGGACAAGAATTTATGCCTTCTTTGAATGAAGGTTCATTTTTACTCATGCCGACTTCCATGCCTCACAGTGGAATGGCCGAAAATCAGAAAAACCTCAGGCTACTTGATATGGCCGTTACAGCTATCCCAGAAGTAGAATCAGTCGTCGGTAAAGCTGGAAGAGTGAATAGTGCTTTAGATCCAGCTCCAATTTCCATGTATGAAAATGTAATCAATTACAAGTCTGAATATATCACAGATGATGATGGACATCGATTGAGATTTCGATATGAAAAAGGCGAGTACGTCTATGACGAAAATGGTGATCTCATTCCAGACGATAGAGGAAGATATTATAGACAATGGCGTGAAGAAATACAAAGTCCAGATGATATATGGGAGGAAATAGTAAAAGTAACTCGAATCCCAGGAGTGACTTCTGCTCCAAAACTACAGCCCATAGAGACCAGGCTGGTTATGCTTCAGACAGGCATGAGGGCTCCGATGGGAATCAAGGTCAAAGGACAGAGCCTAACCGAAATAGAAAGTACAGGTCTACAACTAGAAGAGCACCTGAAAGATGTGGAAGGAGTGAAAGATGCAGCAGTATTCGCAGAACGAATAGTTGGAAAACCCTATTTACTCATAGATATCAATCGAGCTAAAATCAACCGATATGGTCTCAAAATAGAAACTGTACAGCAGCAAATTCAGACTACCATAGGAGGCATGAATATGACCACTACTGTAGAGGGTAGAGAGCGATATCCTATAAGAATAAGGTATCCTTTGGATAATAGAAGCAGTATAGAAAGTATCAAAAATATCTTTATCCAAACACCCTCTCAATCTCAAGTGAAATTAGGGGAACTGGTAGACATCAGATATGAGCAAGGTCCTCAATCTATTAAGAGTGAAGATGGCTTTCTTGTAGGATATGTTCTTTTTGACAAAGAGCCAGGATATGCAGAAGTAGAAGTGGTGAATAATGCTCAAAATCATCTGAATGAACTCATTCAAAATGGTACTCTAACTATTCCTTCTGGAGTGAATTTTAAGTTTGCAGGTAATTTCGAACAGCAGGTGAGAGCGAATAAGAGATTGGGTCTGGTGATACCGATTTCATTGGCATTGATATTCTTGATCCTTTACTTGCAATTCAAATCTGTTACCATTTCACTTATGGTATTCTCAGGGGTGTTTGTAGCTTTTGCAGGAGGATTTATCATGATAGGTCTTTATGATTCACCATCATTCATGGATTTTACTCTAATGGGTACTAATATGAGAGACCTTTTTCAGATACATACGATCAATCTGAGTGTGGCAGTTTGGGTTGGATTTTTAGCACTTTTTGGCATTGCCACTGATGATGGGGTGTTAGTCGCCACATTCCTTAGAGATAGTTTTAATAAAAACTTGCCTCAATCCATTCCAGAGATTAGAGATGCAGTAGTAGAAGGAGGACTCAGACGAGTCAGACCAGCTATGATGACTACTGCTACAACTATATTGGCTTTGCTGCCAGTATTGACCAGTACTGGAAGGGGATCTGATATCATGTTGCCTATGGCGATTCCTTCATTTGGAGGGATGACAATGCAGGTCATCACGATGTTTACTGTACCAGTTCTTTTCAGCCTTTGGAAAGAAGTCCAATTTAAATACACTTCAAAATTTAAAAAACAATGAGGAAGTACGCGATATTGATATTGGGTCTTTGTTGGCATTTATCTGCCCATGCTCAATCTGTAGATCACTTTATTGATTTAGCAATAAAACACAATCCTGGATTAGAGGCATTGAGACTAGGCTATGAATCTGCTAAGGAACAAAGCAATCAAGTAGGTGACTATCCCGATCCCAAGGTAAGTTTAGGCATAGGTGTTTTGCCAGTAGAAACACGGCTCGGAGCACAGCGATTCAAAGTGGGAGTGAGTCAATCTATTCCTTGGAAGGGACTACTGGATGCTCGTAAGGATACTAAGTTTTTACAGGCTCAGTCATTATCTTATAAGGATGATGTGAAAGAGATAGATATTGCTTATGCCATTCGCAGTGCCTATAATTCATTGGTTTTCATAGAAGAAAGCAAGGAAGTCATAAAGCGAAAAATCGAGCTGTTGGATGTACTATCCGAAATAGCTCAATCTACAGTCAGATCAGGGAAAGGAAAGCTGAGTAATGTGCTACTCGTACAAAGAAATAAGGAGGCTATGGAGTCTGACCTTATTCTACTAGAAAAGAAGAAAGAAGGGCCTACTATCATGATCAATAGATGGACTGGGAGACCATTGGATCAATCCATTGAAATGTCAGAATCAATAGAAGTCTCGGAAGATGTAGGTCAGTATATTGATTTTGCTCAGAAAGATCATCCTGAATTCAAAATTTTGGAAAGCCAAATAGTTGCATCTGAAAAAAGTGTAGAGCTCACTTTTCTGGAGGCTAAGCCAAAGGTGGGTATTGGGCTCGATTATGCATGGATAGATGGCAGAAACGATGTGCCTAATCTCTCTGGCAATGGTCGAGATATTCTGATGCCTATGGGTAGCATTTCTATCCCATTGCATAAAGACAGATTCGAAGCGAAAAGGCTAGAAGAAAAAATCAAACAGGAGTCCCTTAATGCTCTCAAACAGGAAAAACAAGAATTCTATTTATCTGAAATTGCTATTGCTCAATCTCAAAGAGAATTAGCAGAATTGGAAATCAAGAAGGTAGAACAACTGAAATCCATTACAAGAGAAACATTGGAACTCATGAGATCAGAATACAGTGCTGAGGGCACACGATTTGAAGAATTATTGAGATTAGAAATGGAGCTTATAGATTATGACATGTTAGTAGCTATGTCCAGATATAATCAACTTAATTCTGCTGCTACATTATTGAAATTTCAACCATTAGAGAAATAAAAAATACGATTATGTCTAAAACAAAATTAATAATATGCGGTGTGGCACTTGTCCTGGCCGGTATAGCTGTAGGATGGATAATGAAGCCATCAGCAAGTATTGTTATGGATCAAAACCACGAAGATCACTCTGACATGGTAATGGTGAATATAGATGAGCCATCTGAAGAAATTTGGACTTGTTCCATGCACCCACAAATACGTCAGAATGAACCGGGTATATGCCCAATATGTGAGATGGATTTGATTCCATTGGATAATTCTATGGGAAGTGATGATCCGACCATCTTGATGATGAGTGAAGAGGCGACAAAATTAGCTCAAGTCGAAACTACTGTTGTAGGTCAGAGTACTAATGCGACAAATGTTACAACTACAGAAATTATGGTAGAAGGAACCATAGAAATGGATGAGCAGTCCATCAAAGCTCAAAGTAGCCATGTCGGTGGAAGGGTAGAGGAAGTTAATGTAACTTTTGAGGGAGAGTATATCAAGGTTGGTCAGAAAATAGCTTCTATATATTCCACAGAAGTATTAGCTGCTTCTCAAGAACTGATCACTGCCGCAAAGTTTGAAAACAAGGTTTCAGGGATTAAAAGTGCCAGTATCCAAAAACTTAAAAATTGGAAGATTACTGATGCCCTGATCAATCAAATTTTGTCTAATGGGAAACCCATCGAAACCATTGATATCTACGCTGAACAGAGTGGTTATGTGTTAGAAAAGAAAGTGTCACTTGGTGATTATGTTAAACAAGGACAGACGCTCTATACCATCGGAAGCCTCAATAACTTATGGCTTCAGTTTAATGTGTATGAGTCGGATTTAGCCAATATTAAAATAGGTCAAAAGGTCACCTTCAAAACTCCATCCACAGGTGATCAGATTTTTCAAACCAGGGTGTCCTATATAGAGCCTTTATTAGATAATAATACCAGAACAGCTGTTGTAAGATCCAATTTTATAAATAGAGGAAATCTACTGAAACCAGGGATGCTTTTAAATGCAGTAATTGAGGCTACTCCTGCATCTAGTGCAAGTTCAAATAGCATAGCTATTCCAAGTTCAGCAGTACTATGGACGGGTGAAACATCTGTCGTCTATGTAAAACAACAAGATACTGAGGTGCCTTCATTTCAATTTAGAGAGGTAGAATTAGGAAATCAGAGTGGAGGAACCGCCACAATTCTTAGCGGATTATCAAACGGAGAAGAAGTGGTTACCAATGGAGCTTTCGCGATAGATGCTGCCGCACAGCTTAATAACAATAACAGCATGATGAATCGAAATATCACTATCAAGAAAGAAGTGAAAAGAGACATTGTACCCGACTATAAGGAGACCACTCCAGAAGACTTCAAAAAGCAATTAGATCAGGTAGCAGACATTTACATTGATCTTAAAGATGGGTTTGTTAATACTGATCCTGCCGCTACTGCATCTATTGCAGAAAAACTGAAAGGACAAACAGGTAGTGTGGATATGTCATTGCTCAAAGATGAGGCTCATATGTATTGGATGGAACAGCTGGGAGTCATTGAGCAGCATGGAGATATGATTGCTTCGTCATCAGATGTGGAGTATCAGAGAAAGCAGTTTGAGTTTGTATCCAAAGCTGTAATCAATTCTATTGAGGCTTTCGGCACATCTGGTAAGACCTACTTTGTACAGTTTTGTCCTATGGCTTTTGGAAATAAAGGAGCAGATTGGCTCTCCTCAGAAGAGCAAATTAAAAATCCTTATTTCGGCGATAAAATGATGAAATGTGGATCTGTAAAACGAATACTTGAATAGCTATGACACATAAATTTTATATCCAGGGTATGACATGTAGTGGCTGTAAAGGTCATGTCACAGAGTTGCTGGCAGGAGTAGCAGGAGTTTCAAATGTTGAAATAGATCTCAAAAGTACTGAAGCGGTAATAGAGATGGATACACATGTACCGTTTAAAAAATTGCAAGCTGTATTACAAGGAGATGGAGGACACTATTCCATTCATCAAAGCCCTGTTGAAAAAAAGCCTAAACCTCCAGTCAACCCAAATTCAAATCAATCTGGTGTTTACTACTGCCCAATGCACTGTGAAGGAGATAAGACATACGATAAGCCTGGAGATTGCCCTATATGCGGAATGGACTTAGTCATGCAGAAGAGCATAGTAAAAACTAATGTAGATTTTACTTGCCCAATGCATCCTGAAATCTTAAAGGATAAACCTGACTCATGTCCTATCTGTGGTATGGATCTGGTGCCTATTGAAAGTGATATTTCAGAAGAACAGAAGACCTATAAAAAATTGCTGAAAAAACTTTGGATTGCATCTGCCTTCACTATTCCGATTTTTATAATTGCCATGAGTGAAATGATACCTCATAATCCACTCTATGAGGTGATGAGTCAACATAATTCGAATTGGGTACAGTTTGTACTTTCTATACCAGTAGTGTTTTATGCCACTTGGATGTTCTTTGAGCGTTTTTATAGAAGCATTCGTTCATGGAACTTGAACATGTTTACCCTTATTGGACTAGGGTCTGGAGTTGCTTGGATTTTTAGCTTAATCGGAATGATCTTCCCTGATCTTTTTCCCGATCAATTCAAAACAGAATCAGGAGCTGTCTATGTCTATTTTGAGGCTGCTACAGTGATTCTCACATTAGTATTATTGGGTCAGGTCTTAGAAGCGAAAGCACACAGTAAAACCAATTCTGCTATTAAAGAATTGCTGAAATTAGCACCCAGTCAGGCCATAAAGGTTGTTAATGGAGTAGAACATATTGTATCAATAGAAGACATACTGGTTGGAGATATTGTAAAAGTGAAGCCAGGTGATAAGATCCCCATAGATGGCTCTATCACCGTAGGCAATTCTTCCGTCGATGAATCAATGATCACTGGAGAACCTATACCCATCGAAAAGTCTATAGGAGCACATGTCAATAGTGGAACCATCAACGGAAACAGTGCATTCCTAATGAGAGCAGAAAAAGTAGGAGCAGAGACCTTGCTCTCACAGATCATTCAGATGGTCAATGATGCAAGTAGGAGTCGTGCTCCAATCCAAAAATTAGCAGATAAGGTGTCTTCATATTTTGTTCCATTAGTGGTGTTGATATCTGTAGTGACTTTCATTACTTGGATTCTTTTAGGACCTAGTCCAGCATATGTATTTGCATTTGTGAATGCGATAGCTGTATTGATCATAGCATGCCCATGTGCTTTAGGGTTAGCTACTCCAATGTCAGTAATGGTAGGCGTAGGTAAAGGTGCTATGAATGGAGTATTGATTAAAAATGCAGAGGCATTAGAAAAAATGAATGAAGTCGATGTATTAATAGTAGACAAAACTGGAACGATCACTGAAGGTCGCCCGACTGTCGAACACATAGGTATTTTCGACAATTCTATTTCAGAAAAAGATGGCATTCAGTATCTCGCTTCAGTGAATAATGAAAGTGAACATCCTTTGGCGGAGGCTATAGTAAAGTATGGTATAAAGAATGGGGAGGAAATGTGGAAAGCAGAGAATTTCAAAGCAGTAATCGGAAAAGGAGTAGCAGCTCAAGTAGATGGAAAAAGTATTGCTATTGGGAATGATAAGCTTATGCAACATCTGAATGCCACCTTTTCAGAAAAGATCAAAGACAAAGCCAAAGTTTATCAAGAAAAAGGAAGGACAGTTTCATTTCTATCAGTGGATGAGAAGGTAGTGGCATACGTCGTCATTGGAGATCAAATAAAGAGTACTAGCCGTCAGGCCATAGCAGAACTGCAAAAGAATGGAGTAAAAGTGATTATGCTCACAGGTGATAATAAAGATACGGCAAAAAGTGTCGCTGATGACCTCCAATTAGAAGATTTTGGAGCAGGAATGTTACCAGAAGATAAACTCAACAGAGTTAAAGAGTTACAAGCTGAAGGCCACGTAGTGGCCATGGCAGGAGATGGTATCAATGATGCTCCTGCATTAGCTCAAAGTAATGTCGGCATTGCTATGGGTACAGGTACAGATGTGGCTATAGAGAGTTCAGCGATTACTCTAGTGAAAGGCGATCTCCAAGGTATTGTTAAAGCAAAAATGCTGAGCAAAAAGGTCATGCAAAACATAAAACAGAACCTATTTTTTGCACTGATATACAATGTCTTGGGAATTGCAATTGCAGCCGGAGTGCTCTATCCTTTATTTGGAATTTTATTATCTCCTATGGTGGCAGCTTTAGCAATGAGTTTCAGTTCTGTATCAGTTATTGGCAATGCACTGAGATTAAGAACAATTAGTATATAAAAATGATTTTTAAACAACGTAATATTTTACAATGAAACAATTTTCAATTATTCTAGTTCTGCTTGGATTTTTATCTCTTGGCCTAGTTTCAACAGCATGTGGGAACAAAAAAGTTACACCTTCAGAACAGTAAGGCAAAGAGTATACTTCTGCATACATATGTCCTATGCATTGTGATGATAGTGGAAGTGTCGAAGCTGGAACATGCCCAGTATGTGGAATGGATTACGAAAAAAATAAAGATCACAATGCAGATGGGCATAAGCATTAATATGAACAGAAATAAGTTCGAATGGGATAAACTAATCGCATTCTTTTTATTAGGGGCTTTATGTTCTTGCCACGATGTCAAGCAGCATAGTGACCAATTTTCTATCAATATGATGGAAACACATTGTAAAGAGGGTGGCGAACCAAATCTATATGTAAGTGAGTCTAATGATGTCTATCTCTCTTGGATTGAATACATAGAAGGGAGCGAGGTGCAACTGAGATTTTCAAAGTTAGGTAATAATCAATGGACGAATCCAATGACAGTTTCTAGCGGTAATGATTGGTTTGTGAATTGGGCGGATTTTCCATCACTTATTTCGTACGGAAAAGATCAGACTTTAGCTGCTCATTGGTTACAAAAAAGTACAGAAGGCACGTATGACTATGATATTCACATTTCGCAATCCTTTGATGAAGGACAGAATTGGGAGTCTTCATTTATTCTTCATAAAGATGGAGTAACTGCAGAACATGGTTTTGTAAGCATGTTACCATTTTCTCAAGATCGAGTATTTGCCATATGGCTAGATGGCCGTAATACCAAAAATGACGTTAAAATGTCTGAGAATGATGATTCTCATGGACATCATGGAGCTATGAGTCTACGGGGTGCAACATTTGACCATGAAGGTTTTATTTATGACGATACAGAGATTGATAATAGAGTATGTGATTGTTGTCAGACCAGTGCGGCAATGACTGAGCATGGACCTGTTGTTGTATATCGCAATAGATCAGAAAATGAAATTCGAGACATCTATATAGCTCGCAATATTGATGGAAAATGGCAAGCACCTCATTCTGTATTTATTGATGACTGGTATATTCCAGGTTGTCCAGTAAATGGCCCAGTGGTAAAAGCTAAAGGAAATAAGGTAGTAGTAGCATGGTTTAGCATGGCAAATGATAGTCCTGAAGTGAAAGTTGCATTTTCTAACGATGGTGGTGCCAATTTTGATTTGCCAATACGAGTAGATGAAGGGGATCCATTAGGGAGAGTAGATCTTGTTTTACTTTCAAATTCAGAGGTATTGGTTTCTTGGATGGAAAGTAATGAAGATGAAGCATTGATTAACATTGCAAGAGTAGATGAGAACAAAAGACATGAAGTAAAAACGGTTTCGCAAACAAAATCATCTAGACAAAGCGGGTTTCCTCAGATGGTAATAAATCATGATAATTTGATCATGGCATGGACGGTATCTGATACCATTTCTACGTCTATAAAATCTGCGTGGATCTCACTTGGTCAATTTTTTAAAACATAAGAAATAAGTGTAGTGGATAGTATAACACAAGCAGTATTAGGAGCAGCAATTGGCGAAGCTGTAGCAGGACGAAAAATTGGCCATAAAGCAGCTATTGCAGGTGCTGTAATCGGAACTATACCTGATTTGGATGTCTTGTTTATACCTTTCCTAGATGAGATGACCAAGATGAGCTTTCATCGAGGATACAGTCATTCCATTTTGTTTTGTTTGGTCACTGCTTTTTTGATTGCATTTGCAATGAGCAAGATGAAATGGAAAAGAGAATTGTCATATCGAAGAGCATGGTTGTTATCATTTTTTGCACTCTTCACACATGTCTTGTTGGATGCTTTTTCAACTTATGGAACACAGCTATTATTACCTTTTTCAGATTGGAGGGTCAGTTTTGATTGTATTAATATTGTTGATCCTGTATACACTGTACCACTCTTGATTGGATTGGGAGTGAGTACCTATTTTTATAACAAAGGTGATATCCGTAGATCTCTACCTAATAACTTAGGCTTAATTTTAAGTTCTATTTACTTACTCTTCACCTTATCTAATAAGCAGCACGTTCAAAGAGAATTCTACGATCAGCTTAATACTCAAAATCTTCCATCATATGGATTGCTGACAGTACCTGTTAAAATTGGAAATATGCAATGGTACGGAGTAGCCAAAGGAGCGAAAGAGCTTCACATAGGAAAGTACAATATGCTAATTCAAAACCGCATAGAGTTTGAGTCATTTTCGATTAATGATGAACTGCTACAAAATGTAGATGCCCATCTAGTGAATAAGTTGAAATGGATCGCTCAAGGCTACTATGTGGTCGCAGAAAAGAATGATAAAATAAGAGTCTATAACATGCAATGCGATATGCAAGGCACAAGAACATATGGAGACTACAGGGCTCCTACTGCTTTCTATTATGAGATCACTAAAGACTCAAAAGGAGAGTCTGCGATAAGTACAGGAATGCATGCTCAGGAATAATAAAATGAAATTCTAAATACATAATGAAACCTATAGGTATAATTTATTGATTGTGCTTGTAAGCAATTCTTTTCCTCCAAGCAAAAACAAATCAAAAGGGTTGAGTTATTTGATCAGTTATTTCACATTCTAAGTGCCCAGCAAAGAAGATTGACTTAAGAACCCTCTTGACAATCTGGTTTGCCCTTTCAGTTCTTCTATTCTTTCTCTCACAGCGGCATCAGCCAATTCTTTCTCAGCCTTAATCGATAATTTTGTTTTATAGTCACTTGTCTCTCTGTCAAATTTAGCTTCGTTGGTAACAGGATATACTTTTTGAGATGAAAACTTTTCATGACTCATTGCAAATAGAGCCTCATGCTTGTCTAGACTGTAATCATATGGACTTCTTTCTAATATTAATTTAGTGATAACTGGTGCAGTCTCTACCGCGATAAAAAGGAATGTGATAAATATACTTGCAATAAAAATGGCTCTTGATTTGGCAGAAGCACGGTCTAGGGCTTCAACTCTTGCAGCAAATCCATTTAAACTTACCCTCTGAAGTGCCGCCAATTCATCAGACTTACTTGTTTCCAGATGATTAATTTGTTCTGATTTTTGATTGATGAGAGCTGTGTTTGCTGTAGTTAGTGCATCCAATTCACCTTGAACTTTGTCCGCAGCGGCTTTCTTTGTTCGGTATATTGGGCCTAAATTTCGTCTTTGTGATCCTCCTGTACCATCTGCTTCTTTCACAGCTTCATTGACCAATAGGTTTCTTTCATTTTGTTTAGCAGTAATCGCACTAAAAAGAATAGCTACTTCGGACTTCAAACTATCTATATCAGCACCATATCGGGCTTTCACAAGGTCATCTTGTGTTCTATAATTTTCCTGCTGCATCAGCACTAGTTCTGACTCTATTTCAGATTCGAATATCTTTAGTTCTAATGGTTTGGCTATGACTATTGCAATGAGTAATGCTAAAACTAACCTTGGCGCTGCAGAGATAAAGTCTCTACCAAATGATCCTCTTTTCTTCATAGTGCTCACTATGAATCTATCCAAGTTGAAAATCATAAGTCCCCATGCAATTGCTATTGGAACGATTAGCCACATACTATCAAACACAGTATAAAGCGCATATGCAGCAGCAATGGCTGCAAAGATTCCTGTGAAGAATATGGTCGCACCGATACCAGCATATTTGTTGACTTCTGTGGGTGTACGATTTAGGATAGAGCGATTAGCCCCTGAACAAAAGATAAAAAACTCTTTCAGTGATTTCATGATGACATTTTTGTGATAAATAGAATACAGCCTAAGGTTAAATGAAGTTAAAAGACGACTTAAAAAGGTAGAATATTATTCGACGAAGTGATTAATCTTTTTGATTGATAGTAATAGCGAGTATTATATTACCGTCTTTCATGGATGGTTTCTGATCGATCTCTCAGAAATCCACCATCTCTTTGTGAATAGAATGCTCTGATTTCTGCCACCATAGCAATTGCAATTTCTTCCGGAGAGGTGGCACCAGTGTCAAGTCCTATAGGAGCATGAATCTTGAGGTGGTCAGATTTTGAAATATTGATATTACTTGATGACAGTTCATTGAATATTTTTTGACTTCTAACTTTCGGTCCTAACATTCCAATATATCCTATATCAGAATCTAATAGCAATTGTAAATTCTGCATATCCGTCTTATAGTCATGAGCCATTAGAATCGCTGCAGTGTGATGATCAAAATTTAGGTTTTTGCTCTTATTGGAAACAACTTTTGCTTTGTCAAAAAGTGATTTGTCTACTTTTTGTGGATTGCATACCACGGTTGCATCCCAGCCTATGTCATTTGCAATATCTACTAATGGATAGATGTCGTAATTGCTTCCAAAAAGAATGAGCCGAGTCTCGGGAGGGAGAAATTCGAAAAACACTTTTGAAAAATTACCCGATTCTTCAATTCGATAGATTTTAGATTTTTGTTCTTCTCTGATAAGATCAAGTTCTATTCCAATAAGATCAATAATATGCTGATTATCAATGTGTTGTTGTAATATGTTTTCCTTCCCTAAAATCATGTCTCCTTTAGAATTGCGATCTACAGGGTCGATGAATGTGATTAAAATATTAGCTATTCTTGAATTGACACAGTCTTTTAAAATTTTGATTGTGCTATTGGTTTCATTTCCCAATGGAGTGATTAATACATCAATAATTCCATTACATCCAAGACCTACACCAATCTGAAAAGCATCTTCCTCACGGGTATCATACCTTACAATTGACGACTGATCTTTCACTATCGCATTTTTTGCCTTTCGTAAGGCATCTCCTTCGAGACATCCTCCACTGATACCGCCTATCCAGGTGCCGTCTTCCACCACAAGCATACGTGCACCTTCCCTTCTATAAGACGATCCTTCCACGTATACCACTGTGGCCAGAGCCATTTTTTTATTGGTAGATTTTATCTTGTCGTATTGTTGTAGTATGGATCGTATTTCTTTCATTTAGTTTTTTACATCCATTGTGATGTGAAAAGTAGTAAATTCTAAAATAGTCAGTATCTAATGTTGATTTAAATACACTATTTACACCAATTCCAATCTTAAAAGATCAAATGGTATATGATAATAAGTTCATCTTTAACTATTATTGAAAATAGGAAGGACTACACACTATGGGCAAATACCTTTTTAATATAGATTGAGTAAATGAGGGAACTTAAATGAAAAATGAGAATCCTAAAATCGTTTTAATTGGTGCTGGGATCATGAGTGCTACTCTAGGTATTTTAATCAAGCAGCTATTACCATTTGCACATATTACTATACTGGAAAGGTTAGATAAAGTAGCAGCTGAAAGTTCTGATGCGTGGAATAATGCGGGTACAGGGCATTCCTCATTCTGTGAGTTAAATTATACTCCAATGATGAATGGTAAAGTTGATCTTACCAAAGCATTAAAAATTGCACAACAGTTTGAAGAATCAAAACAACTCTGGGCATACCTAATAGAAAGTGGAAAACTTCCAATGGATAAGCCTTGTATCAATGATCTACCGCATATGAGTTTTGTTTGGGGGGAAGACAATGTTTCATTTCTGGTAAATAGATATAACGCAATGGTTGACTTTCCTATTTTCAGTGATATGATGTACTCCCATGATATGGATGAAGTGGCTCATTGGGTACCATTAATGATGGATGGAAGGATTCATGAACATCCTATGGCGGCTACTAGGATGGACATAGGAACTGATGTAAATTTTGGTGATTTAACACGCTCTATGATTCAGTATCTCAGTACTTGTGATAATGTAGAAGTTGCCTTAGGCAGAGAAGTAGAGGATCTAACTAGAATGCCAGATGGTAGATGGAAAGTGGATGCTCGTGCTATGAAAAATTGTAAAGAGGACGATATTTTAGCAGATTATGTATTTATAGGAGCAGGAGGAGGAGCATTGACATTATTGGATAAATCTGAAATCCCAGAGGGAAAAGGATTTGAAGGGTTTCCTGTGAGTGGTCAGTTTTTAGTTTGTAATAATGAAGATGTAATTAATAGACATGAAGCAAAGGTGTATGGAAAAGCTGCTGTAGGATCTCCACCGATGTCAGTACCTCATTTAGACACCAGATGGATTGATGGTAAAAGGTCACTACTATTTGGTCCATATGCAGGATTTAGTACGAAGTTTTTAAAGGAAGGTTCTTACATGGATCTTTTTCTATCGGTAGAAATGCACAATGTATGGCCTATGCTCTCTGCAGGAGTTCAAAATATTCCTCTTACTCAATATCTGATCAATCAAGTGATGCAGAGTAAAGAGGACAGATTTGAATTTTTACAATCTTATTATCCTGAGGCTGATATTAATGACTGGGACAATATTACGGCCGGGCAAAGAGTACAAATCATTAAAGAGGACGATGATAAAGGAGGAAGACTTCAGTTTGGCACAGAGGTGGTCTCTTCTGAAGATGGTACTCTTACGGCTCTTTTAGGAGCTTCTCCAGGAGCATCTACTTCGGTTTCCATTATGCTTAATTTATTGACAAAGATGTTTCCAAATGAAATGGAAGGAAAAGATTGGATAAGAGGTATTAAAAAAATGATTCCTTCATATGGAGAATCTCTGATTATGGATGCTGACTTATGTGCGAAGACTAGAGATCGTACGAGCCATATATTGAAACTACTGTAGATTTTTATTTCCTAAATTATTCTGATCTTTTTTGAATTGTTTCAAAGCGCAAAAGAATTTTAACTAGCTTAGGTGCCAATGAAATTATTTAGCAAATTAGTCATTTACACTTTTTTATTGACAATAGCCTTTTCAGCTTGTCAGGTGCCATCCGACCCTCAAAATGCAACTTGGCCATTGATTGGGTTTAATAAACAAGATGAACTCAATCCAATATTGGTTCCAGATAAAGGGCAAACTTTTCTTTGTCCCAAAAGAGATAGTGTAATTCAATGGGAGGCAAGGAATGTCTTGAATCCTACTGCTTTTGTTAAGGATAAAAAAGTGTATCTAGTCTACAGAGCGCAAGACGAAGACATGACATCACGTCTTGGACTTGCAATAAGTGAGGATGGACTAAATTTTAAAAAAGAATCAGAACCAATCTTTTATCCAGCTAATGATGATATGATTGGATATGAATGGCCTGGAGGGGTGGAAGACCCAAGAATTGTAGAGTCTGAAAGCGGCGAATATATTCTTACCTATACTGCCTATGATGGCAAAGTGGCAAGGTTGTTTATTGCATCCAGCAATGATCTTCATACTTGGACTAAACATGGACCTGTTTTGGGTGAAGGAAAGTATATAAATACATGGTCCAAAGCAGGGGCTATAGTGTCAAGGTTAGAAGGCAATAGAATTATAGCTACCATGATAGATGGTAAATATTGGATGTATTTTGGTGATACAGAGTTGTTTATGGCAACGTCTGAGGATCTCAAAACTTGGAGTGTTTTAGAAGATACTCAATTGGATAAAAAGATTTCTGTGTTACACCCAAGACGAGGCTTTTTTGATAGTAGGCTTGTAGAACCTGGCCCTTTTGCACTCCTTCAAGAGGATGGAATATTGCTCATCTATAATTCAATGAATGCTAAAGAGTATAATGATGAATCACTTCCTGTTGGGACCTATGCTGCCGGACAAGCTTTATTTGATAAAACCCGACCATATCAACTGAAAGATAGAATGACAGAGCATTTTATTCATCCTGATAAAGACTACGAAAGGGTAGGGGAAGTTAATGAAGTTTGCTTTGTAGAAGGTCTGGTTTACTTCAAAAATAAGTGGTTTTTGTACTACGGAACAGCCGATTCTAAAATTGCTGTGGCGGTTAGAGATTAGAATGTCCCGTCATTTGAATTATGATGCGATATGGTGGTCGGAACAATAGAAAACTTGTGACCTAAAGAATCAAAGCAGCGAAAATCAAGGAGGAGGCTTATTCTACTTTGGATCAATTTGCCACCATTGATATTTTTCCTTACCTAACCAAGAAGATTGCCATTAAGAATACGGATCAGTACCACCTTTTGAAATGGGAATAGAGGTCTAAGTTCAACTTTGATAATTGAGTTGTTTTCAAAGAGTTTGAGTCTGAAAACCACATCTAAAATCTGGATTGCAGATTCAAAAGTTTCTTAACTAACCTTGAAAGTTTAAACTCAATATTCGTTTCTCATAAGGAAAGCATTTTATAACTATCTGAAATGTGTAATTTAAACTCTTTCTCAAGATGAAATGTCATACATTCGAAAAGATGCGATTTTGCACAAGAAGAAGTTAATTTTCACGGAAGAAAACTTATGAATTGGTTTAAAAAAAAGAAAGACTGTAGTCATTGTAAAAAAAATCAGACAAAACGTGATTTTGAGAACGAGCCTACCTGTGCAGAATGTCAAATGAAAATTTTGAAAGGTAGAGAATCTAATCGTATATGCCCAGTAGATGGTGCTACATTGCTGAAAGAAGAGAACAATCAAATAATTATTGATCGTTGTCCAAATTGTAATGGCGTTTGGCTTGATGCAGGAGAAATAGATGCTATAAAGGAAGCCGCACATTCAGAAGGTCTTGCTGTAGGCATGGTAGTTTTCTAGGAGTAGAGACAAAAATATCTTGATCGGTGCTACTGCAAAACACCTTCTTTAAGCAATAAAGGAAATAGTGCTTATTGTGATGGCGATATTGCGATATCAAAGTACCTGTTCTACTATGAGAGAGAATTTGTCTAGAGCTGTTCTAGATATTCCATCAATTTTAAGTTATCTGAATGTTTATAGAATTTATCAAACTCTAAAAAGTACCCCTCTGGATCATATCCAACGAATGCTCTGTACTTTCCATCTGGTCCAGTCCCCACAGAGTCTGATCTTAGTTTGAATGATTGGTTTGAGTCAACATAATCGAACCAACCATCAGGATCATCTATAATGTAGGAGATCGTTGCAGCCTTCTCTTCTGTGAATTTATGCATGCCTCTTCGCTCATCCAATAATCCAATAAAGCCTGAATCAGTTGCTTTGTAAATCTTAGTCCAGCCTTGGTCTGCAACCAGTTCAAGACCAAGGATGTTTTCAACAAATCCCTGCATTTTCAAAATATCCTTATAATACATCCAGGTAATAGAACCATTGAATCCAAGACCATCATCTACAGCCGTTGGAATGGTTTTGTTTTTATCTAAATATTGGATGAACAATTCATTTACCGAATGTTGCTTGAAAGTTTCAAATTCTAATAAGTAGCCTTCTGGATCTATCGCGACAAAACCATCATGAGGTCCTCCTTCTTTTGGTTTATAAGTGTATTTAATTTCGACACCATTCTCAGTGATGTGATCATACCATTTAGATAGTTGATTCGTCAGGAGTGCTAATGCAACAGTCTTCGGCTCATCTGCACTGTGCATTCCTTTTGCGGCATCTACAAGAATGACAAATGAGGACTCGGCAATTCTAAGAATGCTGGCATTATCATATTCTGTAAGCAACTCCAGCCCTATTATTTTTGTGTAGAAGTCCGTAGCACGTTGCAAATCTTTGTAATACAGAAACACATTAGTGGCCTTCAATCCAAAATCAGTCATTGTACGTAGATCGGTGTTTTGACTCAAAAGAGAGTTGATTTTTTTTGGTGAATAGCTCAGTAGCCTTCCGAATCTTCGAGAGATCTCTAGTCGGTTTTCACCAGAATACATGTTTGATGAAACCAATGCACTCCGATCTTCTTTTAACTTTAAATAAGCGTCTAGTGTATTGCCTTGGTAGATCACTAGCACTTCTTTGCCTTTGGCGATATCTGCTGGAAAAAGGTCTGTAACTATTAGGTCATTTTCACGGTATAGCTGAACATGATTCCTTTCTGCCACCTCTTGAGCTTGACCTATAAACACATCCATCTCTTCAGATGACATCACAGCGCTAAGAGCAAGTTGCTTGACTCCAGCATCTACCATTTCTCCAAAAGCACCAATAGCCCCGAGCTTGTAACTGATTTTGTTGGACTCGCTTTCAGGTGATGCGCAGCTGAAAGTGAAAATAAAAGAAACAACAGCAATAAATCCCAGTATCTTTTTCATAGCTCAAAAATTATAGCGTCAAGATAATGATGAATTGAGGAGATGACAAAGGGATTGATTACTTGAATGCAATTGGTCATTGAAACATCATCTTTAAATTCCAACTCTGGCAAGTGATACAGAAAATAATAGAATTTCGATTTGTAAGACTTGAGGCCTCCTTCCTCTCTTTGATAAAGTCTCTTTTTTCAATGAAAAGGATCAAAATTAAGATGAAATATTACTCCTTTCCTATTCGCTTTCCTCCTCTTTGATTCTATATCTTTATTATATGCTCACCTTTTTACGAAAAATAAGAAAGTCATTGATTAATTCAGGTTCTACAAGAAAGTACCTATTTTATGCAATAGGTGAGATTGCTCTGGTGGTGATTGGAATTTTGATTGCATTGAGTATTAGCAATTGGAACCAAGACAGAATTAATAATGAGAAACAGATTGAGTATCTCCAAAACATTGTTAATGATATAGATCTCCACATTAGCAATCTTGAATACCATCTAAAAGAGGAGAATAGCAATCTAGAAGAAATGGAAAAGTTGATCTCTCATTTCCATGAAAATGAAGGCTTTCTATTAAATGATACTACACTTCAATATTTTGGAAGTGTCTTTGATAGAACTACATTTTTAGCAACTCGGCCTACTTATGTCCAACTTCTTT
>Ga0055584_100000334_pt1 | contig 44273 bp, 31 predicted proteins | sample OSDHelmetaG_FD_58716 | JGI IMG/M metagenome (GOLD analysis project Ga0055584, IMG submission 58716) | Pelagic marine sediment microbial communities from the LTER site Helgoland, North Sea, for post-phytoplankton bloom and carbon turnover... | ecosystem: Environmental > Aquatic > Marine >...
GACATTGTCGCTGAATTAAAGTATCCGTTAAACTGGGGGAGGTTCAGAGGGATTAAAAATAAATCCCTCCGTCCCCTTTTTGGTCGGTATCGCAAGCACGTATTACGTTACGGTCATGAGCTCCACATTACCACCGGCACTGGTAATATCGTTGCACACATGAATCTCATGGGCGTAATTTATCGGGCAGATCAGCTCGCTTATAAAACGAACTATTACTCCTTCTCTTTTGCGAAGGGCATTCTTGACGATCCTGCCTTCTTCTTCTGTGGGTTCTGAGACTAGGTAACTCACGGCGTCGATGTGACTACAAGTTCTGAGGGCATCTGGGCTCGGGAATCCCTCTAGATGGACTGCGGGGATATTTAGACCTCGAATGGCATTTACGAAACCCTGTAGCTCTTCCGTTGCAGCGCAGCACAGTACAGCTATCCCGCCTAATGATATAGCCTGCAGGGCCTGCGTTAGAGTATTATTGGCTCCTGGGCCAAGACACAGGCATACTCCTACGCCTCTTAGTTCGTAGATATTTCGTTCGCCGGTAGGGCCGGGCAATATACTATTAGTTTCGATTACGCAGGATGCTAGAACTTTAGAATCGGGAAAGAGGCTGTGTAACGTATTCAGTAAATCCGGGCCGGTAACACGAACATTCTTGGAACATTCTGCAATGGCTTTGTCGAGTACTGCAGCGCTCAGAGCTGGCAGTTCGCTCATCGTTGGGGCAATCGCAGAATTAAAGCCCGATTTCGTGAATGCGCGCAGGTAATTCGGCCCGCCGGCCTTGGGGCCAGTGCCAGATAGCCCTTGGCCTCCGAACGGTTGCGATTCGACTACAGCTCCAATCTGATTACGATTGATATAGATGTTGCCGACGTTGAGCCGCTCTATGACTCGATCGACCTTTCGCGTTAGCCGGCTATGGATGCAGAATGTGAGGCCATAGCCCGATTCGTTGACATTCTCGATCACGTCCTCCAGTTCGCTCGCGCGATAGCGCGCAATGTGCAGCACGGGGCCAAAGATTTCTCGCTCGATACTTTCTATCCCCTTTACCTCGATAACAGTCGGAGGTACGAAATTTCCCTCCCTAGGGACATGCAGCGAATGCAAAGTTACATTTCCACTGATGTAGTGATCGATACCTTTCATCGCTCCGCTGTCGATAACGGGGCCGATGTCTGTTTCCCAATTCCAGGGATCGCCGACTCTTAGTGTATTCATCGCAGCCAGTAACATGGCAATGAATCGATCGGCAATATCATCTTGCAAATACACGATGCGCAGCGCCGAACAGCGTTGGCCCGCGCTATAGAAGGCGGACGTGATGATGTCGCGTACCGACTGCTCAGGCAGTGCCGTACTATCGACGATCATGGCGTTAATGCCGCCGGTTTCTGCAATCAACCGCGAGCGGGGATCGGCATTGGCGCTGCTCCGATTTATGTGCTGCGCGACTTCAATTGATCCGGTAAAACAGATGCCGTCGATGCGTGAATCTCTGGCAAGCGCGGCACCCACCCTCTCTCCGTCGCCCAATAATAGTTGTAATGCGCCGAGGGGAATGCCTGCCTCATGGAGTAGTTGGGTGGCTCGAAATGCGACGAGGCTGGATTGTTCCGCGGGCTTGGCCAAGACGGTATTTCCGGTCACGAGAGCCGCTGCGATCTGGCCCGTGAATATTGATAGCGGGAAGTTCCAGGGAGCGATGCAAAGGAATACGCCGCAGGAAGTGCGTCGCTGTAGTTCGCTATTGGAACGTGCCTGTTGGGCATAGTAACGGAGAAAATCGATGGCCTCGCGCCACTCACCGACGACATCACTCATGGTCTTACCGGCTTCGCGAATCAGGAGGGCACTAAGTTCTCCAAAAGCGGCCTCGTATAAGTCGGCCGCTGACGATAGTCTGTCCGCGCGGTCGGTCCACGAAATATGAGACCATTCGGAAGACTGGTCCACAGCGTAGGCGATGGCGAATTCAATATCGCTATCGGATGTGTCTTCGACTGAGCCAAGCCCATCGTAGGGCAGCGCGGGATTGATGACCTGGCGCGGGCTCAGTGTTTCCGTCTTCTTTGCCAGAAGTGGGTGGGCGGTCCAGCTGCTATGCCGCCAGGGCTCACGCAGCGCATCGAGCTGATCCAGCTGTATGCTGCTGGACAAATCGTAGCCCATAGAATTCTTGCGATCTGGATAAATTTCCCAAGGCTCGGGAATAGCGGCCGGACATGTCGCTGCATTGGGCTCTTGCCAGGAAATGATTCCAGGGTCTGTAAATGGATCCGCCGCGATATTTTCGATCGGCACTTCGTCATCGGTTAGTTGGTGTACGAAAGAGCTATTCGCGCCATTCTCCAATAAGCGCCGCACTAGATAGGCTAACAGATCTTCATGCTTGCCCACTGGAGCGTAAATGCGGTGCGTAGTGCCGTTCTGCTCTCTGCAGATCTCGTGCAGTTGTTCTCCCATGCCGTAGAGGCGCTGAAACTCGTATCGAGATTGACTCACCCCTAGTTTTACCGCCATGGCGTTTACGGCGGTAACCGTATGGGCGTTGTGTGTTGCGAACTGCGGAAACAGCAATTCGCAAGATGTCAGTAGCTTCTCTGCCGCGCACAGGAAGGAGATGTCGGTGTATGGCTTACGCGTGAAAACGGGATAGCTTGGCAATCCGTAAACCTGAGCCCGCTTGATCTCGGTGTCCCAGTAGGCGCCTTTAACCAGACGAACCATAAACATGCGCCCATTCTGGCGCGCTAGACTCTTCAGCCAATCGATCGTTGCGTGCGCATTCCTGGCGTAGGCCTGAACGACTAGTCCCAGACCCTGCCAGTGCTTCGTTCGAGGGTCTTCGGCCAACGCCGCGAATATATCCAGCGTGAGGCTCATGCGTTCCACTTCCTCTCCATCTATATTCAGGTTGAGGTTGTGTTCCGCTGCCATGCGACAGAGTTCACTCATTCTCTCGAACAATAAGTCGAAACATCTAGTCTTCTGCGTGAGTTCGAAGCGCGGGTGCAGCGCAGATAGCTTCACGCTGATGCCTGAATTCTTGCTAAGGTCCTCGCCGGTTTCTTCGGCCAGAGCCCGCAGCGCGGCTTTGTAGGATTTGAAATAGAGTTGCGCGTCTTCCTCTGTTAATGCCGATTCACCGAGCATGTCGAAGGAGAAGCTATAGTCGTCGTAGCGTGGATCTTTTGAAGTCCTCCTCAGTGCGTGATCTATAGTAGTGCCTACAACGTAGTGATTGCCGAGCTGCTCCATAGCCTCGGTCATGGCGACGCGAATTACAGGCTCACCGAGACGACGCACGAGGTCTCGCATCGCAGGTACGAGCCCAGCCTGTGCTTCCTCATTGAGAATTCGTCCGGTGAGCATGAGCGCCCAGGTAGAGGCATTGACCAAGAATGAAGGGGCCTGGCCAGAATGAGATTGCCAGTTAGAGCCAGTAACTTTCTCCATAATGAGATCGTCAAGCGTATCTGCATCGGGCACCCGCAAGAAGGCTTCGGCCATAGACATGAGGGCGACCCCTTCACCAGTCGATAGACCGTATTCGCTCAGGAATGACTGGAGGAAAGAGGCCTTAGCAGTACGCCGCAACTCGCCGACTAAAATCGTGGCGCGGGCCGTTATCTTGTTACGTAATGCCGGATCGAAGGCGGTCGCCTGCACCATTCTCTCAATCTGAGTGCGCTCCGGTGCGAGGGCAGATTCGTTCACGAACGCTCTTGCCGTCTGTAGTCTTTCTAACTCTTTGTCCACTTTAGTCTACTCTGTCCTCATTACAGATCTTGACCTTGACTAGTTTACACCCGCAAAGTCTGCTCTGGGAACTCAAGGGGACGGAGGATCAGATCGAGAAGGTCAGAGCACTTTAAGAGGAACAGCTACTAAGAGCAAACTGCTCTAGTCTTTTGATATTCAAACCCTAACTTATACTACTTCGCGGGACTTAAGTGCCAACTGAAACGGATTACAGCTACTCGGAAATTGCGATGACGCAATAAATCGCCTTAGAGAAACTGCTCCAAGGCCACAGTCTCGCCATTCACCGTTAGCTCGGCATCGCTGAGGCTCGCATCCATCAGGATGCGCCCGCCGTCGACGCGTAGGTAGCCTTGCTGCACATAGGGGTCGATCATGGCGCCAAGAGGCGAGGCCAGGATGGCCGCCTCATCCAGCGACACAGTTAATTCAAAACTGAGCACTTCCAGGATCTGCATCGCTTCGATGCTATCGAGGTCGGTGACATCCGGCATGCCGCGCCAGTCGATCTCTAGCTCGAGGCTGTGGTCGCCGTCGTAGGCATTGCCGCTCATGAAGCTATTGAACACCAGGCTATTCTGCACGGCGACCATGACCATGTCTTCGGCGGATGTTTCGATGGGATCGCTGCCGGCAGCGGGGTTGCCATTAATCGCGTTCTGCATCTCCGCAATCATAAGGTAGTAGCTGCGAACCAGCTCGTTGCGTACTTCGTTGAAATTTAGCGTCCAATTAAATGACGCTACCGGGATGTCAGCGTCGATGTTGGCGATGCGGAAACTCTGGCGGAAATCGACCTGCTGCGGCCCAGCATTGGATGGCTGTACCTGCGAGTCGGCGCTGATGTTGCTGATGCTGAAGGGGAAGGGGGCGCCGCTGCTGATAGCGGGTATCGCCAGCATAGCCATGCTGGGTGCGAGCAGATCGTTCATCTGCTGAGTCGTGCTCTCCAGATCGATGCTGGCTATGCTGAATCCCATCTGAGTCGCCGGTTGCTCGGCCCGCAGCTCACCCATGTGAAAACGCAGTTCGGCGGATAGATCCGGGTTGGCCACAACGCTGCCGTTCATGCCAGCGAAGGACACTTGGCCGGTGGCGTCGTTAACATTAAAGGGCTCCATGTTGAGAGCTATGTGTAGAGTCTGATCCAGCTCCGCCAGCATGTCGATGCGCACATCGGGAAGCTCGATGGCCAATTCCGCTATGGCTTGACTGACCTCGGGGCTATTGAAGGTCGGCACGATCTCGGCGTAAGCCAGGCCCAGGCGCAGCCCGTCGGGGGTGAACAGCAACGGCCCGTGTGAGATGTTGAACAATAGACGTATGGCCAGGTTACTCTGGTCCGCCAGGGCCCTGTAGCGTATCTCCAGTTCGCCTTCGCTGCTAAACCAGCCGCTATCGAAATGGGTCTCCGTAATCTGCAGCTCATTGCGGCTTTCTGGAGGCAGCAGTTCCAGCAGGCTGTTCATGGTGGCATCGCGGACGCCGCTACCAATAATCTTCGGTGCTGCAGCGGCGGCTAACAGTAAAGCGGCAATGATGCCCGTAGCTCCGTATAGAATCGGCTTTTTCATGGTTTCTAATTCCGGATCAGTGTAATGGTTCCGGCCTCATAGGCCGCGCGACAGTCCACGGCATCTCTGCCACGGTCTTCGTCGAGAGTGGCGGCGGCCATGCCATTGCCCTCGAAGCGGGGATCGTCGCATTCGCCGTCATTTGCCCACACGCTGCTGTTGTCGCCAAAATCGACCGTCGCGTTGGGCGCGGAAGGGGTCGAGGCCGGCGCGACATCAGCGTTGATGGGCATGGCATAGCCCCTGCTGTCGTTGGGATTGAGCGGTTCGCCATAGACTGTGCCGCTAGCGTAGATGGAGCCGTCTTCCAGCGTGGCGCCATCGATGTCGCCGCGGGGTGTGCCGATGACGTAGGTTTCCTGAACGGGCTGACTGGTTCCTGTTCTCGCAGACGGCGTCGAAGCGGCGGTGGACGGAGCAGAGCTAACTTGCGCTATGAGGCTAACTTGGCCGGATTCAAACATTGTGCGGCAATCGCTAGCGTCGCGCATCTCATCTTCAACTGTGCTGAATGAAGCGGCGCCGGGCCCCTCGAAGCGAGGGTCGTCGCATTCGCCGTCATTGGCGAACAGGCTGCTGTCATTGCCGAAGTCGATGCTGGTGCTATCCATGTCCATAGCGACGCTGGCACTGTCGACACTAGCAGGGTCGATGTAAGTAAGCGAACCTTCCAAGTACAGGCTGCTGCAGTCACCCGCGTCGGTAAGCTCGCCTTCTTCGAAGCTGAAGTCGGATGCGCCAGGGCCTTCGAAGCGTGGGTCATCGCACTCGCCGTCATCGACGAACGGGCCGCTATTGTCGCCAAAATCGATGCCAGTAAGCTCGGTAACAGCGGCTCTGTCATAGTCGGACGCGCCGCCTAGTCCGAATGGCAGCGGCATAGCACCGGCGTCGTCGCCAGGGATTGCTTGGAAAGCCTGCAGTAACGCGAACATCACCTCACCGAAAGGGCCGGCATCGGAAAAATCCAGAGGACTTGCCGCGCTAGTATCTCCTGTGAATATATCCGCATCACCACCGAATATATTGGTGTCCATGTTGCCGCTAAAATTCATGTCTTCGGGCTCAGCGAGACTGACCATACCCGCGTCGAATTGCGTGCGGCAGTCCGTAGCATCTTTGAACAGGTGGTCGCTGCTGGAGCCAAAGGCTGCGCCCGGCCCCTGGAATCGCGCATCGTCGCATTCACCGTCGTTGGCAAAACCGCTGCTGTCGTCACCGAAGACGATATCGCCATTGAGGTCGAAACTCGCGGCGTAGACTGCGTCTTCCAGACCGATGGAGATCGACGCCCATTCCGTTTCGTCGACTTCGGTAATGGCAAGCAGGGTGGCAATCGAATCGGCGCCGGACTCATAACTGCCAACCCAGATCTGATAGTCGCCCGACAGGGGCTCGCTAAATTGAATGCCTGAATTAGTGCCGCTTAGGTAAGGATGGTCATCATTGCAGTGCCAATCGCCCGCTGGATCGTTGATGGCCATGGTGATATCTAGATCCGACGAAGCAAACACACCCAGCGGGCTGCTTTCAGCTTGGTAGCTAAGAACGAAATCCGGCTGCGCAAAGCGTATGTAGCCAGTACAACTCTCGCCAAGATTGAAGGCCGCGTCTGTACCGCCTGGCGACACTTCGACTGTGTAGGGCGCTGAGGTAAATCCTGATTCCAGGTTGGTTGATCCAAATAATGGGTCAGCGCTGAGGTTTTGCGCTCTGGCGGTATTCGCCGCCTGTAGAACCAGCGAGGTAGCTAGCACCAGCGCCAACAGTTTCAGAGAATGGGTAGGGGAATAGCGCTTGGATACGAGTGCAAGGGGTTGTGATTGTCTAAGCATGTGGAGCCCCTCGGGATGAACCGTTCTTTATACTTTTATACTTTAGCGGCTTAAGAGTGCTTAAGTATAGCAGTGCTAGTCCAGCTTCCGGGGGAAAGCGAATGGCAAAAACGCCAACCAGTTCGCAAAATAGGGCGTGTTATGAGGGACTTAGCTACGCCGTGCTTAGTTGCTATTCACTCGCGCATCCCTGCGCGAGCTTCGAAATAGCGCCTAGGCAGCGTCTCCGGCTTCCTCGACCTGATAGTCAAAGTCGAAGTTTTTTAGAGGGAGCTGGCGGATGCGAATACCCGTTGCATCGTAAACGGCATTTGCCAGCGCGGGAGCAATGCCGGGCGTTCCGGGTTCACCCGCGCCACCGATATCGTGCCCGCTATTGATCACATGGGTTTCGATAACAGGTGCATCGTTCATCCTCACGGCTTCGTAATCGTGGAAGTTGCTCTGCGCCACCGCGCCATTCTCGATAGTGATCTCACCATGAAGCGCAGCAGTTAGGCCGTAGATGATTCCCGATTCCAGCTGAGCGGCAATGCCGTCGGGTGCTACCGCGAGGCCTGGGTCGATTACTGCCACCACGCGATCGACCTTGACTGAGCCATCGGCGACTGTGACTTCCACGACCTGAGCGACCAGCGAACCGAATGACTCCTGTAGGGAAATTCCCCTACCACGACCGTTAGGCAATGAGCGATCCCACTGTGCTTCTTCGGCAGCCTTGCGCAGCACGGCTAGATGGCGAGGGCTGTCTTGCAACAACTCGGCTCTGAACTGATAGGAATCCTTGCCCGCTGCCTTCGCCGCTTCGTCGATGAACGACTCGGTAAAGAAGCCATGCTGGGAATGATCTACGCTGCGCCATGCCCCGAAGGGGATGTGCACAGGACTACTGACGTAGCCTATGTCCTGAGCGGCCACCGCATAGGGAATCAGTGGCGCCTCGATCGGTTCGTTCTTGTTGGTGTAGGTGTTCTCCCAAGCCAGTAGATTATTCTGCGCATCGAAGGCTGCTCGGAAGCGGCTGTGTACCGCTGGTCGATAGAAGTCCTGACGCACGTCTTCTTCGCGCGACCAGATAAGCTGTACGGGTCTGCCTACTTCGCGAGCGATCATCGCCGCCTGCAATGCATAGTCTGGGCGCGCCTTGCGTCCGAAGCCGCCACCCATAGCATGATTGTGCAGGGTGACATTCTCGGGATCGATTCCCAGAGTCTCGGCGATATCCCTGCGGAAGCCGAGTGGGTTCTGGCAGCCTACCCAGATCTCAGCGCGGCCATCTTTTACCTCAGCCGTTGCGTTCAGTGGTTCCATACAGGTGTGTGCGAGGAAGGGCACCTGATAGTCGGCCTCGATGGTTCTCGCGGCATTGGCGAAGGCAGTTTCAGTCTCGCCCTGAAGCCGGTCGGTCTGGCGATCGGTAGCGGCCGAGATATCTCTATCGAACTGCGCGAATATCGCCTCGCTGGATACGGATTCGTATCCCACCTTGCTCCACTGTAGCTGCAATGCCTGAATAGCTTTGTTCGCCGTCCAGTAGCTGTTGGCAACCACGGCCACCGCCTCGCTGGAGTCGGTGGCACCGAGCATATTGGTCACCATTGCCGGCGGTATCACCAGCACATCTAACACGCCATCGATGGCACGCGCTGCCGCATCATCGATACTCGTCAAGCTGCCGCCCGGCACGGGAGATCTTACTACCGATGCGTAAACCATGTCCGGCAGTCGAACATCGAGAGAGAATTTCAATGAACCGTCCACCTTGGCTGGAATGTCACGCCGCGGACGGTGTGTTCCAACGATCTTATAGTCAGCGGCATCCTTGAATTTCGGCGTCTGTGTCGGCGTCATCTCGGCAACCTGCGCGGCAAAAGTCGCGTAGGGCTCGCGGCGGTTCGAGGCCGCGTGAATGAGATGGCTGTTCTCAGTAACTACCTCATTAACGGGTACGCTCCAGGCGTCAGCGGCTGCCTGCTTAAGCATTTCGCGCGTCGCGGCGCCAGCGATACGCATGGCCATGATGCCCGTGGTGCGCACACTCATGCTGCCACCTGTGATCTGCAGGTTGAGCATGTCGGCGACTCGCATCATCGCGCCGTCGACCGTGGGGATAGCGATGTTGGGAAAATCGATTCCCGCGAACAGATAGCGTCTGCCCGCCGAATAGCTCGCATATTCGCCGATAGCCGGTGCCTCTTCTAGGCGCACCTGATCCCAGTCGGCGTCGAGTTCTTCTGCCAGCATCTGGCCCAGTGCCGTGTGCACGCCTTGACCCATCTCAGCATGGGGAACGATTGCCGTAACTGTGTTGTCGCTGTCGATTCGCACGTAGGTGTGAATCAGGTCGCCACCTTCGCTGCCCATCTTGGCGGCGAGTTCTTTAACTTGGTTGCCCGGGCGCATGGCGATGCCTACAACGAGTCCGCCACCTGCAACCAGGCCGGTTGCTATAAATGCACGTCTGCTTAATTTAGACATTGTCGACTCCCGCTACGCTATAGAACAATTGATTGTCGGAGCTGGCTGCCACGTCGGTAGACTTGATGGCTTCGCGGATGCGGCCATACATGCCGCAGCGACAGATATTGCCTTGCATCGCCGCGTCGATATCGGCATCGCTAGGGTTGGGATTATTGGACAACAGGGCCGAGGCGGACATCAGCTGGCCTGACTGGCAGTAGCCGCACTGCGGCACCTGATGCTCTATCCAGGCCTGCTGCAAGGGGTGCAGCTCGCCGGAATTCGATGCGAGGCCTTCGATCGTCGTCACCTGCCTGCCTTCGACTGCCGACACCGGCGTGACGCAGGAACGCAATGCTTCGCCATCTATATGCACGGTGCAGGCTCCGCACTGAGCGATACCGCAGCCAAATTTAGTTCCCGTGAGCGATAGCTCCTCGCGAATTACCCACAGCAGTGGCTTAGATGGATCAACATCCACCGTCCGCTGCTCACCATTAACCCAGAAAGTCGTGCTCATTGTTTCCTCCGCCATGAATCTCCCGCAAGTTGCCAGCGGCAGCTCGTCTGATTCATTATTTATTGATTGTCGAGATCGATATTGAAGCCTGACACTCGCCGACATGCCCCAGTGCAAACGAACGTTCTGACATACTATGCATAATATGTCAGATTGTCTATAATCCCTTCCTATAAATTAGTAGCCCTTGCCTTGATCGGCGAGGGTGCCGAGGATTTCCTAACCATGACCGCAGCAGAACACATCCCGAGCCGAGACGAGGCCAAGCGCATCGTCGTGTTCGATACGGCGGCCACAGTCTTCTCCCAGTACGGCTTTCGGCGCACGACGATGAACGACATCGCCGAGGCGGCCGGAATCTCCAGGCCGGCGCTCTACTTGATGTTCGAGAATAAGGAGCATCTGTTTGTGGAGCTGGCTTCCTTTCGTCTGGATCAGGCGATCGAAGCTGCCGTCGCAGCCCTTAACGGCAGTGGCTCTCTGGAGAAGCGGTTCGGCCGTGCCATTCTCGATTTCGAGCGGATCTTCTACGAGCCCATCGCCGACTCGCCCCATGGCGCCGAGCTGATGGAGACTAATGTAAGCCTAAAGACCGACCGCATGATGTCTGGCCTGGATCGGCTGTTCGGCATGCTCGCCGAAACGCTGAACCAGGCAGAAGAATCGGGTGAAGTGAGTTTTGCTAATTCACCCACGAACTCGGCTGAGTTTGTCAGCCTGCTGTTCACCGCTATTGGCGGCATTAAGAAAAAGGCGAGCACTGCGGCAGAATTCAGGAAACAGGTGCAACAGATTACGCAAATCTTTCTACAAACGATTTCGAAATAATCTCATCCTTTCGAATCCCGTCATCGGCGTGGTGTTCTGAGGGTCCAATCAGCTAGTTTTTAATCTAATTCCCAACTCCCCGGCTTCTATCCCACGGAAATGCTCGGCCAAACGGCGTTTCAAGAATGAAATTCCCCTGAAATGAGAGGGGAAAATAGACATTTTTTGGTAGTTCCTGAGTAAAAAAATGCCTATTTTTCAAGTATAGCCGGCTGCTTGTGACCTGTTTCTCAAACCTGTCCGGTCTGCACTATCCTTCTTTGCCCATCCACTTAGAATACGCTCCTCAATCGATGAGTAAGGTCCAATATTTCAGGATCCCACGAAATCGGAAGCAAAAATTAGTAGCTGTGTACAAAGCCAACAAGTGAGACGAACCGTGAATAAGCCAATATCAAACCTAATTCGGGCATACAAATTTTGCATTGCCATATTCACCTTGGTACTGCTCTCTGCTAATGCCTTTTCTCAAGAGTCTGTATCAAGGCTAGCTGGCACTATCGTCTTTGCGGAAGGCGGTGTCGTTGCTGTAGACGATGTGGGAGAGACACGCCGACTCGGTAGACATACGAATATCTATGTGGGCGACACGGTATATACGGCGACCGAGAGCTCCGTGCAGCTAAGCATGATTGATAGCGCACAGATCGTTCTGGGTGAATCAACTATTTTTGAGATTAGAGAATACGCGCATGAAACCGGAAACGATGACTCTGTAGTGGTGGATCTCATTGAGGGAAGTTTTCGTACCATAACCGGCAGGGTCTCTAAGGAGAAGTACAACGCCGTCGTGAGTGGCTTCTCAAACATCGGCATCCGTGGAACTGAATATCAAGCGAGTATTGTAGATGCCGACCGGCTACTTGTTGGGCTGTATGATGGTGGCGTAACGCTTTCCAATTTTGGAGGGGCGCTAGATCTAGGTTTGAATGCGGATTTCGATTATGCGGAAGTGCGCAGTATGTTCACGGCGCCAGTTGGATTGGATGTGGTGCCCGCAGGTTTAGACGAGCTTTCCTTCATTGCGGCTATCCCGCTTGCGGAAGAGGAGACGGCAACAATAGCTGATTCGGTAGATACGCCCGATCCAGATGCAAACCTCATTGCGTCAACTAATCCCGACCTGATCCAAGCTGGGTCTGCCCCTGGTCAAGTTGTGGATAGTATCGATGTGGTGGATAGTATCGATAACGTCCTAGCGATAGACGCGAGCGCAGTGCCAAGCACTCCTTCCGCGCCGATTGGTCAGTCAGACGCATTCGCCTCATTCGATATATCCAGACTTTCCACCCCCGAGAGTGTTAGTGATTTAGTGGGCACTACTGACCCGACGCTGCTCGATGGTATTGCTTTAGACGAGTTATTTGAACTGGCGGGCCAGTCCACCGCTTTGCTGACTGATCTGGAGATTCCACTACAGGACATCTCTCTTCTGGCGTTGGTAACCGATCTACTTCAGGATCTGCCAGTCGACGAACAAGTACAGATTATAAATGCTGTTACCGACCTTGCGGGACAAGTCGCTCAGCAGGGCGCCAATTCTGTTGTAGGAGGTTTGGCTTCTGGAACAGCTGACACCGTTGCTGCCGCTGGCGACCTCGTGGGTGATACAGTCGGGAACGTCGATACAACAGCCTCTGATGCAGTAGAGGGCTTGGAAAACCTGATAGCCGACACCGCCGGCACTGCGCCTTCCGGCATTGTTGGGGATGTGGTGGATACTACACTGATCGACATTGTAGAGGATGTTGTAGAGGGTGTGGTGGAGACAGTTGATACGGCGGGGGACACAGTCGAGACCGTCGTCGAAGAAACTGTAGAGACAGCGACTGAGACGGTAGAAACCACAGTAGAAGAAACCGTAGAGACTGCAGCAGAGACAGTGGAGACGGTAGAGACAGTCGCTGAAACGGCGGGCGAGACGGTTGAAGAAACAGTAGAAGAGACGGTCGGTGGTATTCTGGGCGGGCTAGCTGGATCGAGCGAAGAGCCTGAGGAAGAGCCGGCCGAAGAATCGGGAGGCTTGCTCGGTGGGTCTTCCTTGTTCTCTATAAAGCAAGCGCCGGCGGTGAACAAACCAGCTCGCGCTGGGGCATGGGGAGCTTGGAACGAACCGGTTCCTGCGCATATCGCCCAATCGCTGACAATTTCGGCGGGTGACTACAGCCTCGACCTTATCCCCACTGAGGTTGCCAATCTAACTGGCGCCTATCAATACTCGAATATGACTGGCTTCGAGGGCAGCGGCTCCGCAGGCAACCTAACAAATGTGCTAGCGGGCTTCGATGTAGACTTCAATACGGGAGTGATAGCCAATGGCATGCTCTCCGTAGCAGTCGCGGATACGCAGCACTGGTTGCTGGGCTTCGATGGCATGGTTGAGCAGGGCATTGTCGACTTGAACTCACTGGGTGGCTCTGTAACCGAGCTCACATCAACTCTGGATTCTTTTTCTGAGATCGATGGCACTCTGAGCGGTGCTTTCACCGGCGAGCATGGCGAGTCCTTCGTTGGCGGATTTGAGCTTCTCGATCTGCACAATGACATGAATACAGTAGACGGCATCTATACCGTCGAACGCTAGGGTCCCAGAGAGAGTCAAAGTTCGCTGCGACTCTTTCTGCACAGTTTAGATCCTGAGATCTTGGATTCGGGCTAGCGTAGCGATACGGTAGCCCATTTTTTGAGCTTCCCCACCATCCGATGCAAGCTGCTCAGTCCTGACAGGGCGCATATCTCTTCATAGTCTTAATGCTATCCCTCTTTACTCTGAAGCCCGATTCTAGACAAGCTAACTACCCTTCAATACACAGCCGATAGGGTCGTGTGCTGTGACTTGTACCACGGGCTGATGCGCGTAGTCATTGAGGGAGTAGCGAATAGATGAACATGATTTGTCATCGAGCAATAGGCGTGGCAATTCCTGCTCCTGAGCTCCGAAATAAGAACCTGAGTTTAGGTTGCGTGGGTCAATTTTTCTTAGAACTGCCTACAAATTAATCCCTCCGTCCCTTTTTTGGTAAATGGACTTATTGGCCGATTCTTCATATCCTCAATGGTAAATCCCATGGAGAAGAGTCATGTCCAGAGCCATCACTACTTTTGTTCTTTCCACTGCTTTAGTCGTCGGCCAACTTTACGTACCCAATGCCCACGCGGCAGAGGCAGCTCAGCAGCCTGCTGCGCCTGAGTATTTGAATCCCAACCCGCGAGCGCCCTATTCGGAGGGGGTTCGCTATGGCGGACTGATCTATCTTGCAGGCAAGACTGGCGGGCCCGGTGAGTCGGGAGTGCAGCCCGAAACACGGCGCACTCTGGAGTCCATCAAGGATGCACTCGAACGCTTTGGTTCTTCGATGGATCGGGTATTGAAATGCACGGTTTTCCTCGTCGACATGGCCGAGTGGGGCGCAATGAATGAGGTGTATGCCGAGTTCTTCCCGCAGAACAAGCCGGCCCGCACAGCAGTCGGCATAAGCTTGGGCGGGGACACGCGAGTAGAGATCGAGTGCATCGCAGCCGCTTAAGTTAGTTGCGGGAATACCCTAATTTCCGCAGAAGCCAATAACAACAGTTGGAGATGGAATGAAATCCACCAAAGAAGAGCGTATCGGTCGAACCGGCCGATCCAGGCGACAGATGATAACGACTTCGGCAGCGTTACTCGCTGGCGGGCTCGCGGGTTGTAGTGTTAGCGGTGGTGGAGGAGGTCGAGGCGCCGTCAATGCAAATTCTGCTTCGCCTGCTGGCCTCGCGCTACCCAGCTTCGACGCGCAGCTCTGTGCCGATCGGCTTGCCGCGACTGTGGGGCCGGAAGAGCAGCGTTTTGCTGAATGGAACAACTCACTTAAGACATCGGCCGCAGGCCGTGAATCCGCCTTCGTTGACCTTAACGCCGTAGACCATAACTTAGGGTTGGTCATTGATGCGCTGGGATCGAACATCGGCTTGCGCCTATGTGCCAAGAGTTTGCCGAGTTTGGGGCTTCTTGAGTACATGATGGTGGCCGCCTGTACGAACCGCATCATGGCTTTCTCGGAGGGAATGGTGCGAGACCTGCTTATCCGCTTCGGTAGCGATGTCGACATTTTGTTGGGTCGGCCCGCTACGGTCGAGGCGCTGGCGCGCACGTTTGCAACACTCGATGAGCATTCGTACGGGCGGAACCCGACGGGTTCGGTGCGGTGGCTAGTCGATACGCCGACGCGCATGCGAGAGTTTGCTGCGTTCGCAGCCCAGCGCGGCGAGGCTGTGAACGTAGCGGTAGAGATCGACGTTGGACTGCATCGCGGCGGCGCACGTAATCCAGATCAGCTTCTTGAGATGCTTGGCATCATCGAGCAGTCCGAGCAGCTTCGTCTTGCTGGCTTTATGGGCTACGAGGGCCATGTACCGTTTGTGTCGCTCGATATCAGTACGCCAGCCAACGAGATCGCATTGGTGCAGCGTCGCTATGCGAACTTCCTGCGTGCAGGGCGTGAGGCCTATCCAGCCTTGTTCGAGGAACCTTTGGTGTACAACAGTGGGGGGAGTCGAACCTATCATTACTACACAGACGATCTCGACACGCCGGTAAACGAAGTGGCGTTGGGTTCGGTATTCTTCTATCCGAGTAATTTTCACAACCTACCGGAGACCGAGCTACGCACGGCGACATTCTTCGCGACCCCCGTTCTAAAGCGATTGGATCCGGCCGAAGGCTATCCCGACCCCAGTCTGCTTCCAGCACTGGCCGCAGACCAGCCCGACTACGAGGTGTGGTACGGCATGGTGAGCGGGGGTTTCCCAGGTGAGCGGCATTACCCCGAGGGACTGGTTGATAGCCCTACGTCCTCCGGTGGCCCAACCCGGATCGTGAACATGATGCCCAATCAGGGCCGCTGGCTAGGCCCGCGCGATCTGCCGCTGGGTGTCGGCGACTTCATCTTCTACCAGCCCTGGGAAGCCGATGCCGTTCGCTGGCTTGCCTATCTTGATGTCTTTCGTGGAGGGCTGTTGGTGGGCCAATGGCCGACATTCCAGCCGGGGATTCGGCTGGCGTGACATCTAGGTAGTGCGTGGCTAGCCCATTGCGAGGCAGGGTTGTCAGTAGTACTTTACGTTAACGTAAACGTTAGATATTCTTACGCTACTCCAGATCACTAATAGCTAACGAGCCCTTCTTCTATGAGTAAGCAATTCTCGATTTCCGAATTGGCCCAGGAGTTCAACATCACCACCAGGAGCATCCGCTTCTATGAAGAGAAGGGATTGTTGAAGCCTGATAGGCAGGGGAGTAGCCGAAAATTCAATGCCGCCGACAGGGTTAGGCTCAAACTTATCCTGCGCGGCAAGTTGCTTGGTTTCTCACTTGAGGAGAGTCGCGACATCATTGGTATGTATGAGCCGGAGTCGGCAAATACGCGGCAATTAGAGACCTTGCTGGAGAAGATTAAAGAGAAGCGCGAGTTACTGCGGCAGCGAAAGAAAGAGATCGATCACATGCTCAAAGACCTGAAGGACACGGAAGCCCTCTGTCTGGCCGCGCTCGCCGAACAAAACTGAGTCCTATTAGGGGGGTATATGAACGCTACGTACTCTACGTTGAATTTTGATCATGTCGAAGAAATCGACATGCTTCGAGAAACGCTGCAGCAATTCTGTCAGGCTGAGATCGCGCCCCGCGCAGAACAGATAGATCGCGATAACGAGTTTCCCGCCGACCTGTGGCAGAAGCTTGGCGACTTGGGGCTGCTCGGCATCACCATAGAAGCGTCCTACGGCGGTTCGGACATGGGATACCTCGCACACTGTGTCGCCATGGAGGAGATATCGCGGGCGTCCGCCTCCGTGGGTCTGTCCTACGGGGCGCACTCCAATCTCTGCATGAATCAGATCGCTCGCAACGGCAGCGAGGCGCAGAAGCGAAAATATTTGCCAGACCTGTGCAGCGGGAAGGCAGTAGGGGCACTCGCGATGTCCGAGTCTGGCGCCGGGTCCGACGTAGTAAACATGTCGCTGCGCGCCGAAAGCCGGGGCGGCTTCTATGTCCTCAACGGCAGCAAGATGTGGATTACCAACGGGCCCGATGCCGATACCTGCGTAGTGTATGCGAAGACCGAAGAGGCCGCGGGTGCTAGAGACATCACGGCGTTTATCGTCGAGCGGGGCTTCGCAGGATTTAGTCGCGCGCAGAAGCTGGACAAGCTCGGCATGCGTGGCTCGAACACCTGCGAACTGGTTTTCGAGGACTGCGAGGTCCCGGCAGAGAATGTGCTGGGTGAGAAAGGCGATGGCATAGCTGTGCTGATGTCCGGCCTGGACCTGGAGCGTACGATACTGGCGGCCGGCCCAACGGGCATCATGCAAGCCTGCCTGGATCTGGTGTTGCCCTACCTGCACGAGCGCAAGCAATTCGGTCAGCCGATCGGCGAGTTTCAGTTGATGCAGGGCAAGCTGGCGGACATGTACGCGACGCTGAATGCCTCGCGTAGCTATCTCTATGCGGTCGCGGCCGCCTGTGATCGCGGCGAGTCGAACCGGAAAGATTGCGCGGCGCTGATTCTATTCGTGTCCGAGAATGCGACGCAGATGGCGCTGCAGGCTATCCAATGCCTCGGGGGCAACGGGTACACGAATGATTATCCAGCAGGCAGGCTGCTGCGCGATGCGAAGCTCTATGAGATCGGCGCGGGCACGTCTGAGATTCGACGCGTGTTGGTGGGCCGCGAGCTGTACCGTGAATCGGCCTAGGATGAGGAGCTTATACAGATGCCGGTAATAGAGACGAAAGTGAAGACAGACAGCGAGGGCTTCGGCCAGAATCGCGAAGCGATGCAGTCGCTTGTCGATGATCTGCGCGAGAAGCTGGCGACCATAGCGGTCGGAGGCTCGGCGAGGGCGAGAGAGAAGCATACAGCCCGCGGCAAACTGTTACCACGCGAGCGAATCGATGCCCTCGTCGATAAAGAGTCCGAGTTTCTTGAATTGTCCCAGCTTGCGGCATTCGAGGTCTACGACGAGGCGGTGCCGGCGGCTGGCATACTCACCGGCGTCGGGCGCGTCAATGGAGTCGACTGCGTGATCGTGGCGAACGACGCGACGGTGAAGGGCGGCACCTACTACCCCCTAACGGTGAAGAAACATTTGCGCGCGCAGGAAATCGCCTCGCAGAATAACCTGCCCTGCATCTATCTGGTGGACTCCGGTGGCGCCAACCTGCCGCGCCAGGATGAGGTGTTCCCCGACCGCGAGCATTTCGGCCGCATCTTCTTTAATCAGGCAAACCTGTCTGCGAGAGCTATACCACAAATAGCAGTTGTTATGGGCTCCTGCACCGCGGGAGGCGCCTATGTGCCCGCGATGTCCGATGAGTGTGTGATGGTGCGCAATCAGGCGACGGTATTTCTCGCGGGCCCGCCTCTGGTTAAGGCCGCCACGGGCGAGGTGGTCGGCGCGGAAGAATTGGGCGGTGCCGATGTACACTGCCGCCGCTCCGGCGTGTCGGACTACTACGCCGAGGACGACGCCCATGCGCTTACGATAGCGCGCTCTATCGTCGGCAATCTGAATCGCCGCAGCGAGGATGCCGCGCCGCCACGGGAATCGGAGCCGCCGAGCTACCCAATGGAAGAGCTGAATGGAATCGTTCCGGTTAATACCAGCGAGTCCTACGACGCGCGGGAGATCATCGCACGACTTGTCGATGGCTCGGTGTTCGACGAATTCAAGGCGCTTTATGGCAAGACGCTGCTCTGCGGCTTCGCCCGAATCGACGGCCACCCGATTGGCATCGTAGCGAACAATGGCATCCTGTTCAGCGAGTCGGCAACCAAGGGTGCGCACTTCGTGGAGTTGTGCTCGCAGCGGAAGATACCGCTGCTGTTTCTGCAGAACATCGTCGGCTTCATGGTGGGCAAGGTCTTCGAGGAGAGAGGCATCGCCAAGCACGGCGCCAAGATGGTGATGGCGGTAGCCTGTTCCAAAGTACCCAAATTCACCGTCGTGGTGGGTGGCTCCTTCGGTGCCGGTAACTATGGCATGTGCGGTCGCGCCTATGACCCGCGTTTCATGTTCATGTGGCCCAACGCGCGCATCTCGGTGATGGGTGGCGAACAGGCGGCAGCCGTCATGGCGACCATCAAGCGCGACGCGATCGAGGCGAAGGGTGAGACCTGGGGTGAGGACGAGGAGGACGCGTTCCGCCAGCCTATACTTGCGACCTACCACGAGCAGGGACATCCCTATTACGCATCGGCTCGGCTCTGGGACGATGGGGTGATAGAGCCCACCCAGACGCGGGAGGTCATCGCACGCTGCATGGCGATAGCGCGCAATGCCGAGATCGAAGACAGCGAGTTCGGCGTCTTCAGAATGTAGAGGCTATTAAAGGCTATAGACCCCAGGCGATAGACTCGAAGCTATCGCCCTCAACTAACCCCTGTTATAGGCTCTGCGCAGTAGCAGGGGACTGCTCCGATCTCATGAAGCGGGCGCGCGCCAGTTCATCTGCCACGGTATTGGTCGCACACTGCCGCCGATCGCTCTCGTTAAATATCTGTTCCAGATTCGTTGTGATGATGTCCAGGTGGGCGTTGATTCTATCGATATCCCGCAGCCCCTGGCGCTGATAATGAATATCGATAATCCCGCCACTATTAATCACGTAGTCGGGGGCGTAGAGTATTCCGCGTTGGTAGAGTAGGTCGCCCAGCGCATCAATCTGCAGCTGGTTGTTTGCTCCGCCTGCGATGACTTTCGCTTGAATGCTATCGATGTTGCCATTGTTTATTGCGCTGCCGAGCGCGCAAGGCGCGATGACATCGACCTCGCTGCTGAGGATGTCGGCAGGTGCGCAGCGCGTGACGCCGAACTCTGCCACGACGCGTTGAACTCTGGACTTAGCAAAGTCTGCAGCGACGATGCTAGCCCCCGCCTCGTGCAGCAGACGAATCAGGTGGTAGCCGACATTGCCGGTACCCTGAACGGCCACGCGTATGCCGTTCAGATCGCGGCCGAGTCTGTGGCGAACGGCGGCCCGAATGCCGAGAAAGACGCCACGGGCAGTAACCGGAGAGGGGTCGCCGCCAAATCGTTCGCTAGAGAGTATGCCGGATACGTAGGGCGTACGCTGCGCCATAAACTGCATGTCCGCCACGGTTGAGCCCGAGTCTTCGGCGGCGACGTAGAGTCCTTCGAAGGAATCGATAAAGTCTCCCATGGCGTGCATGAGCCCGGCTGTCTTGTCTCTGGCGGGGTCGGCGATGATAACGGACTTGCCACCACCGAGCGGCAGCCCGGCCAGCGCTGACTTATAGGTCATCCCGCGGGAGAGACGTAGTACGTCCGTTAGCGCCTCGTCGACTGAGCCATAGGGGAAAATGCGACAGCCGCCGGTAGCGGGGCCTAACGCACTATTGTGTACTGCGATTATCGCTCTGAGCCCAATGTCATCGTTAATGATGACCCGTTCGTGTTGATCGAAGTCGGGGTGGGAGTTCACTGTTTTCGTTGTTGCTAGCGTTAACATGTCTTTCAATTCTGCCTCACTGCTCATTTCATCATCCCGATCTCTTAAGCCGCTTCATGGGAAACGGCAGAAAGCTGCACGGTTTCACCGCGCAGCTTCTTCAATAAATATTCCTGGCGCACGCGCACCAGTTTCAGGTTCTTCGATTTCACGTGGCCATAGCCGCGTATCTTTTGTCCCAGGCTGGCAAGCTCTACGGCGGTGGCGTAATTGTCTTCGCTCACCTCTGTGCAGAATGTTTCGATCAATGCCTCGAAGTCTGCCAGAGTCTGCCGCTCTTCTCGTCGCTCCGCCGTGTAGGAAAAGACATCGAATGGGCTGCCGCGTAGACCGCGCATTGCGGCGAGAAGTTTAAACAGCTGCCGCGTTAAAGCGGGGAAGCGGCGTTTCTTCGGTAGGCCGTCGCGGCCCTTAGCGGCGAGCACGGGCGGCGCGAGGTAGTAGTGCAGGGTATAGCCCGCTTCGAAGCGTTCATCGAGCTGCTTCTGGAAGCGGCCGTCGCTGAACAAGCGCGCCACTTCATACTCGTCCTTGTAGGCCATTAGTTTGAACAGCGTACGTGCAACGGCTTTTGTTAGGGAATAACCCTCCGAGAACCCTGCGTCACGTTCAGTCTCTCTCACGCGCTCGAGAATTCGACGATACCGCGCTGCATAATTCTCAGACTGATACTGAATCAATCGCTCGCTGCGGTCGGCTACAAGTTCATCCACATCTTCTATAGGAGCGAACGTCTTGGGTAGGCCGGCAGCCTGCTTTACTGCTTCCAGATCGACAGCGGCGTGGCGGCCCCATTCGAAGGCTTCGAGATTAAAGTCGACGGCGACGGCATTGAGTTCAATCGCGCCACGCAGCGCTTCGCCCGACACGGGTAGCAGTCCGCGCTGGTAAGCGAAACCCAGCAGGAACATATTGCTAGCGATGGTGTTTCCGAGCAGCTGCAGAGCCAAGTCGTTGGCGACCACGAAGCTGGTCTGTTCCGGCCGCGCCTCGGATACGATGGTGTGCCGCATCGCCTCTCGCGGCGTCGTCGCATCGGGATCTTCGAGCAGGTCGGCGCCGGGGGCGACGAAATCATTGACGACGGCGTAGGAGCGATTCACATTCAGTTTGGCGATCGCTTCGTCGCCAGCGGCGACTGCCAGATCGCAGCCCAGTAGTAAGTCGGCATCACCGGCGGCGATTCGCACCGCGTTGATCGCGTCCTGGTTCTTGGCTATGCGGACATGACTGACCACGGCGCCGAATTTCTGCGCTAGCCCAGTTTGGTTCATGGTTGCGCAGCCCTTGCCTTCCAGGTGGGCTGCCATGGCCAGCACCGAGGCGATCGTCAGCACGCCGGTACCGCCGATTCCGGTAACGACGGCGTTCCAGGGTTGATTGTCTACTTGCGAAAGCATCGGTTCGCTTAAGGCCGGAAGATTGGCGGACTTCAGTGTCACGCGAGACTTCTTCAGCTCGGCCCCACTGACCGTAACCAGGCTGGGGCAGAAGCCGCGCAGACAACTGTAATCTTTATTGCAGGCACTCTGATCGATCTGGCGCTTGCGTCCCAGTTCGGTCTCGAGCGGAATCACAGACAGGCAATTCGATTCTTCGCCGCAATCGCCACAGCCCTCACAGACTTCCGGATTGATGAAGACGCGCTGCGCAGGGTCCTCTAGCGAACCCTGCTTACGTCGCCGCCTTTTCTCTGCGGCACAGGTCTGATCGAAAATAAGTATAGTAGTGCCCTTGGTATCGCGTAGCCCCTCTTCGATCTCGATTAGTTCGTCCCTATGGCTCAGTGAGAACCCCGGGAATTCCTCGATGCGTTTGTGTTTCTCAGGTGCGTCGGAGATTAGGGCGATACGTTTCACGCCTTCTCCCCGCAGTTGAAAGATCAGCTGCTCTATAGAAAGCGAGCCATCGAGGGGCTGGCCGCCGGTCATGGCCACTGCATCGTTATAGAGAATCTTGTAGGTGATGTTGACGCCGGCTGCGATGGCCTGACGTATCGCCAGGATGCCTGAGTGAAAGTAGGTGCCGTCGCCGAGGTTCTGGAAGACATGTTCGGTTTCGGTAAAGTGAGCCTGCCCGGCCCAAGTAACGCCTTCGCCCCCCATGTGGGTGAAGGTCTCAGCCTTTCGATTGCCGGTTTCCCAGATACCCATATAGTGACAGCCTATGCCGCCCATCGCGCGGCTGCCTTCCGGGATTCGCGTAGACTGACTGTGGGGACAGCCGGAGCAGTAGTGAGGCATGCGCTTCGCCACTGTACGTGGGCTGGAGAGAATCTGCTCCTTGTGATCGTAGAGCTGTAGCCGCTGCTGGATGACCTCGTCCTGGTAGTAGCGGGCGATGCGAGCGGCGATCACTCTGGCGATCATCGCCGGAGTTAGTTCGGACAGATTCGGTAATAGGTCATGGCCGTGCTCATCGAACTCGCCGATAACGCGCGGTCGCTTTGCGACCGGCCAGTTGTAGAGCTGGGACGTCAGTTGGTCCTCGATGATCGAGCGTTTCTCTTCGACTACCAGGATCTCTTCCAGGCCTTGGGCGAATTCGTGGGTGGCGACGGGTTCCAGCGGCCAACTCATGCCGACCTTAAAAATGCGTAGCCCAATCTGCTGCGCTTTCTGCTCGTCGATACCCAGATCTTCCATCGCCTGCATGACATCGAGATAGGCCTTGCCGGTTGTGATGATGCCGAGGCGAGGATTCTCGCTGTCGAGGGCGATTCTATTGAGCCCGTTTACGCGGGCGAATTCTCTAGCGGCATAGATCTTGAACTTATTTAAGCGCCGCTCCTGTTCCAAAGCCGTATCGGGCCAACGCGCGTGAACACCGTCGGGCGGCAGTTCGAAGTCTTCGGGAATGACGATGTTTACCTTGTGCGGATCGATCTCGGCGGAGATGGCAGAATCCATATTCTCCGTGATGGCTTTCAAGGCGACCCAGGCTCCTGTGTAGCGCGAGAGCTCCCAGCCATAGATGCCGAGATCGAGCACTTCTTGCACGTTGGCGGGATTCAGTACGGGAATGGAGGCGCCGATAAACATGTGCTCGGATTGATGCGGCAAGGATGAGGACTTGGCCGCGTGGTCGTCCCCGGCAACGGCCAGTACGCCGCCGTACCTCGAGGTGCCGAAGGCGTTCGCGTGGCGGATTGCATCCATGCTGCGATCTACGCCTGGGCCCTTGCCGTACCACATGCCGAACACGCCATCGTACTTGGCGCCCTCGAACAGGTTCACCTGCTGACTCCCCCACACCGCGGTGGCGGCGAGGTCTTCGTTGATGCCAGGTTGAAACTTGATGTGATGCTTCTGCAGGAATCGCTGGGCTTTCCACAGGGTCTGGTCGAGGCCGCCGAGCGGGGAGCCTCGGTAGCCGGAGATGAACCCGGCAGTATTCAGCCCTCGCTCGGCGTCGCGTTGATGTTGCAGTATGGGCAGCCGAACGAGCGCCTCGATGCCAGTCATGTAGGCGCGGGTCGTATCGAGGGCATACTTGTCGTCGAGTGAAACGGACTTCAGGAGTTCGGCAATCTGGGGCGTATGGGCGGACATCGGCTTGCTCTCCGTGTTGGTTGAGTAATATTAATCCGGTCTAGCCGCAGTTTTTATGCTTTCCAATCTTGGATAATTCAGTATTGTGGATATATTTGCCTTTGAAGTAATATAAAGGGTATTAATTATCTAAGCCGAGGCCTGAGACTATGCGAACATTCTCCCCGACTGATCTGGAGGTCCTTGATGCGCTGCAGCAGGATGCCAGCCTGACCACGCAGGAAGTGGCCGATCGGCTGAATATTTCCCAGTCCCCTTGCTGGCGCCGCATCAACAAGCTCGAGGAAGAGCAGTTAATCACCAGCCGAGTCGCGATTCTGAATCGGGAGAAACTGGGCATGGACATCGTTGCCTTCGCTACTATCAATCTGTCTACGCAGGGTCGGGACAACCTTGAAGACTTCGAGCGCGAGGTGAGGATCCTGCCCGAGGTGCTGGAGTGCTACACGATGGCGGGAACCTGGGACTATATGTTGAAGGTAATCGTGAAGGATATTCGTCACTACGAGATGTTTGTGCGCGAGAAGCTCACCAAGCTTGCACACGTGGGTGAGATACACTCGCATATAGCGGTGACTGAGATTAAGAATTCTACGGTGCTGCCGCTGCGTTCGCAGATGTAATGTCTGCTAACGATTGTTAGTTTCAAGGGTTGCGCATGAATGGCTGCGCGTTGCAAATTACTAGAGAGATCTTAGATTCATTGCCTGCAGCAAAGCCTGTATTCGGCCTCGTACTCTTAGTCTTTCGATTCTCGATCGCCCGAAATTTTCTACTGCACTGCTTATCATACTCTAGGGCTGGAACCGAGATAACAGTGTTGCCACAGTCTGGAATGACCTATCATTCTCCTCACAGAGCAGCTGAGGAAAAACATGAAAGCACAGGACCAGAGTCAGCGATTCCTTTTTGAGGATCATCCCATTCGAGGGCAGCACGTCTCTCTCGATCAAACCTGGCAGCAGATAGCACAACAGGGGAATCTCAAGGGCAGGGCGCTCGATCTGCTGGGAGAATCTCTAGTGGTCGTCGCCCTATTGGTTGATACGCTCAAGATAGAGGGAAGTATTACTCTCCAGATTCGGGGAACTGGCCCGTTAGAGCTTCTCGTGGTCGAGGCGAGGTCGGACAATAGTCTTAGAGGCACAGCTCGCCAGACAGGCGAGATCGATCAGCAGATGGATCTGCGGCAGGTATTCGGTAGCGAGTATCTCGTAATCACCATTAAGACCGAGGGGGCGGAGCCTCATCAGGGCATTGCTAGCTTGCAGGGCAGCAAAATATCTACCGCGTTGGAGAATTACTTCGCCTCCTCTGAACAGCTGCCCACGCAATTCCATCTGGCTTGTGACGGTAACAATGCGAGCGGCATGCTGATTCAGAGGCTGCCCGGGAAAGCTAACGATGCAGATGCCTGGGATCGCGTGCAGCATCTGGCATCAACCATTAGCCATGAGGAGCTGCTAGGACTGCAACTGGAAGAACTTCTGCAGCGTCTCTTCCACGATGAGACGCTGAGTCTCTTCGAGCCTCGGGCAACGAGATTCCACTGTAATTGCTCGAGAGAAAACACGGCGAGCATGTTGCTGTCGTTGGGAAAGGCTGAAGTCGATGAGATACTCGAGCAGGAAGGTGATATCTCAATCACGTGTGAGTTCTGTAGCTCCGATTATCGATTCGAATCTGCAGAGATAGAGGCATTGTTTAGCGATAATACTGCCGTGCCCTCGAATGTGACCACGCACTGATACGTTGAACTAGGCAATGCTTGCCCTCGCCAAGCGGAGAGACCGGTATTGAGAAGTAGCCTGTTAAGTACTATTAAGTTCGTCGCGCGCCGAATTGTGCCCGCTAGGTTGAGGCGCAGGGCATGGGATGCAGTGGTGGGGCCCTATGTCGACCGCGCCGCGCTCAGGGCTGTGGCGAAGCTTGCAAGGACCAATCATGAGACGCTGGCGAGGCCCGTCGAGGAGCTCATCGAGATCTTGCAGGCGAACGGCTACCGGCCGGCGTTCGATGACATCGAGGCAGCGCTGGGTTTGGCGTTTCGCGGCTTTTCCTGCCAGGACCTGATTGCCTATATCTACTTCAATGCGAAGCCCCAAGGCTTCTTCGTCGACATCGGTGCCTTCGATGGTGTGCAGATCAGCAATACCTGTGTGCTGGAGCAGGTCGGCTGGGACGGTATCTGTATCGAGCCGATACCGGAGGTGTTCGAGACCCTGCAGAAGAACAGGGCCTGCCATCTTTACAACGTGGCTATAGCGGGTCAGTCACGAAAGGATGCCAAGTTCTACAAGGTCGCGGATCAACTGGGGCTAAGCGGACTTGAGCAGCAAATGCCGGAGAGGATTCAGAAGGGGCTGCGGAAGCAGGGGCTCGAGATAGAGTCTTTGTCTGTTCAGACCATGACTTTTGATGAAGTCATGAAGGATCACCCGGCTATTGGCTTCATCGATTTTCTCTCCCTTGATGTCGAAGGAGGAGAGATGCAGGTGCTGGAGACGATTGATTTCGAACGATTTCGCTTCGGACTGATTACCATCGAGAACAACCCGGGTACGGCTGTATTGCGAGAATACATGGCTAAGCGGGGTTATCGCATCCTTCTGGATCTGGGCGTGGACCTGATGTTTGTTCGGGCAAAGGACTAGATCAACATCTGCACTTAAAACGTAATGCTTTTTAATACTCCTACTGCGAATGAGAGTTCACTCTTAGGGTAGGGCCAGGGTAGACAGCAAGATTCACCATGCGATTCGAGCACTTTCCAGACTCGGAGGCTGCCTATATGTATCACTGCCATATCTTGGAGCATGGGGACAATGGCATGATAGGGCGGTTCACTGTCGAATAGAAATCAATGTAAGCTATCTATAGGTTATTATGGAATCACAATGTCGTCGTCAAGGGGGTTGCGATGCAGGAAGCAGCGAGTAAAGAAAATAGCAATGGTTTAAATCCTGTTGTCACACCTTTCTTCGACGAAGAGAGCAATACGTTCTCCTATGTCGTTAAAGATCCCAAATCAGATTCCTGCGCAGTGATCGATAGCGTTCTCGATTTCGATTACGCGTCAGGCGCAACCTCACAGGAGGGAGCGGATGCTATCATCAAGTACATACGTGATAAACGGCTGAATACTGAATGGATTATTGAGACACACGCTCACGCCGATCATCTGTCTGCCGGCCACTATCTTCGCGATGAATTAGGTGGAACTCTGGCCATTGGCGAGCAGATTAAGACGGTTCAGGAAGTATTCGGTAGCATTTTCAATCTCGGTTCTGATCTGGCCCGTGACGGTTCTCAGTTTGATCATCTCTTCGTAGATGGAGAGACCTACAAGATCGGTACTCTTGAGGCGCGAGTGGTGCACACACCTGGTCACACGCCAGCCTGTATGAGTCATTTGATAGGCGACGCACTATTTGTGGGTGACACCCTGTTCCTGCCAGACTCTGGTACCGCGCGGGTAGACTTCCCAGGTGGTGATGCAAGATCGTTGTTTCGATCGATACACAAGCTGCTCGAACTACCTGGAGAGACTCGTGTGTTTATGTGTCATGACTATGGGGAGGAGGGTCGCGAACTCGAATATGAGACTAGCATAGCCGAGCAGCGTGAACGGAACATTCATGTTAATGATTCTGTCAGTGAGGAAGAGTTTGTGCGGATGCGCACAGCGCGAGATCGAACTCTGGGTATGCCGCACCTTATCTTGCCCTCTCTACAAGTCAATGTTCGTGCCGGCGAGTTTCCCGAGGCTGAGGACAATGGTTTGGTCTACTTGAAAGTGCCGATCAATGCATTCGATTAGTGCGGACAGTTGGTAGTGCCCGTTATTCCCTTGTCCTTCGGAACAATCTCGGATTCTTCTCTATAAAACTGTCGATCCATTTTTCCAGGAAGGAATCGCGTTCACTATTCTTTAGAAAGCCCCATCCCAATATCGAGATGATGAGAGCGCCAATGCCATCAACGATAAGGTCCCACATGGTGTCTACAAGGCCGTTCTTCTGCATATTCATACCAAACAGTTGATCCATGGCGAACTCAAATATTTCCCAGATCGCGCCCATGCCCATGGCGAAGAGAAAGGCGAAGAACGCGATGAACTTGGGCTCCAGGTTTAGTTCGATGTCTTCTTTTTCGTTCAGCACATAGACGAGTAGAAAACCGAGGACGCCGAGCAGGAATCCGGAGCCGGTGTGCAGGACGATATCCCACCACCAGAAGCGCACGTAGTAGCCCTGCACCTCACCCAGAAATAGCGACAGGTAAACGAATGCCACGGCCAGGGTTTCGAACTCGTGGGGTATCCGAACATGGAAGCGCTGCCCGAGGATCATGGGCAGGAAAGTAATGCAGAGTATGACGGCGACCTCGATGGCCGCCTGATAGCGACCCTGCAGGAGCAGTAGGCCGATACCAAGTGCCAACACCAATTTCAGGAAATAGGAGACTCTCCGGTGTGCCAGATAGTTGAGAGCGTCTTCGGGAAAGTTGGGAGGAGACATAGTCCTAGTATGGGCGAATTGCGGTCGTCCAACAACAGGGTGGCAAGGGCGTCTCGCCGCCCAGCTATACTGTGATACATTAGCCGCTCGATAGTTTTCGGATGGGCAAGAACATGTGGTCGTTAGTGCAGGAAAACGAGAGCTTGCTGCTCATCTTGGGGGTCGCATCGGTTGTTATATTCCTTCTCTCGCTGGCTCTGATACCCTGGATTATTCTCAGAATCCCCGCCGACTATTTCGCACGGCCACAGCGCCGGTCACTCGTGCCACAGAACTTGCATCCGTCGATCAGAATACTACTGCTGCTGCTTAAGAACGCTGTGGGCCTCATCATCGTTCTTCTGGGCATCGCGATGCTGGTGCTTCCCGGGCAGGGTCTGCTCGCCATCCTCATCGGCGTGGCTCTGCTAGATTTCCCGAAAAAGTACCAGCTGCAGCGTTGGCTGATCTCGCGTGGCCCCGTTCTAAAGTCCGCGAACTGGCTGCGAGAGAAAGGCAATAAGCCGCCGCTGGAGATGGATGCAGAGATAGGGCCCAGCTAGCGCGCACGCGTCGCTATGCGTCGGTACTCGCGGTAGACGGGCGTCCAGAAGTTGCGTTCTATTGCCGCATGGAGTTCCTCATCGGTCATGTCCCGTGCCAGCTCCTGTGCGATCGCCGTCTGCGCTACTCGAAGTGCGATCTTGCGGCTGATCTCCGGCAGGGAGGTCAGTGGCGGAAGCACCGCGCTGGATTGGTCCTCCTGACCCGGCGACAGCTCGGCAAGCGTTGTACTCGCGACCATGAGCATCTCGTCGCTAACCAGTTTCGCCCTGCAGGAAATCACACCCAGCCCGACTCCGGGGAATACGTAACTGTTATTACATTGCGAAATATCGAAAGTGCGCCCAGCGTATTCGACGGCTTCGAAGGGACTTCCCGTCGCGACTATCGCCTGGCCATCAGTCCACGCCACCACGTCATTGGGGTGTGCCTCCACATGCTGCGAGGGATTGCTCAGAGGCAGGATTATGGGGCGCTCGCAGCCGCTGTGCATCTGTCGTATCAATGCCTCGGTAAACAGACCCGGCTTGCCAGAGACTCCGATGAGGATGCTTGCCTTGGTGTTCGCGACAACGTCCGCGAGGCTGGCGTAGTCACCGCCGTCCTCAAATTTCCAGCTCTCAAGCGCAGACTTCGACTGCACCAGACGCTCCTGAAAGTCGAGCAGGTCATTCATGCCCTCAGTTAGTAAGCCGAATCGATCCACCATGAATACGCGGGCTCGTGCCTCGCTATCGCTGAGGCCTTCGTTGACCATGGCGTTGATGATCAGCTCGGCAATGCCGCAGCCGGCGGAGCCCGAGCCGACGAAGACGATCGTCTGTTCGCCCAGCGCCTCATTTTTCTTGCGGCAGGCGGAGAGCAGTGTGCCTAGTGTCACGGCGGCTGTGCCCTGGATGTCGTCGTTGAAACAACACACGCGCTCGCGATGGCGCTGCAGGATGGGCATCGCATTGGGCTGCGCGAAGTCTTCGAACTGAATCAGTACACCGGGCCAGCGCTCCTGCACGGCATCGATGAACTGATCGACGAAGGCATCGTAGTCGGCTTTGCTCACGCGCGGATGACGCATACCCATGTAATAGGGGTCTTCCAGTAGCGTCTTGTTATTGGTGCCGACATCTAGCGCTACTGGCAGTGTGTAGGCGGGGCTGATGCCGCCACAAGCCGTGTAGATGGACAGCTTGCCAATCGCTATGCCCATGCCGCCGACGCCCTGATCGCCGAGTCCCAATACGCGTTCCCCATCGGTGACTACGATGACCTTGACCTTGTCCTTGGTGACGCTGCGCAGTATGTCATCCATGAACTCCCGTTCCTCGAAGGACACGAAGATGCCCCGCGCACTGCGATAGATGTCGGAGAAATGCTCACAGGCCTCGCCGACGGTCGGCGTGTAGATGATGGGCAGCATCTCGACCAGATGGTCTTGCAGCAAGCGGTAAAAGAGCGTCTCGTTATTGTCCTGCACCACACGCAGGTAGATGTGCCGATTAATCGGCTCATCGAAACTCTTGTACTGCATGTAGGCGCGCTTCACCTGTTCTTCGATGTTCTCGTAGCGCGGAGGGAGCAGGCCAATCAGGTTGAATGCGCGACGCTCCTTCTCGGAGAATGCCGAACCCTTGTTGAGCAGGGGCGTTTCAAGAAGAGAGGGTCCCGCGTAGGAAATATAGATGGGTTTGTTGCTTGCCATGATTATCTCTTATCTGTCGCTTTCGCGATCTAAATCTGTCTTCTGTTCTGCGGCACAAATTTTCATGCTAGGTGGGCTATAACTCCACATTAAAATCCAGTTCGGCAGAGCTGGAGAACTCGCCCAACTCGAGAACATCGTCTCGCTGCATAGTACCATCAAGGCCAGAGATATACGTCCAATTCGAAGGAATTTGTATTCCAAGTCCCTCAATCGTGCCGTCTACATCCAGCACTACACGCCGCCTATCGGTATCTAAAGACTCGACGCTAATAACAGCACTATCCCGCACGGCCCACCAGTTACCGAAATCGCGTACGGTGCTAAACCATGCTCGATTACTGAATTCAGTAATAAAGCCGCGCTCAAACTCCAGTTTGTGATCCAGTAGGTCTGTATGGATTAGGATGTTGACTACCCCTCCATGCCGACCTATTCGATTCGCCAGCTCGATAGCCTCATCAAGACGGTCTCCCAGACGACCGTATTCATCTTCGATGGTAATTGGAAATTCAAATATATCAATCTCGCTATCGTAGCCACGTGCGAATGTGGAGCGATAGGGTAGGTGAGTCAGGGCGCTGTTGGCTGTGATGCTGGAGCTAAACTTGTAACCAGTGGCCCGCAACATCTCAGGGAGTTTCTGAGGCAGGGATAGGTGGCCTGGACGAAACGAAACAATATTCTGTTCGGAGAATGTTTCGAGTAGAAATTTACTGACTCGAAGCTCGCCGGCTATGCTACCGCCGGTTTCGGTTTCAAAATCGACAACGAAAGGGCGGTAGTCGGGGTAAGTTTCAGCGCCATTGCCAATGATCATGTTCTGAAACTCGTTAGAATGGGAGACGCTATGGCTTGCTACTTCCATGCCCTGTTGTTCAATCGTCTTCAGTATCGATTCGCTCGACAGATCGAAGAATCGCGAGTCGTTGTAGTCTGTGACGTACTTGGTTTGAATAAAGTAGGTCGCGGGCACTCCTAGCGAGTGCTCCATGTCGGCATAGGCGGCCACGTTCAAGATCGAGCGATTGAAATCTATGTCGTGGGTAAGCAGGGCGGTAAATTCTTTATTGAATGGTACGCTCATCAGCTCGATAGCTTCATCATCGCCTTCCCGATATACCTTCGCTATAAACCGCAGCAGTGAATCAATTTTCGGCTGGTAGTCGTTGACATAGGATCCAGCAAGACGAAAGAAGCGGGCGTTGTGCGCCCGCATTATATAGTGACCAAAGTCGAACCCTACGGCGTAGGCGTGGCCGACGCCACCGCCAGAATTAAAAAAGTTGTACGTGATTGCCGCGCTGCCATCGTCATAGGTCGCGATAGGCCTGTGCTTTAGACCTTGATAGCTCACGCCCGCAAGTGGGGAGTCATTGCCTTGGGGCGACAGCGGAATCGCCGATTCCACGCGATCTATGAAAAAATCTGGGGGGAATTCGGCCGCATTGAATTCGAATGAGAGAAGATCATTCCGCTCGCTGGTCGACTCGAATCCGAATATCGCAGGCATGCCGCCGCCTATTACCGAGAAGGCTATTAGTGAATTGCCGCTCCTAACGTGTTGCGCCAGTGCAGAAAGGGTTGCGGGCGGCGTATTGCTGCCTGTCATGCTTGGATAGACCAGTATGACTTCGTGTTGCAACGCATCGTCAAGAGTGTTCACTACCCGGAACGGTATGCCGATGCTCTTTAGCCCGTGGGCGATGCCGAGCCATGAAGTACTGCTGTCTTGAAGGAAGAGCGCTATGCCTGCATTGGAATCGTTATAGTAATTCTCCGGTGGCGTTCGCGGCGCGGCTACTAGTGGCAACTCAGTCGTATTCTCAGGTCCCGATAAGCCAGGAAACGCCAGAGTCTCCCGCGAGTTCTGGAAGATAAGGAATGCTGAGACCCCAATACCAAGAATGCACGCCACTGCTATAAAAATTGTCCTGATCATGTCATTGTTCTCGGTAAACCTCATCCAGGCCATGCAAGGCTATTCCTACGAATGACGGCCACTGCTGCCACTTTTCGCTGAGCTGACTAGCCGTGGCATTGAGCAGTCGCTGGTTGCCGCTGAAGCTTAGGTTGTTGGCGGAGAACTCGCGCACTGAATCCAAGCGGTATGGGGTGCCATCCAAGCCTTCTTGGGAGCTATTAAACAGCACAAGCAGCGGAGATTCGCCTAGATTCAGGGACCACAGCTCGCCGCGGTTATTTTCGCTCATATAGATTCGCCGAGTTTCGTCGCTAAGTGTCCCGGTCTCGAGAGCCATTCTCACTGCGCGTTGCTTCTCATTTCCCCAGTTAAGAAAGGGAATGGCGCCTCTTAATAACTGTTGAATATCCGTTCGGTAATTCATCGCCGTGATACTGAGATTGGGTGCATCCAATCTATCGAGGAAGCTAGGCCCCCAGTCAGGATGATCTCCCCACCATACCGGCATGACTAGGTCTACTGGCAGGGAATCGCCGGCAATTTGAATGGCCGCCGCGATTGTTTCCAGATAGCGCTCGCGCCAGATATCGATAGCGAGATTGTGACCTGGAAGGAGATAGGGTTCGATGTCGAGTTGAACGCCAGCGAGTCTCTCTTCCTCGAGGCTTCGGCTATTGAACCGCTTATAGGCAGAGATTCTATTGCGCAGTAAGTCATGGTTCTCTTCCAGCACGTCATTCCTGTCCCCGATAACCGCCCAAACGCGTAGATCGCGATTGGATGCTTCTCTAACAAAATCCCTTAACTGGCGAGCATTGCTAACCTCGCCGATGATATTAACCGGTACCGTTATATAGAATTCCTGAATATTCTCGAGCTGGCTTAGGCGCCAGAAGAATTCCGGGTCCTCTCGCCATAGGCTCGGCTGCCACACCCATGCCGAGCGCGTAACATCTGATTCTTCAAAGGCGGGAAGAAAGTCGATGCTCAGCAATTCCAACTCGCCTCCGGAAGCTGGGCACAGCAGAGTAAGCGCAATCCATGGGTCCGGATTCTGTGGCATGTTCATGCGTGAGAGATTAGTGCTCTCACTGTCCTCTGAGTTGAGCTCCCCAAGAGACTGTGAGGACTCATTTCGAATACCTTCCTCATCCGCCAGTAGAATCTGAAACCTCCCTGAGCCGCTCCAGAGTAGTTGAAGCTGTTCATCGTCAGGAAAGCCGACACTGGACCTCAATTGCACGCCGGCAACGTTGTTCCCTGCTGAACAGAGTAATCGCTCGTCTTCTGACCAGACGGCTCTCTCCTCTAGTCCAAATACGACGGCGTCATAGCTCGGTTGGGGCTGAGAGGCTGGCTGCAGAGGCTGCGGTACTGCAGGCTCGCTAGCAATAATCTCGCTGACCGAAACGGAGTTCGGCAGAAAACTGCCCTGTAAGATGATTCGATTGCCCAGGTTGCGCGCCGCATCTGGGGTCACTATCGAGGCCCAGGAGATACTTCCGAGTGACTGAGGCAGCCGTATAGAGAGGCACTGCGCATTCTCGATCTCATCGTCGCTCATAGCGAGGATCTGTAGATCGCCGGTTTGCGAATAGAAGAACTCCGAACGGATATCTGGCCCAAGCTCCGTGTCGGCGGGGCAGAGGCTAATCGAGGCTGCGTTTGCCAAGCGCGCCGAACCTGCCGCGACAGTAACAGCATAGGTGAGTGTGATGAATGCCAGGCGTGCGCTAGGGCTCATGGGAGTAATGTTCTCGATCTATTCTGGAAACCAGGGGCAATCTCAAGGAGTCGCACTAGTACTTCAATTGTAAGCTTACTGCAATCGCATCCCGTGTGTAGGAATTTTCGCGTGCTATGCGACTGAAATCGAATCGTAAGCTGCTATTGTCGGAGAGTTCGAACCTAAGATAGGCGTGGCGTGAATTGGTCTGAGTTGTAAAATTCAGTTCGGTTTCTGGAGAGTCCGTGTAATTGAATCCTACGAGAGTTCGAGCGGTGGCTTGCCAATGAGCACCTAAATTCCATCCCGTTGTCTTCTGTCCGAACTCATCCTTAACGATTCCGACGCCCGGCGTGATCCATGCATTGGCGTTCAGCAAGTAGTGGGTAAAATTGAGCTGCAGCCATTGAACATCGCCGGTTATATAGCTGGAGTTGGTAAGATTAATACCTAAAGTAGTGGCGCCAACGTTCTCTGAGGCCTGCATCAGCAAGAAATTAGCGCCCGCGCGTAGTCGTTTCTGTGCCAGGAACTCATCGTCAGGTGTATAAGCGACGGCCAGCTCGTAACTCCTAGTCCCGCGCGTGAATAGCCCGCCTACTTCAATGAGTGAGTCATGCAGGCCAAAACGATGGCTGTGTTCGCCACGCAGGAAGTACTGGTTTCCGCCATCGCTTCTGTAACGGTACTCGAGACTGCGGTCATACCATTGCTGGAAACCTGTGAGATCGAGGTTGCTCTTGATAAAGCTACCGGTTATCTCGTGCCTGATCGTATCTGGCAAGATCAAGCGTTCCCGCCGACTAGTTACGTCGATGTGACCTGGAGCGATTTGGGCAGCCCTGTTAAGTACCTCTTCTGCAGCTTCCCCATTGTTTGCGGCTAATTCGGTATCGTAGAGGCCAAGGAGTGCGTCTAGATTTGTTGGGTCTTCAGCGAGCATGGCATTGAACTGGGCGCGGGCATCGGCATAGCGGCGCTGGTAATAGTACACCCGCGCCTGCAGTGTTTTGGCTTCGATATTGCCTGGGTCCAATACCAGCGCCCGATCAGATAGTTCGATCGACTCGCGATAGAACGACTGGTAGGAGAGCACTCTTGATTTGGCGAGTATAAGTGGCACGTCGTTTGGATAGGTTTCTAAGGCAGCATCGAGGATTTCGTTAGCTTCGATAAATCGATCCTGAAAGGCAACAACCATGGCCAATAGTAGCGCTACTTCGTTAGTCTCGGTTGCCAAAGGAATTGCCGCCCGCAACGGAACTTCGGCCTCCGAGAATCTGCCGCTATTGCGTAACTCCAGGGATTCTGAAATGAGGCTGTCGTAGGTGGGTTCTGCAGCCAACACGCCTGTCGATAGAATAAGCAACGAAGCTAGGATTATTGCTGAACTCTTAGTAAGAACCACTTTAGCGCTTAGCCCTAAGTAAGAACTTGAATAGCTCACTGTTTTCCATCTCAAGCCGTATGGTATTGCTTGCAGCCGCACTTAGTGCGTAACTGGAGCGCACTAAGGTTAGCAAGTACATGCTGGCTAGTACGGCCATCGCTGTGTGCGCGGGGGCGCCCGAAGAGCCTAGCGCGTAAATCAATGGTAATAATATAAGAAGCAGATACGGTATGCTGGCGTATAACGAAGAATATAAAGCCACCAGACCGCCCGCGGACATTCCCGAAACTACGAAAACGATAAAAGTCTCTGTCCAGCCAGTTAGGTAGAACACGTTGAGCAGCGGCAATATTCCCCATGCAAGCCCCGAACTGTAGATAAAGATAAAATATATCGCGGTCCATAGCCCCAATCGAGGACTGCCTATGCTGATCCGCCAGAAGATAAGCACCATGACTCCACGAAGCACAGTAACGACGATCAAAAACGCGAACCAAAGATTGAGGACAATGGGTTCCGCGACACTGCGTAGTGTGAAGTAAACGATTAGTGCATTAACTATAGAGACAAGAAAGCTGGACATGCCACTTGAAGACAAGGTTTTTAGATTCTCATACTTCGTCTTCGCATTCAGGTCTAGCTCGGAGATGTGGATCTCTCCGATAGAGTCTGTTGCTTCGGCGGTCGATGCTGTATTGGTTTCAGTCATGCTATTTTTGCCAAGAGCCTGTTCTGGTCATCTCGCCCCACTTATGTTTCGTGTTCGCTGCCCACTCTATACTGCCTTGAATCTTGTAGAACATATTTAGTTGGCGATATCCGAAACATTCTAGAAAGGAGAATAATAGAAGTACGATAAATCCACTCAATTTGGTTGATCCAGGAAACGTAATCTCGTCCAATAGAAAGCTTACCATCGACAGGAACACGGACAACAGCACCGCGAACAACAGTATGATGCCTGCATCCACAACGTTAATGCGTTCTGCAATTATCAGATAGGCAGTAAACAAGTATCCGGCAAGCTCAACGAATGGGCTGATCCATTCGAAAAGCAGAAAGAAGGGGAAGGCTCCCCAGCCGACGGTGCCGCTGCCCCTGGCGAAAAGCAACTTGCGATTGAGCATTAGGCTCTCCGAAAGGCCGCGGTGCCAGCGTCGACGCTGAGAGGCGAAGACTTTGAGGCTTTCCGGCGCCTCAGTCCAGCAGACGGGGTCTGGAATAAAAACTACCCGATGCTGCTGCTTCTTCTCAAGCATTGTTCGATACATGCGCAGCACCAACTCCATGTCTTCGCCTATGGTGTCTGTCTTATACCCGCCAGCTTCGATGACAGTCGATTTCCGAAACAGGCCGAATGCGCCAGAGATAATAAGCAAGCCCTTGATGCGGGACCAGCCGATGCGGCCGAAGAGAAACGCTCGAAGATACTCGATGAGCTGAAATATGGCGAGGGGGTTGACGGGAATGCCTCGGCGGATAATGTGGCCTCTTTTGACGATGCAGCCGTTGGCAATACGGACGGTTCCACCACTGGCGATAGTTTCGGGATGGTCGAGAAACGGCTGCACGACTCGAATCAGGCTGGTCGGCTCCAGGACCGAGTCGGCATCGATGCAGCAGAACAGGGGGCTGCGACTTATGTTTATACCCGCGTTAATGGCGTCGGCCTTGCCGCCATTAGACTTGTCGAGAAGGCGCAGATTGTTAATCTTCCGCGAAAGATACACTTGATGGATCTCTTTGCAGGGAAGGCTAAGCCGTACAGCCTCCGGAAATGGTTCGAAGTCGAACTCTGCGATTAACACATCGAGCATATTGTCTTTCGAGCCATCGTTGACGATGACAATTTCAAGGCGCGGATAACTGAGCTGCAATATTGACTGGATAGAGGAGACGATAGTCTTGCCTTCGTTATAGGCGGGTACGATTACCGTAATCGGCGGTTCCAGCCCTGTATAAAGAGATTCGTCGTCTTGTGTTCGCTTCCGATGTAAATAATTTCGTAATGTGTCGAACGCGATTATGTTTAATATTAAGTAGGAGCCGCTGCACATCAGTACGTACACTAAGAAAGCCCAGAAAAAAGCGTTCTCTATCGCGTTCATATCAAACACCATTCTTTTTCTTTGTATGCGTGTCGCAGTATATCTGCGGCGAAGCTGTCGCTTTGATTGGCTATAAGATCATCTATGAATTCACGATCCCCTTCGCAGAGATTAACTATTGCTTCAGCAGCACGGAAGCGAAGCCACCATTCAGTGTCTGTTAGCAGTGGTGAGATGTCGGTAATGTCGGCCGGAGTGCCGATTCTTCCCAGAGCCTTAGTGGCTTGAATTCTTAAAAACGTTTCCTCGCTACTCAGAAAGGGAAAAATAGAAGCTCTTTGCTCCATGCTGCCGATATTTCCAATGCTGCGAATTAGTGCTGCAGCTTCTTCCAGGTTTCGATAATGGCCTAACATATCTTCGAGTATGGGAAGAAGCGTTGGGTCATTACTTCTCTCAGCCAGCGTAGTGAAGTTCTGAGCTGTGTAGCGAGGAAGTTGCTCAAGTACCGGATGTAATAGGTGTAGAATCTCTCCGCCGCCCGCTGCACCGATGTTCGAAGTTACGCTGTAAGCTTCTTCGGGGTAGCGGAACAATATCTTAATAATCGCTTTCTCAAACTCTTCAGCGCGTAAATGAACTAGACATTTGCAGGCGCTTACGGCGAGAAATTTGTCATCTGATTCGAGGGCTCGCCACAGACTCTCGATGACGGCATTGGATTTGAGCCATTTCGCCGCGTCAACCGCGAGGATACTCAGCCAAAGCGGTTGTCTCGCGAAGTTAAAGTCGGTGGGATTTAGCAGCTTGCTTGCATAGATGTCTAAACCTACTTCGATGGCAAGAGCATCCAGGGCGGCCGCATGCTCGCTGCCGGCGAGATTCCTGTAGCTAGCCCATACGTCTAATACAAAGGGATATTGTCGGCGCTTTATACTAGGTGGAGTCAGACTTCCGCTAGGCTTTAGAACTTCGATCCAGGCGGATTCTATCTTCACTCTTTGAGTTTGCTTTCGAAGATAGGAAATTCGTGCGACAACCAGATAGAGCAGGCAAAGCAGAGTCAACACTGCGAGAACTCCGCAGCTCCAGAATGCAATTTCGAAGATCGCCGGTCGGGTAGCGAAATAGTTACTAATCGCTGTGCTTTGTGGAAATAGATTGGTCAATATCTTAGTTTCGTTTAGACCTCAGATAACCGCCAAGTCCAAGTCGATTCGATGGCGCCAGATTCTTGAAGCTCTTTCAATCTCGTGCGCAGATCAGTCTGAACTAGATTGTTAATAGTTGCGCTCTGCTCCAAGAGTATAACGTCGAAACTATTTGAGTCAGTGAGCCCAATAATGCCTCGATCATCGACTACTGAACGGAGCGTTGTTGCAATTCTGGAAAGTAGTAGTTCCTTTTCTTCCTCGGGACTGTCCGGGTATTCAAGTTCGAGTTCAAGGCGGTAGGCAGCCACGCTCTGGTCGGCAATCATTTTTCGTGCTTGTAGAAGGCCGGCCTCATTGAAGTTTCCTGAAAGTGGATCGAGGAGAGATTCGTTTCTTTCATGACACAGTATTTTTTGAAGGAACGAATTTCTCTCCTGGTGCCAAGCGTTAATCTCAAGCTCTAAAAAATGGCCCAGGCTTTTCAGTGAATCATAATCTGCCGGCCGCATATGTCTGGGCTTTGTGTCTATAACGCAGAGTGTGCCTATCCTCATTTGCTCGAAATGCAATGGCTGGCCGGCATAGAATCGTATGTCTGGTGGTCCGGTTACGAGCGGGTTATCTCTAAAGTCTGGATCTTTTAGTGCATTGGGAATTACAAAGGTGTCTTCGTTGAGTATGGCGTGTCCGCAGAATGAGATTTCACGACCGGTCTCAATGGCGTTGAGCCCTTGTCGAGACTTAAACCATTGCTTGTCTTCCGTCACTAAGGAAACTAACGCGATGGGTGCATTCAGCAATCGGCTGGCCAATCGGGTAATGCGATCGAATCTCTCCTCAGCAGGCGTGTGAATAAGCTGAAGTCGCTCAAGCGCCTGCAGACGGTCTGCTTCATTCTCGGGGAATGCGGGGTGTTTCATAGTGGTAGTGCTGTGGCTAAGAGATTGCTTTGCAGTATAACAGTTGGGCTAATCAAAATCCGTAGTCTTCGGGTCGCTCTGCCTAGTCGAGGTCATATTGCTAAGATTAGAGTATGCCGCCAGCCCGGTGTGAGGCTAGGTTGAACTACCGGCCTGCGTATTGCTACTCTGAATGCCCTGCTTAGAGTTAAGTAGGAATAATCCTAGCTGCTGGAGAATTAAATGGGTAATAAATCATGGCTGCTTGTCGTAGTGCTGATAACGAGCTGCTCAGTCTTGCAGGTTCGCCAACTGAATGCCCAGTTCGGTATCGAGGACCCCTTGAATAGGGCCGCCGTTGCCGGTCTCTCGGGATCTGGTTCAGCCATTGATTATCTTACTCAGGTAAAGCCAATCGTAGAGGGCCGCTGCGTTGTCTGCCATGGCTGTTACGATGCCCCCTGCCAGTTGAAGATGGAGGCGGCAATCGGACTTGAGCGGGGCGCAAGCAAGGATAGGATCTATACGCCACGTCTACTCGCCGCACCGGCTGACTCCTTATTCGAGAGCAACTATTCCGTCGTAGAGTGGCGCGACAAAGGCTTCTTTCCCGTGTTGAATGAGCGTCAGCAGGTCGCTGAGGCCAATCGGTCCGGTGGGCTGATCTACCAGAGCCTGTTATTGAAGCAACAGAATCCTGGGCCACAGTCCGGCCTTCTGGATTCGAGCCTAGACCTGTCACTAAACCGTGAGCAATCCTGTCCGCGAGTCGATGAATACCACGGCTTTGCCGAAGAAAACCCGCTAGCTGGCATGCCTTTCGGTTTGCCCGCATTGACGGCACAGGAGAACGCCGTGCTCATGCAATGGCTGGAGGAGGGGGCGCAGCTGCCACTCGCTGGCGAAACTGCGGCGGCGTCGCAATCCGTTCGTGAATGGGAGACCTTCCTGAACGGAGCTACGCCAAAAGAGCAGCTCGCCTCGCGCTACATCTACGAGCATCTGTTTCTCGCCAATATCTATTTCGCTGATCAGCCGCGCAGCTTCTACAGACTGGTACGCTCGTCTACGCCGCCGGGTGAGGAGCTAGCTACAATCTCAACTCGCCGCCCATTCGATGACCCGCTCGTCGATAGGGTTTACTACCGCCTGACTCCCTATTCTGGAACCATTCTGGCGAAGAATCACCTGGCCTATCTGTTCGATGATGAACGCATGGATAGGTATCGAGAGCTGCTTCTGGACCCCGACTATGAGGTGAGCGCCTTGCCGAGCTACGAGATCGAATTGGCATCGAATCCCTTTCAAACTTTCGAGGACATCCCCGTCGAGTCGCGCTACAAGTTTATGCTCGACGAGGCGCGCTTTACCATCATGGGATTCATTAAGGGGCCGGTATGCAGGGGTCAGGTGGCTCTCGATGTGATCGACGATCAATTCTGGGTGGTCTTCGAGGAGCCGGAGATCGAGACTACGGCCGTGTACGATGAATTCCTGGCGAACGAATCGCAGAATCTGAGGCTGCCGGCCAGAGATGGCAGCAGTGTCTTGTCGCCATTGCACTGGGGCGACTACGCCGATCAACAGATCGAGTATCTGAACGCGAAGGCGTTACTATTCGATCAGCTAGAGAGAAACGGACAGCGCCAGCTGAATCTCGACCTCGTCTGGGATGGCGATGATGGCAATCCGAATGCGGCGCTGACCGTGTTCCGGCATTTCGACAGTGCCTCAGTCGAATACGGCTTTGTCGGTGACACGCCCAAGACAACCTGGCTAATTACCTATCCTGTGCTTGAGCGAATTCACTATCTGCTGGTCGCTGGCTTCGATGTCTATGGCAACACGGGCCACCAGCTAGAGACCAGGCTCTATATGGATTTCTTGCGGATGGAAGGGGAGGCCAATTTTCTCGAGCTCTTGCCGCTGGATTCCAGAAGAGAGATACATGAATACTGGTATCGAGATGCTAGAGAGCAGACGCGAGAGTACGTCTTCGGCGAAGATTTCGCCTCTAAAGTGAAGACCGCTATTAGCTACGCCACAGATGACCCAAAAGAAGAGTTGTTAAATTTGCTAGGCCAACACATCAGACTCGCTACTAATAGCGATTTCTCTTATAAAGATAACAGCTCTTCTGTGGTTGCTCAGCTCGAAAGACTGGCTGCGTTCGAAGGCAGCGCCGTTTCGATGTTGCCACACCAGTCCTACCTTGTCGTTAGCAACTCAGCTGGGGGCGGTCAGGAAGTCTACAGCCTGGTCGTCAATAGCGCGCACAGCAATGTTGCACACCTATTCGACGAGCAAGAGAGAAGAATATACGCTGAGGACACGCTCACCGTTGCGAAGGGATTTATCGGCACCTATCCGAATACCTTCTTTGCTATCGAAGAGAGTCAGCTGCATCAGTTTGTGGATGCGGTACTCGGCCTGCAAAACGAGCAAGACTATTCCGCTCTCAAGTCCCGTTTTGGCATACGGCGCACTAGCCCCAATTTCTGGAGCTTCAGCGACGAGTTGCAGCAGCTGTACCGGCGCGAGAACCCGATCGAAGCCGGGCTTCTGGATTACAATCGCTTGGAAAACAGATAAGCGGTTCATTGCAGGCGGTTGGTCGAAAGATTCGATCAAGCCGTCATTTCACTAACGACGAGAGGAGATAAACCCTATGAGAATCGTAAAGTTTGCATTCGTAGTGGCCGTGTTAAGCCTGACGGCTTGCGCGGCTTCCTCCGAGCGGGCCTCGGTGGAGGAGAGACTAGCGGAGTTGGGCCTGCAGCGTGCTGGTCAGGACAGCGCAGCCATTCCGCGCTATCGCATTAACGGCTGGACTTATCTCAACGACGAACACATCGTGATTACGGCCGGCGTCAACGACCGCTACCTATTGGAGCTGCAGCGAGGCTGTTTCGACTTGAGAAGTTCTTTTTCCATCGCCTTTCAAACGGCTACCAGCCGCGTGGATCGATTCGGCAGGATAGTCTATCGAAGCCGCATCGCAGGCACGCAGACTTGTCGAATTTTGAATATCGTCGAGCTTAGCAGGGTGGGCTGATATCTCGGCCCTGACTGTTCCGGGCTGCCGTCCGCGTATTAGCTAAGGTAGATTCAATTGCCGTTAGCGAGAGATGTGCTTATGTCGTCGACAAGATTCTGCGCGGCGAGCTGCGATTGCCGCGTGATCTTGATGCGAAGATTGCCTCCCCGGCACCCTGGCAGGTTTCTGAACACACGCAGATTGCTTCCCTGTAAGACCAGCTCCGATCCAAACATCTTGCGTTCAATATAAGCCTGACGAATGTCGCCGACTTCGATCTGAATTTCTTTTATTGAAGACTTGAGCAGACCGAGCAGGGCGTCTGCCGTTTGGTACTCTATGGTTAGCATATCGTCAGCGAATGTGATGAGTCCGTCAGATTCCATGAGGCCCGAATCGTCCCAGACATTGAAGGCCACGTTGACATCGTCCATGTGCTGATCTTCGTAGTAACTCTTCGCGATTCCTCGACTACGCTCATAGGCCATCTCGACGAACTCCGGTGCGAAGCGCACGCCGGCATAGTGACCGAGCAGAAACAGGCCCATGCCGAGTAACACATAGCCCGACCAGAAAACGTCCATGCCCGTGAATAGATTGATGATGACGCACAGCACCATGACGCCGACGGATATTGCGCAGTGTGCCTTGAATTTCAGCCAGAGCTGCTGCTCCTGATCCTTCGTGCGACGCTCGGCCTCTAGCGAGCGGATCGCTAGATCTATCTGCTCGTCGTCGACGCCAAATTCCTTGCCGATCGAGAGTAACTCGTCGTGGTTCACCGCCTCTTCCGGGTTGCCCGAATCGTCGAGCAGGCTGCGCCGGATTATATCGGCGACCTCGTCACTGCTGTAGCGTCGTGAGTTTGGGCCTCGCCGTTCGTTCTTGCCCGGCTTCGCGTCCTGCTCTGAGGATTCGTCCTTATTCGATTCGAATCGCAACATGTCGGCCATGGTGTAGTCTCCTGAAAGCGATTAATTAGGGAGCGGCTCGATGTAGAGAGATTGTGCTCGCTAGAGACAGATGTAGCAACAATCGCGCCAGAGCCGATGCGGAACAGCCTCATCCTGCCGAGAGGCCCGTATCGCAGGGCATTGGAGGATCGAAGGCGGGCTAAGAGGGGAGCGCTGGGTGCCTACCGTAGCGCCCTGAGTATCGAAATTGCTCATTCTCTGTGGAAACTCGCCAACTGGACCAATTCAGCGTGGCAGCGGTCGAGCTACTTTCGATTGGTGTCTCGTCCTAAAATACGTTGACGGTTTAGATGAAGCCGGTTACCCCTGGTAACCGGC
>Ga0055584_100000335_pt1 | contig 44255 bp, 37 predicted proteins | sample OSDHelmetaG_FD_58716 | JGI IMG/M metagenome (GOLD analysis project Ga0055584, IMG submission 58716) | Pelagic marine sediment microbial communities from the LTER site Helgoland, North Sea, for post-phytoplankton bloom and carbon turnover... | ecosystem: Environmental > Aquatic > Marine >...
GGCGACGGAGGACACAATGCACTAACATTCAAACCGGACCACCTAATGGGGGCCGATCACCAACTCAAGCTGCCATCCCGTTGGGACGGGGAGGCCGCTAACGAACACTAGGGAGGATTATCGATGAATAGAATCACAAGCCTTGTTGGCTCCGCGGTGATGGCTTTCAGCCTGACCGCAGGGTCAGCATTTGCAGCAGATCTCTTGGTCTTGGCAGAAGATGTCCCGGCAGGACTGGATTACGACGGCGCGTCGATTGCCATTCCGGCGACACAGACCGGCGTCGATAATCTGCTAGAACCGCTGATCTATTACAAAGAAAAAGGCATGAACGACGAGGGCGTGATTGTTCATGACTTCACGCAGTTCGAGGGCCGACTTGCTGAATCGTGGAGTTACGATGAATCGACGCTAACCTGGACGTTCAATCTTCGCCGAGGCGTTAAAGGCTGCAACGGTGCGACATTCGATGCGGATGATGTGATCTACACGTTCGCTCGCGCTAAATCTGCATCGGGCGCTGCGCCGATCGGCTGGTTCCTTTCGAACGTTGGGTCGATTGCCAATTTCACAACGGACGTTTTTGGTGATTCGGCCGAAGCTAAGGCCGCGAAGGTGCTTGGCGATGAGGTTCAGAAGGTCGATCAGTACACCGTCACGATCCGTCAATCTGCACCAAACGCGTTGTTCCAGCACGTGCTGACGATCTTCGGCACGTACATCTACGACAAGGAAACGATGGAGGCGAATGCGACCGCCGACGATCCTTGGAGCCACAAGTACAATGACAACGAAAATGCACCTGGTTTTGGTGCCTATTGCCTGCAACGGTGGGAGAAAGACAAAGAGTTCGCCGTTACGGCCAACCCCGATTATTACCGGGGCAAGCCGCACTTTGATCGCGTGATCTTGCGCAAAGTGCCGCAAAGTGGAAACCGGGTTGTTATTTTGCGCAGTGGTCAGGCCGGACTCATCGAGCGGGTAACGCCGAAAGAATTCAACAGCTTGCGTGGCGTACGTAACGTGAAGGTGGCTGGGGTCCTTGGCAACGAGAACCTTTTCGTTCACATGAACTTCAAAACGCCGCCATTCGATAACCCGAAAGTCCGTCAGGCAATTGCTCACGCAATTCCCTACGACGCGATCATCCGTGATGCTTATTTTGGCGGTGCGAAGAAGTGGGTCGGCCAAATTCCAACGTCCTACACGGATTATCACGAGCCTTCGACGACCTATGACGAGGACTTGGACAAGGCCCGCGCGTTGCTTGCCGAGGCTGGTTACCCGAATGGCGACGGCCTTGAGAAGTTCGAGGGTGCATTCAACATGGCCTACGTGACGGAGAAAGAATCGTCGCTGGGTCCGGTCGCAAATCTGATCAAAACCAATCTCGCAAAAATCGGTATTGACGTTCAACTTGATCCGTTGCCGCAGACAACTTATGGCGACCGTCAGTTGGTCAAAAAAGATCTACCGTTTGCGATCAACGATCAGGAAAAACCCATCGCCCCGGATGCGGCGTACGGCTTGCTCTTGTTCTTTGTGTCGCAGGAAAAGGGTGGCCTAAATACGATGGTCAACTACTCCAATCCTCGGGTCGACGAACTCTACGCCAGTGCGTTGATCGAGGGCGATCCTGCAAAACGGACCGCCCAGCTTGCCGAGGCGCAGGAAATCCTAGCCAAAGATGTTGCCTGGCTCCCGGTCTTGGAGTGGAAGACCCAGTGGGCCTTCAATTCCAAGATCAAGGGAATCAAGTGGCATGCGGATAATTCCATTCGTTGGTACGACCTGAGCGAGTAACTGGGTTGTAGCGCCAGCGGCATGGTCCGCTGGTGCCACCGCTCTATTTGCGCCCCGCTTCGGCGGGGCGTATTTTTGTCACGACTGCTTAACGCAGAATCGACCCAGGGGAGGCGAGTATGGCCGGAAGACTACGAGGTAAAAAGGCGCTGATCACCGGCGCGTCAAGTGGCATAGGTGCGGGTGTTGCTGTGGCCTTTGCGAAGGAAGGCGCGGATGTTGTCATCAACTTTCCGACCAAACAGCAGGAGACTGCCGCCAAAAAAGTCGCTTCGGCGGTGCGTAAGACCGGCCGTAAGGCATACGTCATACAGGCGGATGTTTCGAAAGAAGGACCCGTACGTCGTTTGGTCAAGGAGTCCATCAAGAAACTCGGGCAGATCGATGTCTTGGTGAACAACGCTGGCATCGCGTCGGGTGCCCCGGTCGACAAAATGCCTGTCGCGATGTGGGATGAAATGATCGCCATAAACCTTCGCAGCGTTTTCTTGGTCACGCGTTTTGTGCTGCCGCATATGTATAAGCAAGGATCTGGGAAGATCGTCAACAATGCATCGCAACTTGCGTATCTCGGGTCGGCGGGGCTTGGGCATTATTGTGCGGCGAAAGCTGGGATCATTGCATTTACACGCTCGCTTTCTCGGGAGATAGGCGATCGTGACGTCAATGCGAATTGCGTGGCGCCGGGTGCGACCTATACGCCGATCCTTGATGCGGTTGAAGACGACCACATCACAGCGATTAAGGCGATGATACCGAAGGGCGACTTGGCGCGGGTCAATCAGATCGTGCCCGCTTTTGTCTATCTTGCATCTAACGAAGCGAGTCACATGGTTGGCCAAACGATAAGTCCGAACGGCGGCGACATGATGCTCTGAGGTAGGCGTCATGGCCAAACGTCTCAAGGGCAAGGTCGCGCTAGTGACGGGTTCTTCCAGCGGCATTGGCGCCGGCGTTGCCAAGGCGTTCGCCCGCGAGGGTGCGGACATTGTGCTGAACTACCCGAATAAATCCGAAGAGCGTGATGTTTGGGACGTTGAGAAGGCCATTGAGAAGTTGGGTCGTCGCGTCATGGTCGTGAAGGCCGACGTGTCTGTGGAAGCGCAGGTCAAGCGGATGGTCAACCAAGCGCATAAGGCCTTCGGCAAGATCGACATTTTGGTGAACAACGCGGGGCACGCCGATCGTGGGGCACCGGTACAGGACATGTCGGTCGAGATGTTCGACCGCATGATTGGGGTGCATCTGCGCGGCACCTTTTTATGCACCAAGTATGTTTTGCCGCAGATGTATGAACGGGATTACGGCAAGATCATCAACGTCTCGACTCAATTCGCCTTTGGCGGAACGCCGCTGTTCACGCACTACAACGCGGCTAAGGCCGGTGTCATCGCGATGACCCACACTCTTGCATTGGAGGTTGGTGAGCGGAATATCAACGTCAATTGCGTTGCCATGGGCGCGACATGGACTCCGATGGTGGAGCAGGTGCCGCCCGAAAAACCCAAGACTGTGCTCGCCAAGCAAACCAAGCATCGCTTTGGCGACGTCGACAAAGATATCGTTCCGACTTTCGTATTTTTGGCCAGCGAGGAGTCTCGCTTCTATGTTGGTCAAACGCTTGGACCGAACGGTGGCGACGTTTTCAGCTGAAATCATGTCGACGAGTACAAGAGCAACACTTTGGCCGAGGCGCGGTGGCCTTGCCCGTGTCGGAACTTGATGCTCGCAAATGCGGATGAACTGTATGAGACCTGCCGCATATAGCGGTTGCGTATCGCGAAGGAAATCGAAGATAAAGAGTATGGTTTTCGTTCGCTTATTTTCGAGGACACCGAAGGAAACAGAATAGACGTCGGCGCATCGCTGGCGTCTGCCTAGGGAGAATTCAATGGCAAAACCAATTGCACTCGTTACCGGCGCCGGCATTGGCATCGGTGCTGCGACGGCGGCGGCACTCGGCAAAGAGGGGTATCGGGTGATTGTCACCGACGTCCTAGAAAAAGAAGGCCGTGCCATTGCCCGTAAGATCAACCGATCGGGCGACGCAGAGTTCCACTACATGGACGTCGCCGATACGGCCAATGTCAACGAGGTCGTCGCCGAGGTCGAAAAGAAGTATCGCAAGGCGCTGGACGTCATTATCAACAATGCCGGTATCGCCAAGCACATGCCGCTGCGCACCCTCAAGGACGAAGATTGGGATATTACCCATGAAATCGATCTCAAGGGCATGATGCGGGTAGTGCGCGCGGCGGCGCCAAAGATGCGCAAAGCCAAGACAGGCAATGTGGTGTGTCTATCTTCGATCGCGGGCCATGTGGTTGGTTGGGGAGATCATATTCCTTATTCAGCTGCGAAGGCCGGGATCGCCGGCCTGGTTCGGGCGATGGCTGTCGAGTTGTCGCCCCACATTAGAGTGAACGGTATCGCCCCCGGGCTGATTTGGACGGCACAGGCGTTGGATCCCGTTCATTCGATGGGAGCCAAGGGCCTAAAAGCTGTGGCGCCAAGTATTCCGCTGAAGCGAATCGGCACGGCCGAGGAAATCGCGGACGTGGCACTGTTTTTGGTTTCTGAAAAAGCACGCTATGTGACGGGTCAGATCATCACCGTTGATGGTGGGTTTACGATTGCCATCTAAACCAATCTGCCTCTTTCGCGAGTCAGATCGGCGCGATGTCGGGTCCTAGCGTTCCGCTGCCGTGCAGCGACGGCGTCATCCAAGGCGCCGACCGAGACGCACCATGTACGCCCCAACAGCGGCGCTGGGTTTTGGCGGCGGCGGTCGTGGGCTCAAGTATGGCGTTCATCGACGGTACCGTTGTGAATGTTGCGTTGCCCGCGCTGCAGCAAGATTTTGGTGCGACCCTTGTCGAGTTGCAATGGGTGGTCGAATCCTACGCGCTGCTTCTAGGGGCGCTGATCCTCACGGGTGGCGCCGCGGGTGATCGCTTTGGTCGCCGGCGTGTGCTGGCCGTGGGCACGCTTATTTTCGCTGCAGCCTCGCTGTGGTGTGGCTTGGCTCCCGACATGACCAATCTCATTCTTGCTCGCGCCACACAGGGCGTCGGGGCGGCACTGTTGGTGCCCGGGAGTTTGGCGATCGTGAGCGCAGCATTTCCGGCTGCGGAGCGTGGCCGCGCGATCGGCACATGGTCGGCGTTTACGGCGTTGGCAATGGCGTTCGGGCCGGTGATGGGTGGCTGGCTGATCGATAATGTGTCCTGGCGATGGATTTTCTTGATCAACTTGCCGCTTGGCGCCGCAGTTCTGTGGATGTTGGTCGCGAGGGTGCCCGAGAGCCGTGATGCTCGCGTCGGTCGGACGGATTGGCCAGGAACGATCCTCGCTGCAGTTGGTCTTGGCGGCGTTGTGTTTGGTCTGATCGAAGCTGGCCGGATCGGCCTAGCCGCACCCGAAAGTTGGGTCTCGCTATTGGTTGGCGTGACGGCCCTCGGCGCTTTTGTCGTGACCGAAGCCAAGGTGCGATCGCCGGTGTTGCCGTTGGGTCTGTTTCGCTCCGGGGATTTCGCCGGTGCAAATATCCTCACGCTGCTACTCTATGCCGCGCTTGGCGGCATGTTCTTCTTTTTTCCGTTTCTACTGATTCAGGTCCATGGATATAGCGCCACCGAATCGGGCGCAGCCTTCCTGCCGTTTATTGTGATCATGATTGTTCTATCCCGCTGGTCCGGCGGTATAGTGGATCGGGTCGGTGGGCGCCTACCATTGATTGTTGGGCCCCTCATTGCCGCAATCGGATTTGCACTGTTCGCAGTTCCGGAGGGAGGAGACTATTGGCGGACTTTCTTTCCGGCGATGGTGGTGCTGGGTTTTGGCATGGCGGTGAGCGTCGCACCGCTCACAACAGTCGTCATGGGGTCGGTCTCCCAAGACAGGGGCGGCCTCGCGTCGGGGGTTAACAATGCGGCGTCTCGAGTCGCAGCACTCCTCGCGGTTGCGGTTCTTGGGATCTTGCTGGTTGGCGTTTTTGAGTCATCGCTCCGCGAGGTCGTAGGAGCGACAACTCTGACACCCTTGGTTCAGATGAATATTCTTGAACAGGTACAGCAGCTCGCGGCGATTGATTTGGCGATCGTCGACGACGGCGAGACCCGAGCAGCGTTGCGCGATGCAGTCAGCGCTGCAATGGTTGATGGGTTTCAGGCTGTCGCACTGGCGGCGGCTATTCTTGCAGCTCTCAGCGCATTCGCGGCCCTCGCGATGATCCGAGGACGGGCCTCGAAAATTTCATCCGGTCGAGCTGACCAGAGCTAACCCGCTGCAACCTTCTTCGCGTTCTCAATCACAAACCTGCGCAGCGACTCGATATCGAGGGGGAGTTTGTTGCCAAGCCACAGTGGATTGATGTCGTGGTCTGCCACTGCATCCGCTGTGTTTGGGTGGATCAGAATATCCAGACCTCTTCGGTTGATCATCAGCCAAGGAACAATCTTAGAAAATTCGTCTGGATTGAATGCCACCTGATACATCGACTTTGGGTGGGGTCCCACCGGCTTGTCGTGCCAACGACCCAAGATGCAAGTAAATCGGGCGTCGATGCCCAATCGGACGCTACGGGCGGACTCACGGGTGTTGGCGTCGTAATAGATGTGGGCGTGATAGCCGGTGATCTCGGCGGGGTCTCTGTGGGAGAGTGGCACGGCCTAATCCAAGATCATGCCGGATGAGATGTTTGCCACCGTGCCCGTCATTGATCCCGCATAGTCGGAGCACAAGTGAACAATCATCCCAGCACATTCGTCTGCCGTCGCATACCGACCAAGTAAGGTCGCAGCCTTGGTCCAAGTGTGTTGTTCCTCGGTCAGCCGATCGAGCATCGGTGTGTCGACGGGGCCCGGGGACACACAATTAACGCGGATGCCATCGGGTGCCCACTCCTTGGCGAGGTAGCGGGTCAGGTTGATCACACCTGCTTTTGCCATTGCGTAGGGCAATCCCGAAATCGCAGTGCCGCCGTGCATTCCATTGCTAGACGACAGCAAGATCGCGTTCCCTTTGCTTTCTTTCAGGGCTGGGTAAGCCTCTCGGCAAAGCAAAAATGCTGACGTTAGATTGACATCCATCAGACGGTGCCAATCGTCGAGGCTCGTTTCCTCAATACGTCCTTTGCCTACCGCCCCTGCGCTGTGGACGACATGATCGATCCGGCCATACCGCTCCAACGCGTTGGCGATTGCGCGACGGGCATCGTATTCCTTGGCAAAATCCGCCTCTAAGGCGAGGACGTGATCATCGCTGCGGAAGACGTCTTCGATGTGTTGCTGATCGCGACCGGTCGCGACTACGGTCGCGCCGGCTTCGCGAAACAGCTTCACGGCGGCACCGCCGATGCCACCGGTCGCGCCGGTGACCAGCGCGACCTTTCCTTCTCCGTTGTACCAGCGCAACGCTATTCGGCGGCTTGCTGGCGGGCGCCGACGGTCGCGTCGTAGATCGACGTCAGCATTTGGTAGCGCATCCGTGCGGCATTGCTGACCGTCGCAATAGCCCGATCTTGTAACTCACGGGTGTAGGCATACGTCGCACAAATCTCAAGACCACCTTCTTCGTGACCTTCGTCGGCCTCGACGTGAACGTGGAAGAACTTGAGCTGCTCATCCGTGAATCCCATCTTGAGGCCCGCTTCGATGTAGAGCGGATAGACCGTTGGCGTTTGACCTTCCAGCGCGATCATGATCCCGGCCGCCGCATCCGAAAGTTCCCGAACAGTTGCGAGTTCAAAGATCCACGAGCGCATTGCCATTGACGACGGCAAGATTTCGCCATTGAGGTAACCGGCCTTAACGCGTTCGCGGGTGTAGCCGCAGGCCTCGGCGAAGTCGAGCAGTAGGTCGGGGTGCCGGTCGGGGAATTCTTCGCCGTTAAGATTCTCCAGCATCAGGAGGCGCGCTTGGAGGTCCGGCAAACGGGTGAACAGCGCGGAGAACATGCGCGTCACGTCTTCGATGTAATAGTACATCTGCATTGCCCAGAACCCGAGATCGTCCTTGGACAGCTCACCAGCTTTCCAGGCGTTGCTGAACGGATGGCCACTGGAGTGGGCTGGCGTGCGGGCGGCTTGGAGCGCTTTGAAGAACTCTTCCTTGGGCATCAATTGGTCGGTCATGTTTTTCTCCGCTGGGGCGCAGTGGCGCCGAGGTGAATAAGGCGAGCAGAAATTGACACGTTCAGGTCTTTCCTTCCATTATTTAATAGTCAATATGGGTTAACTATTGGGAAAGTCTTGGAGTTCCGCCAACTCAAGCAGTTTTTGGCCGCGGTCGACCTCGGGAATCTCGGTCGAGCTGCCTTATCTCTGAATCTCACGACGCCGGCCATCTCAAAAAGCGTCGCCAGCCTTGAGGCCGAATTGGGCGCTCGGCTTATCGATCGGGGGCCGAAGGGGGTGACACCCACGGTTTTTGGTGAGTCACTTGCACGCCATGCCCGCGCCATGATGGCGGAGGCGCGGCACGCGGAAGACGATATCGCGTTGCTGAAAGGCGCCGGTCAGGGCCGCGTCGCGGTGGGGGGCACAGCGAGTGCCGGGAGCGCATTGCTGGTCCGCGCTGTGGCGGCGCTAGCAAAGGATCGTCCCAATGTTCGAATTGAAGTAACAGGAGGACGGCACGAATCACTCATCGACGGATTGCGTAGTGGCATCTTTGATGTCGTGGTTACGGGGTTTGGCGCCGGATCTCCTGATCCGGATCTCAATGAACGCGTGCTCGCCGAGGACACCTACGCGGTCGTCGTTGGGGGTGGTCACGCGCTGGCGGCGCGCGACAGCATCCAATTGAGCGAGTCGATGACCTATCCCTGGGTGGTGGCTTCAAACATCGCAGAGGTGATTCCCGGATGGGCGCGGTCGTTTACCGACCAAGGATTGACCCCGCCAAAGCCAACGATCGCGTCAGACTCATATCTTTTCATCAAGTCTGTTCTGGGCGAAGGCGATTTCATCGCCGTGCTTCCGCGTGATGTGATCAGTGCGGCCGAGTCGTCTGCTGCGTTTTCGGTATTGATGATTGATGGCGTCGTGTGGTCGCGGCGGGTTCGGGCCGTGACGCGGGCGCGTGGCACACAACCGCCAGCAGTGGGCTTCCTTCTGGAAACGCTACAGGCGCTTGCCGCTTAGAGCCCCACAACTTGGCGAAGGAATAGCGCGCGAAAGAAGAACATCGTGATCAGAGCCGGCGCCACCGCACCGACTAAGATCAAGAGGCTTCCGACGAGTTCTCGGCCTATGCGCCGGTCACGATCACGCTGGGTCCGCGCCAACTGCACCCAGCCAATTGCCATGATGATCCCGCCGGCGAGAGGCACGGCGAGCCAGAAGGCCTCAGCAGTGACGACATCGACAACAAACGCAAGAACCACGCTATTGATCAGGATGAATGCGCTGGCAATAAACGCGCCGCCCGGCACCCACAGCCATATGAGTTGCCAGGCTGACGGGTAGGAGAGAACCCTCGATCGGGCGTAGCGATCTAGCGCCAGCCCGATGACCACTCCAGCGACGATGCCGATGACGTCGAGCCAAACCCGTGCGACGTCTTCCAGGCCCAAAAGGATGATGCCGGCGAGGCTGAGTAGTCCCGCACCAACCCCGGCTGATAGGGCGCGGTGTCGCGCGATCGGCAGACCAAGTGCCATGAAACACACCCACACCGTGAGTAGCACTTGGCCGATCGCCCAATAGGGAAAGAGTTCAGCCCAGATTCCGTCGGCAAAGGCCTCCGCACCAAGGTTTTTCGAATAGGGCGTCGCCGCGAGCCAGTATGTGAGGAAGCCAATGGTGTAGTAGCCAGCGCCAACCAGAACTGCGAGCAGGTGAACTCTCATGGTGACCGTTTGCCCGCGCTATTTGTTCTCCACAGCAGCGGCGGCTTTCAGCATGGCGTGAACCATCTCTGGCTTTGGTGTCAGCGGGGTTGGAAACGCGGCGCGGCTGTGGGTTAGGTCAAGGCCAAGCATGGTCTCAACGAGCTTGTAGGTGAGGGGGCCTGGATTAATCACCGGGACCGGCAATTCCTTCGCAAGATATGCCGCCGCCTGGTGCATCGTGGTGGACCCCAGGCAAATAACCTCGGCTCCTTTGTCCATCATGCGCTCGCAGGCCGCCTTCATTTTGGGAAAGACCTTATCTTCCTTGCCGTCCAGCAAGTTGGCGAAGTCGGGCGACTCGTCGAAATGATCTACCGCCGCGCATTGCGCGGCGAGGCCGTACTCGGCAGTGGCCTTGCGATAGCGCGTCAGAGCTTTGTCCCACTGAGCGAGGATGCCGAAGCGGTTGCCCAACATCAGCGCGAACAACATTGACGTCCGCCCGGGCGATACCACCGGGATATCCAGCATCGAGCGCAGTGGCGCCATGCCCGAATCGCTCATCGTGTCGACAACAACTGCGTCGTAGCCGTCTTCCTGAGCGGTCATGCCCGCTTCCCAAATGGCCATTTCCATGAGGGCCCAGTCGTGAGCGCTCATGAAGCTGGTCGGCCCGGCGGTCACCGGTTTGAAGTCAAACTCAATGTCCGGCCCGAGTTTCACCGCTTTGGTTTGTGCCTTGCGGTTTGCGACACCTTCGGCGTCAAGGGCGAACGGTACGATGACGAGCGCTTTGTGCATCTCGAACCTCCCTAATCCAGTTTCTCAACAGGTTTGCCGGTCTGTTCGGCCGCCGCGGCATCAATCATGGCGTGGATCATGCTGCGCTTGTCGACCTTCGGCGCGGGGTAGGCTTTGCGGCTCTGCGCGAGGTCGAGCGACATCATCGCTTCGGCAGTTTTGTATGATAACGGTCCCGGATTGATGACGGGGACCGCTAGGTTTTCCGAGAGGAACGCCGCTGACTGATGCATCGTCGTCGAGCCCAGGCAAATCACGTCGGCGCCGTCCTCTTCGATACATTTTTTGGCGGTATCGAGCAGGAGCGGAAAGATCTCTTCTTCTTTACCGCCGAGCAGGTTGCGGTTGTCTGGCGTCACATCGATGGCGCGCATCGAGGCAACTTTGTGCATGAGGTTCATCTCGGTCAGTACTTTTTTGTAGAGGCCGAACCAGTCCTGCCACATAGAAAGCATCGAAAAACGGTCGCCAAGCATTAGGGCTGTGGTGTACATCGTCCGCCCCGGTCCAATTACCGGAATATCGAGAACCGAGCGTAAGGCGGAGACGCCAGAATCACTCACTGTGTCGATACATACCGCGCCATACCCGTCCTCTTGGGCTGAGCGGCCCGCTTCAAGTAATGACATGTCGGCTAGTACGTAGTCCTGCTGGCTTGTGTATGTGCGGGGCGCCGCGCGAACCGGGCGATAGTCAATCTCAATGTCGGGTGAAAGCTTAACGGCTTTGGACTGTGCTTGCCGATTAGCCAACTCCTCCGGGGTCATCGGAAAGGGAACGAGGACGAGAATCTTTCTCATGCCGGTGGTCTCCTAATTGTTCGGTGCGAAGGAAGGGCGCTTGCGCACTTCGGTAAGCCACGTTGTCAGCGCAGGGCGCCCTTCGTAAAAATCGGGCATGACACTGCCAAATTCGTTCGTTTCAAGGTCGCGTCCGCGGCGAAAGTCGAAAAAGCAGAAACACCCGGCAACAGCAATATGGCCGATGTGAACCCCGGTGAATGAGGGTGCCAGTTCTTCAAGTCGATCCAGCACGCGCTCAATAGCCGCGAGATAGCGGGCACGTTGTTCCGGTGATTGCTCGGTTTCGGGCCTTTTGCGTTCATTGTTCCACTGCACGGTCATGTCCCAAAGACCTTCGCCGAGACTGAGTAGTTGCATGGCGGGCCAGCGTTCATCGGCGCTAGTCGGGTAGAGTTTGGGCCCCGCGATAGATTCCAAATATTCGTAGATCAGTGTGCCGGGAAACAGGGCGACACCACCTTCGGTGATCAGGGTCGGTACTTTGCTAAGCGGGTTTTGATCGGTGAGGTGAGTGGGGCGATCATAGGGCATGGCACGTTCCCAGGTGATCGCATCGTAGAGCCCCAGTTCACGGGCAACGACTTCGACCCGGTGCACCAGCCCGACCATCGGTGTGTAGAGAATTTTCATTACGTGATCCGGCTGTCCCCAGGAGCATCACAGGGTATCCACCGTTAGCGGTTTTGGCGAATGCTGGACTACGCGAGAACGATTTTTTTGGCGTCTGCCGGTAAGAACTCGGTGTGGCACCTGTTGCAGTGCAACGTCACCGTTGCGCGACTGATAATGTCTTCGGTGGCGTGAAACCAGTTATCGCAGGTGGCGCATTGAACCCACGAGGTGTTGCCGCGTTTTTCGCCCGCCGGTGAGTGGGTACGTAGTCGAATAGTGTTGTCGCTGCTCATTTCAAAGTTCCGGCCAGCCAGTGGTGTCGAGCCCAGTAAGGCGCGCGATGGCGGCATCAAGCGCCGCCGCACCGACGCTATTGCGCGGCGCGACTGGGCGCGGCGCACCAGGGACTTCCGAGGGCGCTAGGGTGGCGTCGATGCCGGCCTTCTGAACCGTCTTGGCGCCACGTGCCAATGATGGATCCATCAACGAGCCCTGCAAACCAGACGCTGTAATAACGTCGCGTTCCCACTGCACGCGGGTCGCCAACGCAAACATGATGTCGCTGTCGGAGAACAAGTCGATGTCGTCGTCAACGGCGATGACCGCTTTCGTGCGCCGATAGGCGAGTGCAGCCATCAATGCATCCCGCACTTCACCGATTCCGGGGTTCTCGAATGAGACATAGGCATGGAAACGACGACCGGATACAGGCACGTGAACGCGACGTACAGACGGCGCGATCGGTTTCATCATGCCGTAAATCTTGCCTTCCATGACCATGTTGTCCGGCACCAGCATGTCGGCATGGCCGGACCCATAGTCGTGGTAGATGGCTTTTTCGCGTCGAGTAATGCAAGTCACTTCGCACACGGGCGCCGCAACTTGCGCACCCATGTAGCCAGTGTATTCGCCAAACGGCCCGTCAGCCTCCCAGACGTTGGCAGGAGCCCATCCTTCGATCACAATTTCGGCGTCGGCTGGCACCATGATCTTGTCGCCATGGGTGATGCTGGGGACGAGCCTTAGCGGTTCACCCAGCAGGCCGCCGCAAGCCGACCAATGACTCTCCGGGTAGGCGAGTTTGGCTTGTGTTCCGAGAAGGACTTTCGGGTGGTGGCCGATCCAGAACACCACCGGGCAAGCCTCACCCTTGCCCCAAAACTTCCGCAGGTTCCGCGTGTTGTGCGATGCCGGGTAAGGGTAGTACGACATCCTTCGCGGCGCCTTGACCCAACAGCGCTGGATGGCCGTGTTATCGACGCCGGTGTCCGGGTCGTAGGTCGTGGCATGGGCGGCGGTAAGGTAAGGGCCGGGGTCAAGCGCGTGCTGGGTCAGAACCGGCAGGTCCAAGAGCGATGCGTCATTGCCTTGCAGCACGATCTGCTGTACCGGTGCGGCGTCCCGATCGACGCTTACGGGCGAGATCGGGTTTGCGGTGCGTTGGGCGTACGTCGCTGCGAAATCTCGATGATCCTGGATGCCAAGCGCGCGTGCTGTCAGTTCTCGGCTCGCTGTCAGATTGCATACCACCGGGATCGGATTGACCGCGCCGTCGGGGCCTTTCGGTTCCGTAATTTCGAGGACCGGATACTGCTGACGCGCATCAAGTGCTTGCTGCAGTGCGGTGATTTCCTCCACCAGCGATACGGCACCATCAGGGCGCCAAACATGGGGCGCCTCGTCATTGAGAAATGTTCGCAGGTCGCTCATATGGTCCAAATCTTCGGGAAAAGTGCAGACATTCTGGCATATCCCCGAGGTGGGGCAAGAGGCTGCGCGTTGCCTGGGGCCGATTCAGTCGGTAGATTACGCGGACAATAACGAACATGTCCTGGGACGCAAATCCGGGCGCAAAAAGGGAAGGGGGAGGCATGTCTGGCCATATCGATATCGTCTGCAATCTCTACACACCTGTTGAAGTGCGCAACGATCAGACTGGGATCGATAAACACTTCAAGAAACAGGTGCGGATGAGCCCGAAAATGCGCAAAGGCATTGGGGTGCCGGAATACCTGCGCATGATGGACGCTGCGGGTATTGAGCACGCGCTTCTGATTGCAGTGCGCGCCGGCGACATGAACGTCAAAGGATCCTTCCACATTTCTTATGAGCGCGTACATCAGATTTGTCAGCGCTATCCGGATCGGTTTTCAGGACTTGCTGGCATCGACCCGACGCTTGGAATGAAACAGCTTGCAGAGCTGGAATACGCGGTCAACGAGTTGGGGTTTGTTGGAGCGCACTACTATCCGCACTGGTTCGATCTACCGCCGGATCACGGGTATGTCTTTCCGATCTACGCCAAGTGTATCGAGCTCGACATCCCCATCATGATGCAGGTTGGCCACAATCTGGTGTATCAGCGGGACCGCCGTTTGCCGTCGGTGGGCCGTCCGATCAGCCTCGACCGTGTATCGATTTTGTACCCCGAACTCAGGCTGCTCGGCATTCATTTGGGTGTGCCGTGGACGGACGAGATGATCTCGATGGCCTGGAAGCACGAGAACATCTTTATCGGCGGGGATGCATACGCCCCCAAACATTGGCCCAAGCAAATGGTGCACTACGCCAATAGCTATGGTTCGCACAAATTCCTGTTCGGTACCGATTGGCCGGTGATCGACCCTATCCGTGCAGTGAGGGAAGTCGGCGAGTTGAATTTCCGCCCCGAGTCTTTCCAGCAGATCATGCGGGACAATGCCATCCGAATCTTCAAGCTCGACGAACGGTCAAAGATGAAATCGTTGCGCCGGCTGAGCGCCACCGTGCGCAAACGGACCGCCAAGACGAAACCCGGTGCGCGCAAGCCAGCAACCAAACGCAAGCCAGTCACGAAGCGCAAGGCGCGCTGACAGCAACCTTCAGGAGAATGCGATGACGATCGAACTCCAAAAAGAGAACTGCGCCCTCATCGTAGTGGACATGCAGAATGGATTTATCGACGGGAAGGGTTCTATGGCCCAACTCGGGTTCGACTGGGAGAAGCTTGCGGCTGCGTCGCCGGGCGTGCAGCGACTCGTTGCTGGTGCCCGAAAGGCCGATGTCCCGGTGTTCTGGACGCGTTACGTCTATGAGCCAGACTTCCGTGACGGTGGCGTGCAGATGGAAGAAATCATGCCAGGCCTCAAAGAGGTGAACCTTTGTGTTGCCGGAACGTGGGACTCGGAAATTCATCCAGACCTAACGCCGGCGGACACTGACATCATCATCGAGAAGAACCGGCCAAGTTCGTTCTACGCCACACGCTTAGAATCATACCTTCGGTCGCAGCACATCGAGAACGTCGTGGTCTGCGGTGTGACTACAAACATCTGTGTTGAAACCACGGTTCGCGATGCATCGCAGCGCGATTTCCGGACTTTTGTCGTGCGTGATGCGGTTGGTGAGGTCGACGATTTCCGTGGTCAGACTTCACTGAAAGCGATGGAGTATTTGTTTGCTCGGGTGATGAACGTAAGCGACGTTCTCGACGAATGGGGTGTCGAGTTGAGCAACGCGGCCTAGGGAGAACTGAAATGACAATGGAATTAGGACGCGACAAGACCGCCCTTATGGTTATCGACATGCAGAACAGTTACTGCCGAGATGGCGGTCGTATGGCGAAACTGGGCTTTCCGTATGAGCGCCTGGCGGCAGCTGAGCCCGGCTGCAAACGCATGGTTGCAGCAGCACGGCAAGCGGGCGTGCCGGTGATTTACACGCAGTACGTCTATCAGTCCGATTTCAAGGATGGCGGATTCATCGTCAATGAGATCATGCCTGGATTGAAAGAGGTTGGGTTGTGCGAGGTTGGCACTTGGGATGCTGAAATTCTCGAGAGCCTAACGCCGGAACCTGGCGATATGGTTGTTCAAAAGAACCGACCAAGCGCCTTCTATTCCACCCAGCTGGAATCCGTGCTGGCTGCTATGAAAATCAGAAGCCTCGTTTTCTGCGGTGTCACGACCAACATGTGTGTTGAGACCAGCGTCCGCGATGCGAGTCAGCGCGATTTCCGCTGCTTCGTCGTGAGCGATGCGGTTGGCGAGGTGGAGGATGATCGCGCAGAAGTGGCCCTAACGACGATGGGCTTTTTCTTCGCGAGGGTTCTTACCGGCGACGAAGTTCTAGATTCTTGGAAGGTCGAACTCAGCAATGTTGCCTAGGGGAAGCGTTCCGGGACGCCCCGACACTTACCGTCCGGTTCTGCTCTCGACGGGTGTTCGATCCTCAGCCCGCCGCACGCCGAACAAAGTGGCGCTGGCACAAGGCACCCGTGAACTCACCTACACCACGCTCGTCGAACGCATTAATCAGGTCGCTACAGCAGCAACCCATGACCTTGGGTTGAAGAAGGGTGATCACGCGGCGTTGTTCGCGCCAAACTGCCTTGAGTTTATCGAGATTGTTGTTGGACTGGCGGATGCTGGCGTAGCGCCAGCTATGGTACCGCCATCCGTCACGCCGCCTGAGGTCGAGCATATTTGTAACGACTCTGGTGCCAAGGTCTTATTCGTCCACGAAGGTGTTGAGGACGTTGCGCGCGCGGCAAAGCTGGAAACCGTTGAGCGCATCATTGTCATCGGAAAGGATTACGATGACTGGCTCGCCGCCGCCAAGCCCGAAATGCCGACGGTGCCCCTTGAAGACTGGGAGGTGTTCTGCATTCCCTACACGTCCGGAACGACCGGAAAGCCCAAGGGGTGTCTCTTGTCGCATCGGTCTCGGACGATGGCGTTTTATACGATGGGCGTCGAATTCGGTTGCTACGGTCCTGATGACCGCGCTCTTGCCTTAGCGCCGTTGTTTCACGGTGCAGGGTTTGCGTTTGCGATGGCGCCGATCTTTTTTGGAGGGTTCTGCGAGATCTTGCCCAAATACGATCCAGAAGTGGTGCTGCGTAAGATTTCCGAGATGAACCTTACGAACACGTTCTTTGTGCCGACGCACTTCCATCGCATGTTTGCCCTTGAGCGGAAAATTCTTGAAAAACACCGGCCGAGTACGCTGCGTGCCATCATCTCAAATGCTGCACCGCTGCTGCAGGATACAAAAGAGAAGATCGTCGACTACTTCGGCGAAGGACTACTGCACGAGACCTATGGATCGACCGAGGGTGGATTTGTTACCAGTCTTCGCCCTCAGGACCAGCTGCGTAAGCAGCAATGCGTGGGTTTGCCCTATGCTACGGTTGAGGTCTCACTGCGCGATACCAATGGCGCCGAAGTAGCCCAAGGCGATGTCGGTGAGTTGTTTTGCCGCTCACCGCTGTTGTTCAATGGTTACTGGGAGAACCCCGAGGCGACGGCAGAGGCGCTGACCGACGACGGTTGGTGCACTGTCGGCGACATGGGCCGTCATGATGATGAGGGTTACCTTTATCTCGTAGATCGCAAGAAGGACATGATCATCTCGGGTGGGGTCAATGTTTTCCCGCGCGAAATTGAGGAAGTGCTGGCTGCTCACCCCAATGTGGCCGAGGCTAGCGTGATCGGTGTTCCGGATGAGGAGTGGGGCGAAGCGGTGAAGGCGGTTGTCGTCAAGAGCGGCGACGTCAGTGATGCAGACCTCGAGACCTATTGCCGCGAGAATTTGGCGAAGTACAAGATCCCTAAGACATTCGCGTATCTCGATGTGCTGCCACGCAATGCGGGCGGCAAGATTCTCAAGACAGAGTTGCGGGATCGTGCGCGGACGGGCGCGCTGTAAACTGCCCGAGTGGTCGCACGATTGCGCCGCATCGGTTTTCTTATGATCCCCCGCCGTTTCCACAGAGAGAGGGCACTATGAGCAATGCCGCTGAAGCCGATACTCCCGCCGCTGCCCTTGAGGCACGCCTGCGGCAGGTGCTTGGCAACGACCATGTATTGACTGACCCTGAAGACCGCCAGTTCTTCTCGAGCGATGTCTTTCGCGAGGCCGAGCCGGCGGCGTTCGTTATTCAACCGGGATCACCAGAGGAACTTGCTGACGCAGCAAAGGCTGCATCAGGCGACGGGTATGCCGTCATTCCTCGAGGTGGCGGATTGTCTTATACCGACGGGTATTTGCCAGTGACGCCAAAGTCGGTGGTGGTTGATCTACAGCGGCTGAACCGGATCGTCGAAATCAACGCCGAGGATATGTATGCCGTCGTAGAAAGCGGCTGCACGTGGTTGCAGGTCTTTGATGCACTAAAAGAAAAGGGGCTGCGGGCGCCGTATTTTGGCGCCTTGTCCGGGATGTACTCGACCGTTGGCGGCGCGATGTCGCAGAACAGCATTTTTTTCGGGTCGGGAATCCACGGCACAGCGGCGGACAGCTGTCTTGGCTTAGAGGTCGTATTGGCTGACGGCCGGATTATCAAAACCGGTTCGTGGGCCACGCCGTACAACCCATCGCCGTTTTTTCGCAGCTATGGTCCAGATCTTACGGGGCTCTTCCTTTCGGACGCTGGTGCATTGGGTTTCAAGACGAAGATCGTTCTTCGCCTTATCCCGTTCCCGACCGAAACACGATATCTGTCATTCGCATTTGACGACTACGACGGTGTCACCGCCGCAATGTCCGAGGTTTCTCGCCGTAGTTTGGCCGCCGAGTGTTTTGCGTTTGATCCTTACCTTCAGGGCCAACGGCTCAAGCGCGAAGGCCTTCTCACCGATATCAAGCGATTGGCTGGCGTCGCACGATCTGGCAAGTCGATCATCGATGGTGTCAAAGGCGCAGCAAAGGTTGCGGCGGGTGGCCGCAGGATGTTCGAGGGCGTCGAGTATTCGGTCCATCTCGTGATCGATGCCTATGATCCCAAAACAGTTGAGTCCATTGTTGCTGAGGCAACGGGCATTTGTACCAGTGCCAAGGGTCGTGAAATCCAAGCGAGCCTGCCGCAAATCATGCGCGCAACGCCGTTTGTTCCCCCCAATAGTATGTTGGGCCCGGAGGGGCAGCGTTGGGTGCCCATTCATGCGCTCGTGCCCCATTCGCGTGCACCGAAGCTTATCAAGGCAGTGCACGATTATTTCAACGAACATGTCGACTTAGTTGATCGCCACGGAATCGAATGGGGGTATTTGATGTGTGCTGTGGCTCAGCAAACTTTCTTGATGGAGCCCGTGTTTTTCTGGGAGGATTCGCGACATCTGTATCATGAGCGTTACCTCGACGATGAGTATGTCTCGAAACTCAAGGTCTTCCCAAAAGACGAAGCCGCTCGTCGTGCAGTAACCCAGCTCCGAAGCGGATTGGCGGACCTGTTCAAAGAGCTTGGGGCTGTGCACTTCCAGATCGGCAAAGCCTACAGGTATAAAGAGGGTCGCAATCCCGAGACCTATGCGCTCCTTGAATCCATAAAAGACTATGTCGATCCTGCGAGGCTTATGAATCCCGGTTCATTGGGGCTCGATTAGCCCTAGGTGATGGCGACGCTCGACTGCGTCGCGATTTAACTCACCAGCAAATGCCATGACGACGCCCTCCAATTTGCGCCACGCGGTGCCGATCATTGCCGGGCTATGCGCGATCTACATCTTGGCGCATTTCTACCGCGTCTCGACCGGTGTCATTGCCCCCGACATCATGGCGGAGACCGGTATTGGGCCTGAGGCGATGGGCGGCCTCTCGAGTGCCTTCTTCTTTGCGTTCGCTCTGTTTCAGATACCCGTTGGCATTTTGCTCGATCGTTTTGGCCCGCGCATGGTGGTCCCGGCGCTGCTTGTGTTTGCCGTGGCGGGTGCCTTCGTTTTTGCGATGTCCAGCACCGCCACAGGCCTAACGATCGGCCGAGCCATGATGGGTATGGGGACGGCAAGTATCTTGATGGGCTCGTTGGTTGTCGCGACCCGATGGTTCCCACCAGATCGATTCGCCGCAGTTGCGTCTTTCTTTGTTGCAATGGGCACATTGGGTGCACTGTTGGCGACGACTCCTCTTGCCGCGATATCAGAAGCGGTCGGGTGGCGTAGCGCCTTCTATCTGATGGGCGGTGTCACGTTAGTGTTTGGCGTTGTCGCGTTTTCGGTGGTTCGAGATGCGCCGCCAGGACATGCCTATCTTCAGAGGCGACCTGAAAGCTTGCGACAAGTTGTGCATGGACTTGGCGAGGTCCTGCGCAATTCCCAGCTCAAGTATATCGTCGCTGTCAATTCGGTGGGCTATGGCGCGGTTCTCGCGATCACAGCTCTCTGGGGCGGCCCTTACCTTGCAAAAGTCTACGGCCTTGAACCCATTGGTCGGGGCAACATTCTCTTGCTTATGACGTTGGGCCAGGTCGTTGGCCATCTGACCTACGGTCGGCTCGACAGGATCCTGGATACCCGAAAAAACCTGATCGTATTCGGCGTGGCGGTCTCGATTGCGTTGCTCACGGTGCTGGCGTTGGTGCCCAACCTCCCGTTGTGGGCTGTTACTACGATCTTCATCACATTCGGAATTGCGAGCGGCTACACAGTGATTATTACTACCCACGGGCGAGCGATCTTCCCGGAACGGTTGGTCGGCCGCGGGATGACGACGAACAACACTTCTGTGTTTCTTGGTGCGGCGCTCATTCAAGGCATAACCGGCGCCATCATCGGCAGCTTTCCGACCGAGTTCGGAGAAACGCCTGCGGTTGCTTACCGGGCGATGTTTGGCTTCCTTGCGGCCGTTCAGATCATTGCGCTCTTGATTTACAGCCAGGCGAAAGACGTTCGGCCTAGCGATGACATGGCTCGTCAATCCAGTGATTGAGCCATTTTTGGCGTTTACGCTTCCTTAACGGGCCGGACCGTATCCTTCCTCTCGCTAGAACGGGTTCGTGGAATTGTTCCGCGTTCGCTCGTCAAAGAGGTTGGATTAGATGGAAAGCGTGCCTGCCCTTGAGTTAGCTACTGCGATGCTGAAGCAAGCGTCGCAGCCTGGCGGACTTGATAGCTCTCTCAAGGCTGCGGCAGAAGTGCGTCAAACCGCAGACCTTTTGGCGTCGCAGAGCCGTCATCAGATCGGTGAATCCGCAGGGCAAAATGCCGAGCGGTCGTTCGATCGGTCGCAAGACGAAAGATCTGCGCCGCCTGGTTTGGGTCAATTTGTCGACCTGACCGTGTAACCCCCTCTCTCATTACTCATCCTCTCCTCAGGCGCCGCTCACCAGAGCGGCGCCTTTTTTCTTCAACCTCGTGCTGGATAGCGGGTAGACTCGCGCCGGGCCAGCGGATTTGTGCGGAATCCGATAGGGGGTTTATTGCCTGATGGACAAGCATGTCCGGCAGGCCGTGGTTGACTACGATCGCGCTGAGCTTCTCGAGAAGCTGATCGACATCGGTGCTGCGCTCTCCTCGGAGCGCAATCGAGACCGTTTGTTCGAGCGGATACTCCTTGAAGCAATGCACTTTTGTGGCGCCGACGGCGGTACTCTCTATCTGCGCAATGAGGACGATGAACTCGACTTCGCGATCGTGCGTACGATTTCGCTCGGTACGGCGGTTGGCGGATCGACCGGTGTCGAAGCGGGGTTTCCCGCTATCCCGCTGCGGGATGCCGACGGCAAGGAAAACCACGCGACTGTCGTCAGTCACGTCGCCTTGAGCGGTCGGACGATGAATATCCCAGACATTGAACGCGCGACAACATTCGATTTTTCTGGCACTCGGGCGTTCGACAAGGAAAACGGTTATCGCTCGGTTTCTTTCCTGACCTTGCCTCTAAAGGATAGCCGAGCCGAAGTGATTGGCGTCCTGCAACTCATCAATGCGCAGGACGGGCAAAGGAACGTCGTTCCGTTCCCCCTCGACATTGAGCCTCTCGCCGAAGCACTGGCGTCGCAGGCTGCCGTTGCATTGGAGAATCGCCTGCTACTTGAGGCGCAACGACGGCTGCTTGATTCGTTTATCCGATTGATCGCCGCCGCGATTGACGAGAAGTCGCCTTTCACCGGGGAACACTGCCAGCGCGTCCCGGCGATTATGGACCTATTTGCTGACGCCGCCTGTGAACAGACGGAAGGACCATTTGCGGACTTTAAGCTGAATCAAGAAGAACGTTACGAACTCCACATCGCTTCGTGGCTTCACGATTGCGGTAAGGTGACCGTACCAGAATACGTAGTCGATAAAGCGACCAAACTGCACACGCTCTATGACCGCATTGAAACGGTTCGCATGCGTTTCGAGATTGTCAAACGTGACGTCGAAATACGGTACCTCAGGCGTGCGATCGAAGAGTCGGCCGACCCTCAAGAATTCAAGGCCGAGTTGGAGACAGAGCTTGCGGCGATCGAAGATGACTTCAAGGTCGTCATGCAGTCCAACCTCGGCGTTGAGGAAATGCCCGACGCGGATATTCAGAGGGTTTTTGAGATCGCGCAGAACCGAGTTTGGACTGATAGTGGCGGTGTTCTCCGGCCGGTTCTCACGGACGATGAAGTACGCAATCTAACGATTCGTCGCGGCAATCTCCTGCCCGAAGAGCGCGAGATGATCAACAACCACATTGTTGTCACGATCGATATGCTCGAGAACCTTCCTTTCCCTGCTGAGTTGGCACGCGTCCCAGAGTACGCCGGTGGGCACCACGAAAAGATGAATGGCTCAGGGTATCCTCGCGGTCTCAAACGCGAGGAAATGTCAGTTCCTGCACGAATGATGGCAATCGCCGATATTTTCGAGGCGCTGACGTCACCCGACAGGCCTTACAAGCAGGCCAAGAAGCTCAGCGAGACGATGACGATCATGGTCGGTATGGTGCGCAACGAGCATATTGATGCGGAACTATTCCAGCTATTCGTCGAGTCGTCTGTTCATTTGCAATTTGCCGAGAAATTCCTGGAGCCGTGGCAGGTGGATTCCGAAGCTGTTGAGGCTGTCCTAGCGCCACTAAAGGCGAGCTAGGAGATAACGTTCGGCACAGGAATGTGACCGACACGTGAGCCCGACCTAGCAGGACGTTGCGCTCGAATTCCCATATAAAAGGCTATGGGAATCACCCTGAAAAGCCTTCTTCACCGTACCCGACGTGTGTCGTTGTTGGCGCGTGCGCTGATCATCGGAGCGGTAAGTTCAGTCGCGCTCTCCCCGATGGCCGGCGCACAGGATGGAGCATCTCCCTGGGTCACCTACGATCAGGGTCGCGCGCGGGTTGTGTCCGCCACGGAGAATGCTGCAGGCAAGCTTCTTCTTGGCTTGCAGTATCAAATCGCGCCCGACTGGGAGATTTATTGGCGGTCACCTGGCGACGCGGGGTTTCCGACGACTATCGATTGGAGTGGCTCCGATAACCTCGGCGCACCGGCGCTGCAGTGGCCTCGTCCACATCGATTCCAGATCTTTGAACTTGAAACCTTCGGCTACAAGGACGAAGTCGTTCTACCGATCGCGACGGAACAACTGCGACCGGGAGAAGCCGTAACGGTTCGAGCGGCCGTCAATTTTTTGACCTGCCGCGAAATATGTGTGCCGCACACGCTGTCAATGGCACTTGACCTCCCGGCGGCCGGCAGCGATGGACCGGCGATCTCTTCGTTTGCGCCTCTTATCAATTCATACCGAGCGCAGATACCGCCGCGCGACACTGAGCGCGGCCTGTCGGTGGAGCGGGCCGAGGTCGTCAACACCAGCGATGGTCAATTGCTTCAAGTTGTTGCGCGATCCGACACGCCATTCAGCGCACCAGATGTCTTTGTTGAAGGCCCAGACGTTTTCTCTTTCGCGCGACCCACCTTCCGCTTATCAGAGAATGGTCGGCGAGCAGTACTACAGGCGGCGATATCGCGGACAGCTCTTGCTGGAGACGACGTTTCCACTCTATTGGGAAGCGATCTCACACTCACGGTCGTCGACGGCGACCGGGCGGTGGAGCAATCAATGACCACCACGCTGGGCCAGGCAGAGGCCGCAGCCTTTTTACCATTTGCGGCCATTCTAGCCTTGGCCTTGCTCGGTGGGCTCATTCTCAATGTCATGCCCTGCGTTCTGCCGGTGCTTTCGATCAAACTGCTGGGCGTGGTCAGTCATGGTGGTAGTGATCGAGGGCCGGTCCGCCGTAGCTTCTTGGCGTCCGCAGCGGGAATCGTGTTTGCTTTCTTAGCGCTTGCCGGCATTTTGATCGCGTTACGCGCCGGCGGCGCGGCGGTGGGTTGGGGAATTCAGTTCCAGCAGCCCCTGTTTATCGTGATTATGACGATCTTGATCACGTTGTTTGCTGCCAATATGTGGGGCCTATTCGAGCTCCGACTACCGGCATGGATCGGTGGTGCAGGTGGCGTTTCTGGAAATCCTCATGGCGTGAGCAGTTCGTTTGCGAGTGGGGTCTTTGCGACGATTTTGGCGACCCCTTGTTCGGCGCCTTTTCTCGGTACCGCAATCGGGTTCGCGCTTGCGCGAGGGTCAGTCGAAATTTTCACCATCTTTCTCGCCCTCGGATTGGGAATGGCGGCGCCATTCCTATTAGTGGCCGCAACACCGCACCTTGCGACGTGGTTGCCCCGACCGGGGGGTTGGATGGTTGTTGTGAAGAAGATTCTAGCCCTTGCGCTTGTCGGCACCGCGGTGTGGCTACTCTCCGTGCTCGCCTTCCAAGTTAGTCTGGAAGCGGCTTATTTCCTCGCCGCATTGATGGTTCTAGCGCTATCAGTTCTTTTCCTTGGCAAGCGCCTTCCCGCAAAGATGAGACCGTTGGCGACGGTGGCCGTTGTGTTGTTGACGATGGTTTCCCTGGCCGCGCCTCGCTTCGGCGACGCAGCATCGCAAGGCGCAAGTGTTGATGACGCGATTTGGCAGCCATTCGACCCCGTGGCGATTCCTCAGCTTGTTTCGCAAGGCAAAGTCGTCTTTGTCGACGTAACGGCGGAATGGTGCATTACCTGTCAGGTCAATAAGAAACTGGTGCTGGCCCGCGGTGCCTCACAGGAACTCTTGAATGACCCAAACGTTGTCGCGATGCGAGCAGATTGGACCAATCCCAATGAGCGTATCGCCCAGTATCTTGCGAGCTTCAATCGCTTCGGCATTCCGTTCAATGTCGTATATGGCCCCGTAGCACCAAACGGGCTGGCGTTACCAGAATTGCTCAAGGAAAGTGTCGTGGTTGAGACTTTCTTGCAGGCGTCTGGCCGCAATCTGCTCGCTAGCGATTCTTAGGAAGGACGAACGATGCCTATCAAAAAACTTGCCTTCCCGGCTGCCGGCGTTCTTGCAGCGGCAATCGTCGTGGTGCTGCTTGTTGGTCTGCGTGATGGTGATGGCACGACGGGGCTCCGCATCGAAGGCCAAGTACAGAATTTCGTAGTTGGCGACCGCCCGCGTCCAGACGCACAGTGGCGAAACGAGAACGGTAACAGAGTCTCTCTCACTGACTTTGGCGGTAAGGTTGTGATGGTAAATTTCTGGGCGACATGGTGCGCGCCCTGCATTCGTGAATTACCGTCAATCAATCGCTTGCAAGCAGAACTGGGTGGGGATGATTTCACGGTCGTTGCGATCAATATCGACACCGGCGGTGAAGCGATCGCTGCACCTTTCGCGAAACGTCTCGAGATCGACAACCTGGACCTCTATCTAGATCCACGCGGTGCGACAAGCCGTGCAATGGGTGTCAACGTGATGCCCACGACGGTCGTCTATGACCGTACTGGGCAAGAAGTAGGCCGTCTTGAAGGGGGCGCCGAATGGGATACGCCGGAGGCTTTGGCGCTCTTGCGATGGTTCATCGAGAACTCGGGCTAGCTCTTTTTCCGATCTGTCGGCAGGGTTAGGTTTTGTCCATGGGAGAGCCACTCGACCTCAAGGGACTCAAATGTCCGTTGCCTGTGCTGCGCGCCAAAAAAGCTTTGAAGGGTATGGCGCCAGGCGCCGTTCTTGAGGTTTTGGCGACGGACCCCGGTTCCGTCAAAGACTTTCACGCATTCTGCGAGACAACCGGCGACGAGATGATTGCCTGGTCAGAGCAAGACGGGGTGTTCACCTATTCTTTGCGGAAAAAGAGCTAGGTACGGCGGAATAGGGCCGCTGCGAGCCAACCGCTCGCCAATGCGATCAAGACGGCAATGATGCCGTAAAGTGCCGGTTGCTGATTGGCGAGATCGAAGACTGTTCGTTCGAATCCTGCCTTACGAATCTGTAGAGGCGTTGATTGCTCCGCGATGACGCGGCCGTCTCGAAGCAAATAGGTTCTGACGGCATAGTCGCCTTCGGGCGCAGTAGCAGGGAAAACGATCGACGTGCGAAACAACCGCTCGCGGAATTGAACACTGTTTTCCGCGTCGAGGTAGAGCTTCTCACGCCGTTTGTTTCGCAAGATTGCTTCACGGAACTCTATAAGCTCGTTGCCGGCCAAGTGGCGCGTACTTGCTGCGACGGCAAAATCTAGAAAGGCTCCGCCCATTCGGTATTGGGCACGAACGGTTTGCGAGGCGATCTCGTCTAGGGGTCGGTTCGACGCGACGGCGTAGTAGGCCGGCACGCCCTGGAAGGTAACCGATCGGCGGTTCATCCAAATACCGCTCACCCGCGCCTTGCGACGAACTACCATTTCTTCGCGCGGTCCTTGAACCACGACGACCACGTCACTCGCTTCATCAACGGCACCGAACAAGAGAATATTCTTACCGGTGAAGTTGGAGGTAATGGATATCGAGCTCTCGGACATGTCGGCGACAAGCGGCTGAGAAGCCGCCTGTGACGCAGATCCAATTGTCAACGCGACGATGAATAGGAGAGCAGTACGTTGCGTCATTCGGCGATTGCCCGACCAATAGAGAAGAGGTCGCTCGGTTCGAACACGAGGTCGACGATGAGTTTTGCGCACACCGCGAGGACAATGATGCCGAGCAGGGCGCGAAGTTGTTCGCCGCGCAATAAACCACTCGCACGTGCACCGAACTGCGCACCGATGACAGCACCTGCTAACAACAAGACAGCCAGCACGACGTCGACGGTTTGGGTGTTGATCGAGTGGAGGAGGGTGACGTTTGCGGTAACAAAAATGATCTGGAAGAGTGAGGTGCCGACGACGACGGATGTTGGCATGCCCAACAAATAGATCATTGCGGGGATCATGATGAACCCGCCGCCCACACCCATGATCGCTGCCAGAAGGCCCACAAAAAAGCCAACCAGAATTGGCGGAATAATGCTGATGTAGAGTTTCGATTTGTGGAAACGCATTTTGAAGGGCAATCCGTGCGCCCAGTAGTGTTGATGCGCTTTCTTTCGATAACCTCCTTTGCGGGATCGCAAGATGAGTCGGACGCTCTCAACAACCATGAGCGAACCAACAATACCCAAGAAGAGGACGAACGAGAGCGAGATGACCAGGTCGATTTGGCCGATCTCTCGCAGTAGCTTGAACAAGAACGAACCGACGGTTGATCCAAGAAACCCGCCGATCACAAGAATCAATCCCATCTTGAGATCAACGTTGTTGCGCCGCCAGTGGGCGATCACGCCTGAGACCGATGCCGCGACAATCTGATTGGCTTCCGTCGCCACAGCGACAGCCGGCGGGACGCCGATAAAGATGAGGAGCGGGGTCATCAAAAAGCCGCCACCAACACCAAAGAGCCCCGAGAGGAATCCGACGCCCCCACCCATCCCTAGGACTAGGAAGATGTTTAGAGAAATCTCGGCGATCGGAAAATAGATTTGCATCGTCGGCAAGCCTGCCGGGCGTCCTTGGCCGAACGCGGGGCTACGAGAACTACAAGATGAATTTGGATTATGCGCTTGGGAGACGCATAATAAAAGGGTCGGCTCGCCCGACATTGCGTGACCTCAATTCGCGCGATCTCGTTTTCCCGTAGTAGATATTCGTGCCTCAAAACCCCATCGATACCTCTCCTCGCGTGTCCGACGAGGTCAAAGAGACCACCTGCTACATGTGTGCTTGCCGATGCGGCATTCGAGTACATCTGCAGGATGGCGCATTGCGCTATATCGAGGGCAATCCGAATCATCCCGTGAACAAGGGGGTGCTGTGCGCCAAGGGCGCCGCGGGTATTATGAAACAGCACTCGCCGGCCAAGTTGCGTAAGCCTTTGAAGCGCGTCGGACCTCGAGGAAGTGGCGATTTCGTCGAAATCGAATGGTCGGAAGCGCTCGATATCGCGACCAGCTGGCTCAGCAACATCAGGGAAACAGATCCCAAGAAACTCGCCTTTTTCACAGGTCGGGATCAGAGCCAAGCGTTGACCGGGTGGTGGGCCACTCAGTTCGGTACGCCTAATTATGCGGCTCATGGCGGGTTTTGCTCCGTCAATATGGCGGCGGCAGGGCTCTACACCATGGGCGGGTCGTTCTGGGAATTCGGTGAGCCCGATTGGGACCAGACACGCTACTTCATGATGTTTGGGGTGGCGGAAGACCACGCCTCTAACCCCATCAAGATCGGGCTTGGCAAGGTCAAGGCGAACGGGGCCAAGTTCGTTTCGATTAACCCTATCCGAACCGGGTATTCCGCCATCGCCGACGAGTGGGTCGGGATTCGACCGGGAACCGACGGATTACTGGTGTTCTCGTTGATTCGCGAGCTTCTGCTCGCCGATCAAGTCGACTTCGACTACCTGGCTCGGTACACGAACGCCGGGTGGCTCGTGATCCAGGACGAAGGATCTCCCGACGACGGTCTGTTTGTCCGTGACGATGGCGGCAATGCGCAATGCTGGGACAAGACCCTCGACGGAGTAGGGCCGGCTCTGGACAAAAAGGCTAACCCGGCACTGATCGGGTTGCGGAAACTTGCCGATGGCCGGAACGCCGTTCCGGCATTTGAACTCATGGCGCGGCGTTTCCTTGATCCGGCTTATGCGCCCGAAGCTGTTTCGGAACAGACGGGGCTTGAAGCGGATACCATTCGGCGCTTGGCGGCCGAAATGGCCCACGCCGCGTTCCAGGAAGAAATTAGAGTCGATGTTGCGTGGACGGATTTCGCTGGGCGAGAACATGATCACGTCATCGGTCGCCCCGTAAGCTTTCACGCGATGCGTGGGATATCCGCGCATTCCAATGGGTTTCATACCTGCCGTGCGCTGCATGTGTTGCAGGCGCTGCTCGGCAGTATCGATTGTCCGGGTGGGTGGCGGTATCGCCCGCCTTATCCAAAAGCCGCGCCACCCGCGCTGTTGCCAACCGGTCCAGTGGCCAGGCCCGGTGACCCCTTAGCCGGTCCACCGCTGGGCTTTCCACGCGGCCCTGAGGATCTGCTGGTTGACGAAAACGGTGGTCCCCAGAGAATTGATAAGGCTTTCTCGTGGGATGCACCGCTTGCGGCTCACGGCATGATGCACATGCTCATTCGGAATGCCTGGGCGGGTGACCCCTATCCGATCGACACGCTTTTCATGTTTATGGCGAACATGAGCTGGAACTCGTCGATGAATACGACCGAGACCATGCGCATGTTGACCGACAAGGACGAAGAAACCGGGGAATACAAAATTCCCCACATCATTTATTCGGATGCGTTCGATTCCGAGATGGTGGCGTACGCCGATTTGGTGCTCCCTGACACAACTTACCTCGAGCGCTGGGATTGCATCTCGCTGCTCGATCGTCCGATCTCTGAAATAGATGGTCCGGCAGATTCGATTCGCCAACCGATCTTGGTTCCCGATCGCGATGTTCGGCCCTTCCAGGATGTCCTCTTGGACCTTGGGGTGCGCCTTGGTTTGCCTGGCATGGTCGATGACTCCGGCGCCGCGCTCTACCCAGGGGGGTTGAGAGATTACATGCTGCGGCACGAGCGGAAGCCCGGTGTCGGTATGTTGGCGGGGTGGCGCGGTTCGGACGGCGAGTCTAAAGGGATTGGCGCGCCGAACCCGGAACAGCTTGACCGTTATATCGCTAACGGCTGTTTCTGGAGCGACAAGATGCCAGAGGATGCCGTCTATTATCGGAACGTGAACCAAGCCTATCGTCAATATGGTGAGTCGATGGGCTTTCTTGACACCCCTGACCCGGTGATCGTCCAGCTCTATTCGGAAGTGTTGCAAAAATTCAGGCTTGCTGCCCAGGGGCATGGGACCGTGCAACCGCCCACGGCTGAGCGCGAACGGGTCGCGCAATATTTCGATCCCTTGCCGATGTGGTACATGCCGTTAGAAGAAGCAGTGGTGGATGGGGATGCTTTTCCGTTCCACGCGCTGACCCAGCGCCCGATGATGATGTATCACTCCTGGGATTCTCAGAACGCCTGGCAGCGTCAGATTCTGGGCAGTAACCGCCTGTATATGGCTCGGTCTTTGGCAACGCAGCTCGGTATCGTCGATGACGATTGGGCATGGGTAGCCAGCCATCAGGGGCGCATTCGCGTTCAGGTACGTCTCATGGATGGTGTTAATCCCAACACTGTTTGGACATGGAATGCGATTGGTAAGCGCCGCGGTGCTTGGGGTCTTGACCCAGATGCAAATGAAGCGCGACGCGGTTTCCTACTTAATCATTTGATTGGTGACACCCTGCCGGATGACAGGCACGCAAACGCCGACCCCGTTACCGGTCAAGCGGCGTGGTTCGATTTGCGGGTCAAGATAGAGAAGGCATCAGTCAACGAAGCACAAGAGAGTTGGCCGCAGTTTGACGCGCTTCCGGGAAGCTTACCGGGCGGCGGCGCACCGGCCATTTTGAAGTACGGCGCCAATTTCAGAGCAAGTCGATGACGGAACTACCAACGAACACGCCCTCCCGCAAGCTCGGCCTAGTGATTGACCTTGATACCTGTGTCGGGTGCCATGCCTGTGCGGTTAGCTGCAAAGAATGGAATAGCGGCGGGTTTTCGGCGCCGCTGACGGATACGAACCCCTATGGCGCCGACCCTGATGGTGTTTGGTTCAATCGAATTCATAGTTTTGAAACCGATTCCGGCGCAAGTGGGCGGACTGTTCATTTTCCACGATCCTGTTTGCACTGCGATAACGCACTCTGTGTCACCGTTTGTCCAACCGGTGCTTCGTACAAGCGCGAGGAAGACGGAATCGTGCTTGTCGAGGAAGATAAGTGTATTGGGTGCAAGTTGTGCTCTTGGGCTTGCCCCTACGGTGCGCGCGAGTATGACGCGAGCGAAGGGGTGATGAAGAAGTGCACACTCTGCGTCGACCGGATTTACAACGATAATTTGGATGAGGTGCAGCGTGTCCCGGCGTGCGTCTCAACCTGCCCAGTGAGCGCGCGACATTTTGGCGACTTGGCCGACCCTGATTCTGAGGTTAGCAAACTTGTTGCGGAGCGTGGAGGGCAACCCCTTATGCCCGAATTGGGTTATGCGCCCGTCAATCGGTACTTGCCACCGCGAGCAGAGTCGCGCCAAGGAAAGGCGCTTAGTCCGACTACCGATACCGTGGAGGGCAAGTTCCTTCAGTGGGTCGACCGGCTCCTGTCCTAGACGTTCAAAACTGCCATGCACCCAGCGTACTCCGTTATTTTTTTCACTGTGTCTTCAGGGACTGGCTACGGGATGCTGTTCCTAATGGCCATCCTTGCTGTGCTTGGCCGTTTGCCCATAGACCCCTGGTTTGCCTGGCCGTCGTTTGTGATCGCCTTCGCTCTTGTTACCGCGGGGCTGCTGTCGTCGCTATTGCATCTCGGGCACCCAGAACGATTTCTCAAGGCGCTGACCCAGTGGCGCTCCTCATGGCTTTCGCGCGAGGGCGTTTTGGCAATCGCGACCTACGGGCCAGCCGGTCTATTTGGATTGGGTTGGCTTTTCGTCATGCCCGACGCAGGTTCACTTGGTGGCGTGATGGTGCTTTTGGCGATTGCGACGGCATTGCTTTGTGTTGCCACGGTTTTTGCGACGTCGATGATCTACGCCAGCCTCAAGCCAATTCCCCAGTGGTTTCGCCGAGATGTTTCGTGGGGCTATTTGACGATGTCGTTGGCGGCTGGAGCGCTTACGGTGAATGCGTTGGGCGCGCTCACCGGTTGGTTCAATCACCTTGTTCCGACAATTGCCTTAGTGGCTCTTGCTCTGGCCTTCTTTGTGAAGGCGCGTTATTGGCGCGGGATTTGCACTGCGGCACCGACGGCTACCGCCGCTGCTGCGATTGGTATGGAGGGGAGCGTTCGGGTACGGACGCTTGATTTGCCTCATACCGAGCCGAACTATTTGCAAAAAGAAATGGGCTTTCATGTCGCGCGCAAGCACGCGGAAAAGCTGCGGCGATTGGCATACATCACGGGCCTAGCGATCCCGGCAGTAACGCTTTTCGTCGGGTTTGGTGCGAGTGGCTTCCTTGCCGCTGGCTTGGCGATTGTAGCTGCCCTTTCGGGGCACCTAGGTCTTGTCGTGGAGCGCTGGTTGTTCTTTGCGGAAGCGACCCATACCGTCACTCTTTACTATGGCGCCGAGTCGGTTTAGCCGCGAATAAGGTCCGTAGCGTGCATAGGCGGTTACTGACAGGTGCCGGAGGTGCAGGTCTGAACGTGGACGCCTGAGAAACGGTATGCGTTTCCGCCCACCGTCCCGGACCCAAAGACCTTGCCACCAACGCCCGCAACCGCATTGCCCGCTTGGTTGGTATAGAACGAACCAGCGTGGCTGCCAGAAACCGATGCAAGGGCACCTGTGCCGGTCACCGATCCCGTGAACGAGTGACCTGGCGCATTTGAACCAATAGCGCTGAAGGACCCAGTTAATCCGCCACCATCGAAATTCGTGATCGTTAGGGTTCCGTTACTTGTTGCGCTACTGAAATTGACGCTGAAGGTCGCGTCTCCGTGCTCTATGTACTGGGCACCGTTGTTCTCGACAAAGGCAACCATGTGTCCGCCGTAGCTGGCGGTACCGGTTGACGGTATTTGCGAGAAGTCCTGAACGGCGCCAGCTGTCCAGAACCCCATAATCCGCTCGAAAGTCGAAGGAGAACTGGGCTCGATCTCACCTGCGATCAGGCCCCATGTGCAATAACTGCAGTTCGCATAGTTTCCGCTCAATCCTGGAACATTCTCCAGCGTCGCCATTGCGAGCACACCGTCGGAGGCTGCAATGCTGTTGAACGCTACCGTGCTCGCACAAGCCGCACTGCTGCAATCGACGGTGGCCGCGAACGTCTTGTCGTCAAAGAAAGCGCTATGGCCTTTCGTCGACGGCGATGTACCGAACGACGAGTCTTTGTCACCAAGTGTTACGAAAAGCAGGTCGCTCCCACCGCTTGATTTGGTCATGTCAAACGTCGCAGAAATCTTGTTGGAGTTTGGGTCCGTCTGAATTTTCACGCCATTTGGATTGATGAATTGGTTAGTAAATGAGAAGGGTGCTAGGGCGCCGCCAGACTGGGCCACAGAGACCCCAACGCCGGCAACCCATCCCGTTAGCTGGCGGTTGAAGCTGGTTCCGGTTGTCGATGCGAGGTGGGCACTTCGGGATCCCAGCGTGTCGGTTGTCGCGTTGAAGTTGATCGCAGGGTTGTAGGTCTGGACTGCTTCGATCCCGCGCCGGCGTTCGAATGGTGAGATTGTCGTTGTCCCTGACTCTTCTCCACTAGTGATGATGAAGTGATCGGCGTTTGTGCCGTAGAAGTCGTGTTCCGTTTCGGTCGAAATGCTGTCGTCGCAATTACAAATAGATTCGAAGGCGCCATCGAAAAAGCGCGGCGACGTGCCGTCGCCGGTCAGCATCGAGAAACCACCGAAATTCCCTTCAAGGACGGTTTCGGTCGCACTAGAGGTTACCTGGCCGACAAACAATGAAAACGCCATTTGTTGAGAGGCGCCGGTGCCGCTGACGCCACCGGAGATTGCGGCGAATGGCTTTTGCGCTGTGGTGGAAAGCGATGTGTCCCAATAGATCGCGGCGTCGGTGCCGTTATTGGAAATGGCTAAGTTGCCGCCATCTGCCGGGGGAATACCGAATACACTTGAACCGAGAATGAAGTCGTCCCGTGCAGCGTAAAAGGTGGCGCCGGACGTTGGAAAGGTTGTCGTTGGGACTCCGGCGAACGCTAGGACTCGGTGGCCGTCGGCTGTGTTGTCCAACTCATACAGGATGTACTTGTTGTCCGGGAAAAGAATGCTTGTTCCGGTCAGGGTTCCGCTATCGAAGGGTTGCGTTAGTGCTGTAACGCCAGTGTTCGTTCCCGAGCTTAGAGGCGCACTGAACGTTCCGGAGCCCAGAGTTGCGGTGAACGTGCCGCCGCTGACCGATGCGGTCTGGAACGGCTTGCCGAAATTGCCCGGCGATAGATCAAGTCCAAAGGGCGATGTTGGGCCGGCTAGACGAGTAGCGTGAAGCACAGTGCCGATAAAGTTTCCGGCAATGCTGGTGCCCAAATTCACGCTACTCTGGAGTTGGTTGTTCTGTTGCGCCTCCCGGCCTGTGTCTTGTCCGTTGCTGGGAGCGCCAGTGGCTGGCCCGGTTGGCGGGGGTGCTGGAGGTGCGGCAGCAAGTGCGTTCGGGTTGTTGTTGGAGCCCAATGCGCCGATGCCAGAATCGGCAACGCTCTGGTCTGTAGGTACTTGGCCGCCACCGGCGGCCTGCCCGCTTTGACCACCTCCAGGCGCTGGAGGTGGGGGTGCGCTACCTTCAAGCCCTCCGAGTGCTGCGTTGAGTTGTGCAGGTGTCGCAGGCGCTGGGTTAGATGGAGGGGCATCTGGACTATCGGCGCTGACGGTAAAGCCAGGCCTTGAGACCGAGCGGTCGCCGCCAGCTGTACCAACGATCATTTGGTCGCCGAACAAAAAAGTAGCCTGGGTTGCACCATTGGGCGCCACGTTTACCAGGGCAATACCACCGCGAATTCCAATCACTGCGGTGGGGGTCTTCAAGGTGACGGGGGTTCGCTTGCTGATCTTCCCGCCCACCATTCGAAATACGCCCTTGGCGGCAGTCAGTGCGATGCGACCTGTGCCGGTGTCAGGATCAAACACTACCTCGTCAAGGACGACATCGGAATTGGGCCCAACAGTGAATGCGCTCTCGTCGAGGAACAGCATCTGCGCCTGACCGCCGGCAGAGGTCACGATTCGCTCGTTCGCCAGAACATTGACGCCCACTCGGAGCGTTCTGGACTCGGCTGATGGAGGTATTCCCTCGGCCTGAGGGTTCACTGCGGCGGCGACGCCGATCTCTCTATCGGATTGTGCAACGGCGGGGCTTGTCGCCAACGTCACCAAAAATACCGAAAGCGCAGCCAACCCAAACCTTGTGGTGCTGCCAATGGTATTTGTCTCCTCCTAAAAGGTTAGAAGCGCCTTGAAGCGCCGAGCGTGATAGCCGCAGAGTGGTTCTCAAAGTTCGGCAGAGTGCTGTCTATGGTGGAGCGTTGAAACGTACTGACAATGGTCCAGTTCTTGGTCACTGGCACCGCCCCTGTCAGCGACCACGACCATTCTTGATCCTGGCGCTTTCGGTTTGGATCAACGGTTGGATTTGGCGAGTTATATTTGCTTAGGGATCGTTCAATACTGACGCTAAAGCTTGCAGGACCGGCGTCAAGTGCCTCAATTGCCACGAGTTGGGTGAAAGTGGTGCCAACCTTGTATTCCCTAAACGCGTTGAACGTCTCTTTGGCTGCCTGGCTCGCCGCAGAGAGTCGGAAGGCAACCTGCTGAGTCTCAGTCAGAACATACGTCGCGTTTGTTCGGATAGAATTCTCAACACCGGTCTGCTGGGAAGCGTTCAGTCTTTCTGAGTTATTACGAAAATGTTCCGACTTCCGCTCCAGGTTTATTGTACCTCGGAGTCGTTGTGTGAAGGGCAGGACCATGTTGGCACCAAAACCGACACTAAACTGATACCAAGCGTCCTGTAGGTAGACCATGTTTCCCAGGACATAGGGCTTCAACGTTGTGCCTGGAACCGTGTTTTGGAGGAAGGGCCCTCGGATACCCGTTTGGGCTTCCAGAAAAACAATGTCGAGCTGCTTCTGCCGATCTTGTTCCGAGGCATAGAGCGTCCCCGAGCTCTCAACGACTTCGCTTCGCTGGGTCAACAAGTCGTAGCTATGATTCAATTGCGCCGAGACGAAATAGTTGCGGTCCGATTTGTTGGTGAATTCGTCCCCGAGCGTCGCGGCCACACCATTTGCAAGCACGTTGGGACTATTCGGGCCGGCATTCGCGTTATCTGAGAACCGTGCGCCAAAGAACACGGAGCCACTCAGGCTACCGCGAGTAAGGCGGCTGTCGATTTCTGCCAGAAATACTTGAACACGGTCTTGAACTTCTTGAGGCGCATCAGGGCTTTGCAGAACGCGCGTTAGGTAGCTTCGCGCGATAGCGTACGACCCGATACGGAAATAAAGAACGCCTAGCTCCAGGCGAACGCGAGGTAGGTCTGGGTTAATTAGGAGCATTCGTTCCAGCGCGCTAATTGCTGCCTCGAAGTTACCTTTCCGAACGGCGAGTTCGGCGAAGCGAAACGACTTGTCGAGATTGCCGGGGTCGCGAAACAGTTCTTGGAACGCTTTGTCGTATTCGGCGTCGAGGTCAGCGTCTGCCGTGGGCGCTTGCTGTGCAGCCACGCTCCAGGAAATGGTGAGCCCAACAAAAAGGAGCGCCAACAACCTTAGCGCCCGGGCAACGGTCAAATGCATTTGGTCAAGATCCAAAAAGTACTGCAGGTCGCGGTTGCCGAAGCCCTCCTACTGAAACGCCAAGCACCGCCTTCTCGATTTCCATATTTCACAACAGCGACAACGGGATAGCAAGAAGCCCCTATCATGCCACCTCAAGACCTGCTCCTCGGACAGGAGCATCCCCATTTCGGATTGCTATCGATTCGCGAAGGATGATCAACGTTTTGTGCTCAAGAGTTGACGTTAACGTCAACTCTTCCTAAGTTTTGCCAATGGAAGAGACCTACACCATCCAGCGGCTCGCCAAGGAATTCCGGGTGACGTCGCGCACGCTGCGTTTCTACGAATCCAAAGATTTGCTGCACCCCACCCGCGTCGGGATGAACCGCGTGTTTAGCCATCGGGATCGCGGTCGACTGATTCTTATTCTTCGCGGCAAGCGACTTGGTTTCAGCCTCGCGGAAATTAAGGAAATGCTTGATTTGTACGATCTCGGCGATGGGCAAGTGGAGCAGCTTCGTGTCACTTTGGATAAGGCCCGCCGGCGAATTGTGGAACTCGATTCGCAACGCAATGATATCGATGCGGCCGTGGTTGAGTTGCAGGACGGCTGCCGCCAAATAGAGCGTCTTCTTGCCGAGAAAGGCGTCGATGCGAAAGAGGCCGCTGAGTGAAGTATAGGCCTACCGTGCGCGGGCAGAATTTCTATCAGCTCGACACAAATCTCCAGCGTCTGCTGGGGCGCATTTTGGGTGATGGACTAGATCCGTGGGCGTCGAGCTTGGACTCGTTTGGCGAGTGGGTCGGTGGAGTAGTCGATGAACAAGCGGAGTACACCCACCGTAGTGCGCCCCCCATACTGGAACCCTACGACCGGGACGGCCGCCTAACCAATCAGATCCGTCACAATCCGCTTTGGGATCGCGTCGCGACGGAGGTCTATGAAAAAGGGGCCGTCGGACTGAATTATGGCGCAAACCCTGCACCCTTCACGGTATCTTTCGCGATGGGGTACCTGATATCGCAGTCCGATGTGTCGTTGCATTGTCCTGTCACGATGACCGGCGCAGTCGCCTACGTTCTTGATCGATTTGCACCGGATGCTATCCGCAACCGCTATCTGCCAGAGCTGGTGCGGATGGACGGTGCAGCGCTTACGGGCGGGACCTGGGCCACTGAGGTACATGGGGGGAGTGATGTCGGCGCGACAACCACTGTCGCCCGACCGGAAGGCGATCACGTCCGCCTGTCAGGGCTCAAATGGTTTGTCAGCAACACCAATGGCGGTCTTGCCCTTGCGACCGCCCGTCCACCCGGTGCGCCCGTAGGATCTAAGGGTCTAGGTCTCTACCTAGTGCCGACACACCTTGATGGTGCACCCAACGCCTTTCGCATCCGTCGCTTGAAGGACAAGTTGGGGACGATTGGCGTGCCCACCGGTGAGGTCGACCTCCTCGACGCTTGGGCCCTTGAGGTCGCACCACCACCAACCGGTTTCAAGCTCATGATGGAAGCGCTCGGGTTCAGTCGCATCCACAATGCTGTCGCCGCGGCGGGTGTCGGTAGGCGTGCCTTTCTCGAAGCCATGTCGTATCTCAGCCATCGCGACGCGTTTGGCCAAAATGTCCTGCGGTACCCCATGATGCAGGACGAATTGCTCGACATGCTTGTGCGTCTGGAATCGGGAACTGCGATGGCCTTCGCTGCGGCAGAGGCCTTCGACAAGGCGCACGTAACCGAACTTGACGACGACACATCCGCGCGCGCCTGGCTTCGCCTCACGACGGCGCTGGCAAAATACCAAACCGCTGACGACGCCAACGTCTTGGCACGCGCCGCCATCGAGTTAATTGGTGGCAACGCCTATACCTACGACTATGTCACGCCGCGATTATTGCGGGATGCACAGGTCCTAACGGTTTGGGAGGGACCCGCTAACATTCAAGCGCTAGAAGTCCTCCGAATGATCGGAAATCGGGCGCCCGGTTTTGACGCCATGGCAGACCGCGTGGCGGCAGCAACAAACGCTGCGCCTTCGTCGCTTGCTGATCTTGGCCAACGACTTGAAGGGGCGATGCAAAATTGCCGTGATGCCGTTGGCTATGTCCGAAGTGATCCAACTGAGGCGCAGCGTCATGCCCGCCGGTTAATGGTTCTCTTGAGCGACACATTGGGCGGCGCGCTGTTGTTCGAAGAAGCGATCCACGATCTCGATCGGGGTGATGCCCGAAAAGCGCTTGTTGCCCGCCTCTACATGGACAAACGCTTTCCCGAGACAACGTCCCGCGGGATTGGTCCCGGTAGCGATTGGGCGCTTCGCCATTTTGATGCCTTGGTTGGCTACGAACCGATCGATGCAGATCGTCATCTATTGCGTGCGGTGGGTTAGCCGCAGCAACTCAAGAAGGAGATACGTCGATGAAGAATGTTGTGATTGCGGGCTATGTGCGCTCGCCGTTTCATCTCGCACGTAAGGGCGACCTGGCGAAAGTGCGGCCAGATGAAATGGCCGGGCAGGTCGTCAAAGCGTTGATCGAGCGAACCGGCGTCAACCCGGAGGATATCGAAGACCTCATCATGGGGTGTGCGTTTCCGGAAGGTGAGCAGGGATTCAACGTAGCGCGCATCGTCGATTTCCTGGCTGATCTGCCGATCTCGGTCGCCGGAACAACCGTCAATAGGTTCTGTGGGTCATCGATGCAGTCGATTCATATGGCAGCGGGTGCCATTCAGATGAATGCGGGCGAAGCATTTGTGTGTGCCGGGATTGAGTCGATGAGCCGCGTGCCCATGGCGGGCTTCAATCCGTCGCCTAGCCCTCTGCTCTACGAGGAACATCCAGAGGTCTATATGTCCATGGGTGAAACCGCAGAGAACGTTGCCCGCAAGTACAAGATTGATCGGGCACGGCAAGAAGAGTTCGCAGTGTTGAGCCAGAATAAGGCGGCTCAGGCGCGGCAGGATGGCAGGCTCAAGGATGAGATCGTCGCCATCGAGCAAGGCAATATTCGCGTTGAAGAAGATGGGTGTATTCGGCCCGAAACGACGACCGAGATCCTTGCGGGTCTCAATCCAGCGTTCGACGAGAAGGGTACGGTGACGGCCGGTACGTCATCGCCGCTCACGGATGGTGCTTCTGCGGTCTTGGTGTGTAGCGAGGACTATGCCAAGGCAAACGGCCTAGAGTCGATCGCCAGGATTCGCAGTATTTCAGTCTACGGCTGTGCACCAGAGACAATGGGCATGGGCCCGGTCGGCGCGACCAAAAAGGCACTCGACCGTGCCGGCGTCACGATCAAGGACATTGATGTCATCGAGCTAAATGAAGCTTTTGCCGCACAGGCGCTCGGGGTTATCGATCAGGCCAAGATGGATATGGAGAAGGTTAACCTTGACGGTGGCGCAATAGCGCTTGGTCACCCGCTTGGCGCTACAGGAGCACGGATCACCGGCAAGGTTGCGAGTTTGATGAAGCGGGAAGGCAAGAACCTTGCGCTTGCGACTCAGTGCATAGGTGGCGGGCAGGGGATCGCCACGGTTCTCGAAGCGGCTTAAGCGTCGGTCAAAAGTTCTGATGGCCGCAGGCGCGGCAGGGTGGAAGCAATGAACAATATCAAGAAAGTAGCGGTGCTGGGTTCCGGGGTCATGGGCGCCGGGATTGCCGCACAGGTGGCCAATGCCGGCGTGCCCGTCGTGCTCCTCGACATCGTGCCGGATGGTGCGAAAGACCGTGGGATGGTCGCTAAGGGCGCGATTGCAAAAATGCTCAAGACAAATCCTGCGCCGCTCATGCACCGGAGGAATGCAAAGCTGATTACGCCCGGCAACCTTGAAGACGACCTTGAATTGCTGGCCGATTGTGATTGGATCTGCGAAGCCGTCCTGGAGAACGTCGATGTAAAGCACGATGTCTACAAGAAGGTAGATGCCCACCGGAAGAAGGGGGCCATTGTCACCTCGAATACATCGACTATCCCGTTGGCAAACCTACTTGAGGGCATGCCGGATCGGTTTGCGGCCGATTTCGCTGTTACTCACTTCTTCAATCCACCGCGGTACATGCGATTGCTTGAAGTTGTCGCTGGACCGAAGACGCGGACTGAAGTCGTCGACACACTCAGGTCGTTTGGTGACGTTCGTCTTGGCAAAGAAGTGATTGATTGCAATGACACGCCGGGGTTCATCGCCAACAGACTTGGTATTTTCTGGAGCATGGTCGCTACCCAGAAAGCATACGACCTCGGCCTGACCGTTGAAGAAGCCGATGCGATTGTTGGGCGCCCCATGGGCATTCCCAAAACAGGCATATTTGGTCTGATGGATCTCACCGGCATCGATCTGAAGGATCATGTGCTGGGCTCGATGTCGTCCTTGTTGCCCAACAGCGATGCGTTCCATGGCCAGTTCGATACCGACCATCCTCTGAATGCACTCACCGATAAGATGGTGGCCGACGGTTATACCGGCCGGAAGGGCAAAGGCGGTTTCTACCGCCTGCTGCGTAACGGTGCAGAGAAGAAAAAAGAGGGCCTTGATCTCAAGACCGGCGAGTATCGGACTAGCGTCAAGGCGCGACTCGGGAGTGTTGAGGCAGGACGGAAGGGCCTCCAAGCCCTTGTAGAATTTGATGATCGCGGTGGGGCCTACGCCTGGGCCGTGCTCTCAAACGTTCTCAAATATGCTGCTGATCTCCTGCCAGAAATCGCCGACGATATCGTTTCAGTCGATAGCGCGATGAAGGCTGGGTACGCATGGAAATACGGCCCTTTCGAACAGATCGATCAACTCGGCACCGCCTATTTCGCGGAGCGGCTTAAGAACGACGGGTTAGAAGTACCTGCGCTGATTGAGGCGGCGGCTGGCCGCCCGCTCTATCGTGAAGAAGGCGACAAGCGGCAGTTCCTTCAACTCGATGGAAGCTACCGCGATATCGAGGTTCCCGATGGCACCTGGATGCTGGCAGACGTCAAGCGAGGCAAAGAGCGGATCGACGGCAATGGCTCAGCCAGCCTTTGGGATATCGGCGACGGCGTTGCCTGTCTTGAGTTTCATAGCAAGATGAACTCAATCGATTCGGGCACGATCGAGATGGTCAAAAAGGCCGCCAAGATCGACAAAAAGGGGTTCAAAGCGCTGGTTATCAATAGTGATGCGGACAACTTCTCTGTCGGCGCGAATGTGGGGCTAGGTCTCTTTGCGGCAAACACCGCGATGTGGCCTGTCCTGGAGATGAGCATCAAGGAAGGGCAAGACGCCTATATGGCGCTCAAGTACGCCGCATTCCCCGTCGTCGCGGCGCCCGCTGGAATGGCTCTGGGTGGGGGGTGCGAAATCTGTTTGCACTCTGATGCCATTCAGGCTCATGCCGAGCTTTATATGGGCCTCGTCGAAGTCGGCGTGGGGCTAATCCCAGGGTGGGGCGGCTCCAAGGAAATGGTGCTTCGCAACGTTGCCAACAAGAAACGCCCGGGCGGGCCAATGCCGCCGGTTGGTGAAGCGTTCCAAACGATTGGCCTCGCGAAGGTTTCTAAGTCGGCTGCGGAAGCCCGCGATCTTCTTTTCTTGCGTGACAGTGATGCCATCACGATGAATCGGCGTCGCGTATTGGCCGACGCCAAGAACAAGGCACTCGCATTGGCCGAAGGGTATGTGCCGCCAGAAAAAGACATCGAGCTGAACCTGCCTGGACCGACGGCGCGAGTTGCTCTCGATATGGCTGTATCGGATCTTGCCAAATCCGGCAAGGCGACGCCGCACGACGTGACGGTTTCTCACGAACTCGCCACCATATTGTCCGGTGGCGAGACTGACGTCACCGAGACGGTTACGGAGAAAGACCTGCTGGCCCTAGAGCGGGAGGCGATGGCGCGGCTCTTCCGCATGCCACCGACGTTGGACCGTATTGAGCACATGCTCTCGACGGGTAAGCCCCTGCGCAACTGATTCTAGAAGGATAGACGACATGCCGACTTACCAAGCTCCTCTTCCCGACATGCGATACCTTCTGAACGATGTCCTTGAGATCGGTCGTTACGACAACCTGCCGGGTTTTGCCGAGGCGAGCGGAGATATTGTCGATGCGATTCTCGAAGAAGGGGCGCGTTTGACTCAGGAAGTTTTGCACCCCTTGAACCAGTCAGCGGACGAGGAGGGATGTCACTGGTCCGAGGATGGCGTGACGACTCCAAGGGGTTTCAAGGATGCCTACAAAACCTTTGTAGAGGGTGGTTGGCCAGCCCTCACCTGTGAGCCCGAGCATGGGGGCCAGGGGTTACCCAATGTCCTCGGAGTTGCTTTCTCTGAGATGATTATCTCCGCGAACATGTCTTTCGGGACCTACCCTGGGCTCGCGCGGGGCGCTTACCAGGCAATCAAGAAGACGGGGTCGGAGGATCAAAAGGCGCTTTATCTTCCCAAACTCGCAAGCGGCGAATGGGGCGGTACGATGAACTTGACGGAGCCCCACTGCGGCACCGATCTAGGGCTCCTGCGTACCAAAGCCGAACCGCAAAACGACGGTAGCTACAAGATCACGGGGACCAAGATCTTTATTTCGGCCGGCGAGCACGATCTCACCGAGAACATTATTCACCTCGTCCTGGCCCGTTTGCCCGACGCCCCTGCGGGTATCCGTGGCATCAGCCTGTTTATCGTACCCAAAGTGATGGTCAACGACGATGGAACATTAGGCGCCCGCAACGGGGTTACCTGCGGGTCGATCGAACACAAGATGGGCCTCAAGGGTTCTGCCACCTGTGTGATGAACTACGACGATGCGACCGGATACCTCATTGGCGAAGCCAACAAAGGGATGCGCGCGATGTTCGTGATGATGAATGAAGCGCGCCTCGGTGTTGGCGTGCAGGGGTTGGGGCTCTCAGAGGTCGCCTACCAGAACGCCGCAATCTACGCGAAGGAACGAATTCAAGGACGGGCGCTATCAGGCGTGGCCCATCCCGACAAAGCGGCTGATCCGATCATCGTCCATCCCGATGTGCGGCGTATGTTGTTGAACACTCGCGCGTTTAACGAAGGTGCGCGCGCTTTGGCAATGTGGACGGCCCTCCACATTGATCTTTCCGAAAGACATCCTGACGAGGCCGTCCGCAAAGATGCAGACGACTTGGTCGGATTAGTCATGCCGGTGGTCAAAGCGTTTCTTACCGATACTGGGTTTGAGACCGTCAATCTCGCGCTCCAATGTTTCGGTGGTCACGGCTATATCCGTGAACACGGGATGGAGCAGTTTGTGCGTGACGCTCGCATCACTCAGTTGTACGAGGGGACCAGTGGTATCCAGGCACTAGACTTGGTTGGCCGCAAACTTCCCCAGGGGACGGGCCGTTTGTTGCGCCAGTTCTTCCACCCGGTCGACCAGTTCATTCGCGAAAATGCAGACGACAAGGAAATCGGCAACCTCGTCATGAATCTCGCAAAGTCGTTTGCCCGCCTACAGCAGGCGACGGCATGGATCGCCGAAAAAGGGCTAAAGGATCCGACCCAGGCCGGTGCGGCTTCTTCGGACTACCTAGAGATGTTCGGTCTTGTGGCGCTCGGCTTCATGTGGGCACGCATGGCAAAGGTCAGCGCGGCGAAGATTGCGGCGGGAGAAGGTGACAAGGCGTTCCACGAAAACAAACTCAGGCTCGGGCACTACTACATGACGAAGGTGCTGCCGGACACGTCATCGCTGCTATCCAAGATCATGGCGGGCGCTGACCCGGTCATGTCATTTGCTGAAGAGGATTTCTAAGGCGCCTAACCAGCCCGCTCAGTCCAACTTGGTTTGCGCTTGTCGAAGAAAGCATTCAGACCTTCTCGCCCATCTCCTTCCCGGGTGCCGTCGGCAACAAGCTGGCCGCCTTCATCTAGAAGTAGCGATAGAGGAACCTGCTCGACCTTTGCGATAAGCGCCTTCGATTGCGCGATTGCGGTCGGCGAACGACCTTTGATTTGGTCCAGCACCGTGC
>Ga0055584_100000336_pt1 | contig 44201 bp, 40 predicted proteins | sample OSDHelmetaG_FD_58716 | JGI IMG/M metagenome (GOLD analysis project Ga0055584, IMG submission 58716) | Pelagic marine sediment microbial communities from the LTER site Helgoland, North Sea, for post-phytoplankton bloom and carbon turnover... | ecosystem: Environmental > Aquatic > Marine >...
CAGTAAATTGATTGCTAAAATCAAACCAATCTTACTGTCCTAATTTTTGGGGAATCTCCACATCTCAATGTCTTTAATGAAAGCTCAATAACCTAAATATAATTTGGAAAGTTATGGCTCTCTCCTTATAATGTAGAACAATTTAAAAGCCAGGAAATTGAAAAAGAGGATATACTTGAGATGTATGAGGTCATCGGGGTTATTAAAAGTTTAGCGATTTAAAAACTAAAAACAATCTATGAATAAATTAATGATCACTATTATATACTTATCAGTTATTCTGTTTGCATCATGTCAAAGCCAAAATGATGTACAAAAAGCAATTAATAAGTACATGAATGAAAATGCCTATAATCCAAAAAGCTATAATTCAATAGAATTAAAACTTAATAGTTATATCACCCTAGCTGAATCATTTGACTGTCATATTCAAAGCTATAAGGAGGAGATAAGGGGGATTGAAAAAGAAATAGATAGAATGAAGGAATTCAATAAATCATTTTCTGATACATTTTACAAAGAATCAGAATTTACAGAAAAAAATACTGAACTGAAAAAACAAAAATCAATGCTGAATGGCACCCAGAAGCTAAAAGAACATTTTAAAGACTCACTAGGTATGAAATACTTATACACTTATTATCATAAATACAGGGCCAATAATGCGCTAAATGCTCCTGTGCTTTATGAGTCATATGTTCAATTTAATGAAAATCAATCCGAAATAGTAAAATTTGCTACTTCATATGAAGAACAAATTAGGTGCCCAAGGTTTCCTGGATATTTTAAATTAGTAGAAAAAGTATATGATCTAACACAGTAGTGATAAATTCACACTATGCATGAAGGCCACCAACTCAGAAAATGGATAAAAAAGTGAGGATACACCCAGGAGTCATACAGTAGTGATCATATAGGTAGGTCCAGATCATATGTAAAGTGTATGATACATTCTGAGAAGTTGTTAAAATGTGACAAATGTGTGGTGATCGGATCACTAGGTATCAGTGAAAATATGATCATTTAAAAAGATGTATTTAATATTTTGTGCCCTATGTGTCCCCCATTAAATATTTTAAACAGTGTAAATATTTGAATATCAATATTTTACATCATAAAGTTATCTTCCCTCTTCGGGCACTATTTTAAAAGAGCTTAATTCTTAATGAAGCTCTTTTTTTATTGTTTTTCTTAAAGAAACAACGTATTTGTAAATATCATTTCAATGTCAATGAATCTAAAGGAAACTATCTTTTTCATGTCTCTTGTAGTTGCAATGGCAACAGGTTGTAATAACGCATCAACATCTAGTGACTTGCCAGATAATAAAGAAAAAGAATTGGTGGATAATACTCCAGATAAAGTATTAAAACATGTTGTTGTCTTCAAATATAAAGAAGAAGCAACTGAAGAAAAAGTAAATGAGATCAATGAGGCATTTGCAAATCTTCAAAACGAAATTCCTGAAATCAAAGGATTTGAATGGGGGATTAATAATAGCCCAGAAGGATTAGATCAAGATTTCACCCATGTTTATCAGGTGACTTTTCATACTGAAAAAGGTAGAGAGATTTACTTGCCTCACCCAGCACATAAAGCGTTTGTGGAGTTAATAGGACCTTCTATTGAAAAAGTGTTTGTTGTGGACTATTGGACCGAATAGTTGATGCATTATTAATTCTCTTGTTCTAGACTTCTCCTTAGCATTCATTGTTGGAGGGCTTTTTCTTTTGATTTAAGAAAAATGGAAGTTAATTAATCTCCTTTACTAGAAGTTTAAAAACAGATTTGGTAAATCTTACATATTCCTCTTCTTTTTTATCATATCCTATCCATTCATACCTATTGCCAAAAGGACATAATGGGGAGTTTTGATCTTTGCCTGATCTCAATTCATACCTTTTAGGGTCTAAAAGATAATTAGCCATTGTTACTTTATACATCAGTGTGAATGTCAGAATGCTGATAACTCACTTTGCAAGATTCACATACTAATGTTTCACCATTTCCTTCTCTCCTTAGAGCAATCCCTTTAAGATTTTTATTTGCATATGCATTGATCCACCCTACATTGGAATCTTGGCTATGGGAATTGAGGTTTTCTTGTTTTAATCTTTTATAAAAATGGCCCCCATATTCCTCTCTTCCCCAGCAATTTGGACAAATGCCAACTGGAGTTTTAGAGGCTTCTTCTTGATCATTTTGCTTAATAAAACTTAATAATGATTTTACTATATCCATATTTTCCTTTTTCCTTTTTATCAATTGGTAATCCATTGATTAAATTCTTTCCAACTCAGTTGATAATCTCGACAGATACCTGCATTTAATTCTAGCTTATAAGACTACACATTTATTAACAATAAGTTTTCTCTTGAATCTATTTTTCAAGTAATTCTAAACATTCCCAATAATAGATGAGAGCACCTTTCGACCTCTGCTTTCTATGTTTAGTGTCTGATTGCCATTATTGATAAATTTTAAAATGTTGAGCCATTTCAAAACCATTTGTTTTCTCGTTTTCCTTTGGATCAGTTTTTCTTAGATCCTTTATCTATGAACTGCATGAAAGCATTGAACAGCCCACTTTATCTCTTGCCCACTCAGGTCTTTTAGTAAACCATTTTTCGTTTTTGGGTTGTTCATCATATGGGGTTTTTAGCATTTGGTATAAGTCATCAATTAAAGAGTAATCACCATTATCTGCTTTGTCTATTGCCAGTTGTGCCATATAATTTCTGAGCACATACTTTGGATTTACCTTATCCATTTTGGTCTTTCTTTCTTCATTTGACGAACTTTCTTGTCCTAATCGATCGATGTATTTGTTTAGCCAGCTTCTCCAACTATCGGTAAGCTCGTAATTAATTTTTTCGGGCTCATAAAATGCTTTTAGTAAAGGATCCAAAAATTCTTTGCCTTCACCTTTCATTTTGACTTTATTAATTTTTGATAAACTTCTAAAAAATATGGTCATGTCTGTTTCGGTCATTTGAAGTAAATCTTCCAATTCACTAATTAATCCTTTGTCGGTTTCATTCTCTTCTGTTAGCCCTAGTTTGCTTTTCATCATTTCCACATATTTCAAATGATAATCGATTTTGTATTTTTCAATGATTGCTTCTAGTGGCTTTGGGTCTTCTATTAACAATAGCAAGGCATTCGCCAATTGGGCAAGATTCCAAAGAGCAATATGCGGTTGATATCCATATCGATATCTGCGTTGTCCATTGTCGGTAGTATTTGGTGTCCATGCATGATCATATCCTTCCAGCCATCCATATGGACCATAATCGATAGTCAATCCTAGTATTGACATGTTATCTGTATTCATGACTCCATGGACAAATCCAACACGCTGCCAATGAATTACCATTTCCAACGTTTTTTCTGATACTTCTTTGTAGAATTGGATATATCCTTCTTTGGTATCCATTTCTATATTAGAAAAGAAGTACTTAATAGTGTAATCTGTAAGCTGTTTTAATGTCTTTACATCTTTTCTTGCAGCAAGAATTTGAAAATTTCCGAATCGAATAAATGACGGGGCAACTCTACACACAATTGCTCCTTTTTCATAAGAGGGATTGCCATCATACATCACATCTCTCAGTACATTGTTACCTGATGACATAAGAGACAAGGACCGTGTAGTAGGTACACCTAAATGATACATGGCTTCGCTACACAGATGCTCTCTAATGGACGATCTTAACACGGCTAATCCATCCGCAGATCTCGAGTATGGAGTTTCTCCAGCTCCTTTTAATTGTAAGGCCCACCTTTTGTTTTGATGTACCACTTCTGCTAAGTTGATTGCTCTTCCATCCCCCAGCTGTCCAGCCCAATTGCCAAATTGATGACCACCATAGCACATAGAATAAGGATCTGTTCCTTTTAATATTTTGGCTCCTGAGAACACCTTCAAAAAATCATCACTTTTTGAGTCAATTTGATCGAGTCCAATAACCGTGAGCGTTTCTTCAGATACATGAAGTAATGCAGGATCAGCAGGCATTTTAGGAGTTACGAATGAAAAGCAAGATTCAAATACTTGCCTACGAGTATTTTCACTTTTAGGATCTGCAGGAAGCACTGTGTTAAAGGTGTCTTGTATATTCAACTTCTTCATGAAATTATCTCTTTCCATTTATCACTCTTATTGGCTACTGCGGCTATAAATGAGCATAAAGCTGATGCCTTTAAATTGTGAACATCGATGTACTCAAATACTTTCTTTACTAAGACTCGACCAATGCCTTGACCTCTTAAACTATATGGGACTTCAGAATGTACTAAGAGCATGAATCCTTCTCTCATTCTATAATCCACTTTGCCTATAACCCCTTCTATTGAGATTCTAAACTGCTGATTCTTCTTGTCATGAATCAATTGAGAATATTTCAATGTGTTTATTGTTCCGTTCATTTTAATTCTTTCAAATATTCAATCGCTTTATTATCATCTAAGTGAAAATCATTAAAAATGACCTTATTGTTTTGATCAATTAAAATAAACCAAGGGGTACCACCTGTCCGATAGTTTCTCATAGTTGAAGATATATTTTCTCTTGATTCGTCTCCTTCATCATGGCCAAAAGGAATGCATATACTATATTCCTTTTGTATCTCCTTTAACTTCTCAAAAGTATTTGCATGTCTGCCTTCAAACACTGTCTGAATAGCAAGGAAAACAACTTTGTCATTGCCTTCTAGTGCATCCACCATTTTCTTCAATGAAGGTAGTCCTCTGCTATGACAACCTGGGCACCATGCCTGAAAACAATAGATTACTTTGAATTTCTCTTCATAATCTTTGAGCTTTATACTACCAGTCTCATTTCCATAACGATCTATCCATTTAGGAATATTGAATTCTGGGGCATTTTTACTTTCTATACCGTAACTCATTATTCTGTCTTGTATATTATTCCTTTTGCATTTCAAATTAGGATTTATTTAATCCATCATTTCTTTTTTCAATTTATCAGCATATTTCTCCCTTATTTTTTTGATTTTCGGATCAATAACTACCCGACAATATCCAGCGGTAGAATTACTATTAAAATAATTTTGATGATATATCTCAGCATTGTAAAATGCTTCCAATGGAGCTACTTCAGTGACTATTGAGTTAGGGAATGAGCTTTTTAGACTTTTTAAAACCATGTCTACAGTTTGTTTTTGTTTTGCATCATGGTATAGAATGATAGATCTATATTGTGTTCCTCTATCGGCCCCTTGTCTGTCGGGTGTAGTGGGATCATGACTAGTCATAAAAATGGTGATGAGATCCTCATAGCTTATTATATCTGAATCAAAAGTGACTTGTACTACTTCAGCATGTCCAGTGTTGCCCGTAGAAATTGCTCTATAATTAGGATTTGTTGTTGCTCCACCAGAATATCCTGAGATCACCTCTGTAACTCCTTCTAACCTTTGGACTATTGCTTCTATACACCAAAAACATCCACCTCCGAATGTAGCTACTTGCTTATTCATAATTCTCCTTTTATTGTAATCACAAATTTATAGGTAAAGAAAGGATATCGTGTTAGGGAGGCTTCCTTTTGAATTGTGAATAATTCCCGTTTTGAAGTTGGCTACTGTAATCTGAATTTGGAAGGGGGAATTCCAATCTGACTACTGAAGAAATTACTAAAAGATGGAACGTCCTTAAAATTTAACTCATATGCAATGTCCTGTACTGATTTTTCAGTATATATTAAAAGCCTTTTAGCTTCTAATAATCTTCTTTCATTGATGATCTGTATTGGTGTTCTATCTATGAACTTTTTAAAAATATTGGAGAGAGTTTTGGGAGATTTGAATAACAATTTGGCATAGTCTGTTACTTTAGTTAACTCTTTATAATTCTTTTCTACAAGAAAGTTGTATTCCCTGATTAGACCTATACTTATGTTGTCGTTGGGTAAGCTACCGTTCTGATTTTTATAAATTCTTAAAAAGAGAATCAAAAACCTTTTCAAAAGATTGCGCAGCATTTCTAGTTTTAGATCATCACTTTCTTCCATTTCCATCATTAGAACCTCCCATAAAAGATGGAATTGTTTCTTTTTCTTTTTTGGAATAGCAATTTTTGGGATCTTAGATGCTCCGAAAAACAATAAACCTTTGCACCCTGTTTCATGATCATAATCGTCAATGCAATAGAAAGCTCTATTGAATTGGATCACGTTCATTTTTTTAAAGATAATTTCATCGATCTTGTGGAATTCGGTCAGAAAAATAGCACAGTCCTCTTCAATAGTTATAATCTCATTGTCAATTTTTAGATTTGTTTCACCCTCTTTATTCCAAATTATACTCAATCCAGTTTTTAAGTCTTGATTGAACATATAGCTACGCTCAGGGACGATTTCAGACACGAATATGGTTTCGTCTACTTTGGTTTGATATTTCATTATTCACTTAAAATTATCCACAAGATGTGATACTAGATTAGAAATAAGAAAACTCAAAAGGGATAGAAGTTGGATTACTCCTTTTTTAGATTAGCCTCATCATAAGCTTTCATTTCTTTCACTTCTTTGATGTGCTCTACTACATCCCATTCTAACTCAAAAAATTTAGCATATTCCGAGATTGTCCCTAGACCAACAGAGGCTCTAATACTATCAATCTGATATGGATTTTCTATTTCATGAAAGACATAACCCTCTTGGCTTGGATGCCTAGTAAGTTGACTTCCATAGATTTGTGATTTACCTTCTCGCATCCTCACTCTATCTAATAAGAGAGCTACAGAAGACCATTGCACTTCACCTGCATCTGCGGCATTAGTGATGAGTGTGAGATATTTCTGTTGTATTTCAAGATCAGCATGTTGTATTATTAAGAATGCAGTGGATGCATGCCCCGGACCGACCATAGATTTTCCAGGGTAACCATGTTCTTCAATGACCTCAATTATTCGTTCTGTATTTTTGGAATCGGCTTTACTTTGTAATCCCCAGAGAGAATCCATTTGAGGAGATCCATTTTCATAGTTGCTCATTTGTTGCCTATATCTCTGATCTTCATATCTGAGAGTCTCAAATTCTTCCATCATTTCTAGGTTGACACCAGATGCTTTAGCACTTCTTTCATACAATTCTTGAATAAGGTTGTCGAAGTCAGTCCCTCTCAGGTATTTAAATTCATCGTAATCATTATATATCTGTTTTGATCCACCCCAATTGATGTCAAAAGCTATTTTTAATTGTTCATCTCTGTAGTCATAACTTCCTTTGCTATGAGCACATGCAGCATTTCTTAAAGTACTTAGATAACTGGTTTGTTTGATTTTGAATCCTTTTTGATAATAATAGATACATGAGTCATACTCCATTGCTTTCAGAGCCTTTTCACCAGCTTGTACATACATGGCGTAATCCGGATCGGTAGAACTAAACGTTTGCCCAGTTACCCGTATGGTTAAAAAGATTATGAAGAAATAAGTAGACAAATTTTTCATGATGAGAATTATTGATTTAAGTTTCAATTGTAAAATGATTCTTTAACTCCGCCCAAAGCATTTTCTTATAGTCTAAATTTTGTTCCAATTCACTAAGAGAAGGGCTGAAAAGCATGGATTTATTTAACAATGATTTTTTGTGAAACAAATTAGCTTCAATATTCAGTCCTAGTTCAAGTGGTTTTAATCCAATACAAATGATAGAATGAGCTGAATGATATTGAGTTAGATCTATTAATCTCAGTCGATGGGTCTCTTGAAGCTCTATAATACAGGTGTTTTCTTCACTACAATTTATGGCATTCAGTATTTTATGTAACAATATTTTGAGTTCAGGATTGTGATAATCAGATGTCACAATAACAAGAGTTGAGGCATCATTTTTCCAATGAACTTTATGTTCGATTTCTATCGAGTTTTCAATTATATCGTAACGTTTGAAATTGTAAAATGATGAATGCATATCACAAAATACAATGGTAAAAGATAATTGTTGATCCTCATATTAAAAATCTAAAAGTATTTACCCAAAGGCTTAAACATTTATCACGAATAAGTTATAATCTACAAAAGTGAAATGCTTACGGCTTAAACCTTGCTTACAAATATCAAATGACTGATATTAGAGTAAGAAAATCATGTAGAGGTATGTCCGCGATCAAAATCACTCCAATAGTTCAGTCTAAATTGAACAATCTTGATATGTCCGAACCACCAGCATTTGGTACTGTATATTCTGATCACATGTTTGTGATGGATTATAGAGATGGGGAATGGCAAAAGCCTGAAATCAAGCCATTTGAAGATTTCAGTATTCATCCTGCTAATCTCACTTTGCACTACGGGCAAAGCATTTTTGAAGGAATGAAAGCGTCAAAGAATGCTGAGGGAGTTCCACTATTTTTCAGACCAGAAATGCACTCCAAAAGACTCAATGCATCTGCTAGACGAATGTGTATGCCTGAGGTGCCGCAGGAATTATTCATGCAGGCCATAAATGAATTGGTCACTTTAGATAAGGATTGGATACCTACCGTCCCGGATTCTGCTTTGTACGTAAGACCTTATATGTTCGCGACAGAAAAGTACATAGGTGTCAGATCATCAAAGGAGTTCAAATTTGTGGTGTTTACATGCCCTGTCGGAGCGTATTACAGTGAATCTGTAAGTCTTAGGGCAGAGCAAACTTATGTACGAGCTACGCCTGGTGGAGTAGGGGAGGCAAAAACAGCAGGTAATTATGCAGCTTCATTATATCCAGCTATGAAAGCTGTAGAAGCAGGTTATGATCAGGTGATGTGGATGGATCCATATGAATTTACCTATATCCAAGAAGTGGGTACAATGAATATTTTTTTTGTTGTAGGTGATAAAATAATGACACCTAAGCATAATGGAGCAATACTGAAGGGAATAACCAGAGACTCAGTGATAAAGATACTTAGAGCAGAAGGGCGTGATGTTGTGGAAATGGATCTTTCAATTAAAAAAATACTCAAAGCGTATAAAAAGGGCCATGTCAAAGAAGTCTGGGGCACAGGCACAGCAGCTGTGATTTCTCCTGTTCATCAGATTGCTTATCGCGAAAAAGTGATGGATTTTGACCCTGAGAGTTACACTATAGGTCCTAGGTTAAAGAAAATCATAGATGGATTAAGAAGTGGAAAGCATGTTGACCAATTTGGATGGGTAAAGCCTGCTGTATCTGAAACATTAGTTGAGGCTGTGTAGTGGTTATTTCCACTTATCGGTGTGTTGGAACATTTGTAGTTCTATTTAGTCTCATATTCCTTTGTGATATCTCTCCCATTAATGCACAAAAACCTCTAGAGCTCAAGATTAAGAGTGTTTTTTTTGGTGGAGGTAGTTACTACATAGATGAAGAGCAAGGACAGGAACTTATAGATTTTTTAGATGGTGAAATGCTCGAAAATTATGAAATTCATATTCACAGCCATACAGATAATGTAGGAAGTATAAAATTTAATAAACAACTTTCTCAAATGAGAAGTTGGGCTACAAAGCAGCTGCTCATTTCAAGAGATTTACCCAAAGAGAAAATTTTCATAAAGGATCATGGCTTAGAAAATCCAGAGTTTAATAATGAGACATGGAGAGGAAGAGCTCAAAATAGGAGAGTAGATGTTGTGCTATATCCACTACCGTCTTAAAGACATCATTAAAAGATTATAATTTTATCCAATTCAGTAACCAATAGTCTGACATAATCCTTTAATTCTTGAGGCCAATCTTCTTGTTCAAAAGAATCCAATCTCCATGACTGCACACTTTCTGACTCTCCTAATCTAATGTATAATGTACTTTGATCTGTGCAACCAGGACAGCCGTATACTTTTTGCTCAGAATCTTTGAGAAATTCAGGAAATTCTGAAAATAGCCTTTGGGCGATTTCTTTTATGTCATCCTCTGCATCAGAAGAAAATGTAAAATTGTCTTCATCAAATCTATCCATTTCATCTCTAAATACTTGACCATTTTCATATTTGAAAAGGTGGGTACAGTTGCCCTGGCAAAAACCATTAAAGCTTCCAAAAATAAAAGTGCCTTCTTCGATTTGTACTCCGTTCGTTTCACCCTCTGTACATGATGAAAAACTAATTAAGAAGGGTAATGCTAGTATAAAAACTATCTTTTTCATGTTGATTAACTTTCATTTATAAAGACGAAAACTAATGGCAAAATGTTGGTCTAATTAATAATTTTTTCATTTCTAAATTATAAGAAATGCTTCAATCAGTTAAAAATTTCAAAATATCGTTATGAACTTCTTAAAGAAAGATGGATTGATCTAAAAGCCATGCAACTCTAAGAACTATCACCTTATTTTAAAGTAAGAAAATAAAACGTTTAAACATGAAAACAATCTACAACACTTTACTAGCTATTATCATTTTCACTTTTGTAAGCACAAGCTCTTTCAGCCAAAGTGAAGAAACTTTGTTTGGTCAGGGTAAGGTTCGCTTTACAGGTTTATGGGGCGGGGCGTATAATGCCTATACTACTTACAATGATGAATTCAATTATAACGGTGGCGGCTTCTTCACTTTTGAAATTAATCATAATTTCCTTTTTGGGTGGACAGGTTATGGTACAGATCTAACTCTCACTGATGGACGTGCTGCGCAAATAGGTGGTAGCGATTTTCTACTTGGTTATACGCCTAATTCTCATCAAGTGATACACCCTATTTTTTATCTTCAAGCAGGTGGTGGGAAGTTAGAAGTCACAAATGAAGTGGATGATAGAGTCTTTATTTTACAGCCCAATGTAGGACTCGAAATGAACGTGCTCCAGTGGTTTAGAATTGGAGTAGAAGCAGGATATCGATTTGTGAATAATGTGAATGTTAATACTCTAGAATCAGCAGATCTTTCTTCACCGGTCATCGGATTGAGACTGAAGTTTGGATTTTCTAAAGACTGGAGAAGATGGGATGATTAAAAAAAGAATAATAGATGAGACAGGTTTTTTGAGAACCTGTCTCACCTAAAATCCCAAAAGTGAGAATGGCATCTTACCTTTAGGTTTCATTCTAATTGAAATTATTATGCAGCCATTTCATATAGCCGTTCCAGTAAACGACCTCAATGCAGCCCGGACATTTTATAGAGATATACTCGGATGCGAAGAAGGAAGGTCTTCTAATGTTTGGGTAGATTTTGACTTATATGGACATCAGTTTGTCATTCACTACAAAGAAGGTGAAAAGCAAAACCTTCATTTTAATGCTGTAGATGATCATGCAGTACCAGTGCCGCATTATGGCGTTGTGCTCAAAATGGAAGATTGGGAAGCTCTAGCTCAGAAACTCAGAGATCATAAGGTTGAGTTCATCATAGAGCCTTACATCAGATTCAAAGGAGAACCTGGTGAACAAGCCACTATGTTTTTCTTGGATCCATGTGGCAATGCATTAGAGTTTAAAGCTTTTAATGATATAGGGCAGTTGTTTGCTAAATAGTGCAGTTGTATAATTATGGGAACAGGGTATTGAAGATTATCATTTAAAATACAACGGTCTAGACGAAATAAACACTTCATCTATAGAGACTTGCATTTATTTGGACTTGCCTTCAAAATAATGAGTAAAAAGCCTTTAAACTTATTTGACCTTTTTGCATTTGCACTATTTTGAAAATCAACTATTCTTCTGAGAATCACAGCATTGATTTGATCAGATGAAAACATTCTTTTACATGACTTAAGTTGAAAAATTATTATGTTGCTTTTCCATCTAAAAGATTGGCCAATTCTTTACCATAATCTATAAATGCAATGGTTTCATCTGTTCTTGCCAACTTGATTTTATCAAAAATGACTAATCCCTCTCCATTACTTTCTAAATGATAAATCTGATGATTTTCGAAAAATCTGATGATTTCGTCTGTAAAAAATGATCGTATTTCAGACTCGCTATTTCCCATAATCAGAAATTTCTTTGAAAAATTTGGATACATCTCAAAATCAATATCCTTATAGCCTGTAAATGCCATGACTCGATCAAATATTTTTTCAAATACTCCTTCTTTTTCCATTGTGAAAATGGGTATTCTTTTATTTAGTTTTAACACCATTAAAGTCGTATTAAACGATTCGGCTGAGAATGCTGCACCTTCGTTGAAGGTTACATCCGCAATTTCCCAAGACACATTCAAATTTTTAAATGTTCCTTTGAGGCAATTTGATTTGCGTTCGATTGGTCTAATTTCAAAAAAGTGAAACTTCTTAAGATATATAGTATCCCAATCTACTTTATTAGTGTATTGGTAATCATTTTCATTTGCTAAATTTTGTAATCGAGATTGACGGGGCGATAATTTAGGTGCAGAACTGTTCAAAGAAATTTTTAAAGCTCTATTATGAGTAGATGATGAAACATGAGAATCCAATCCTTTTATGATGACCTCACCACCCGTATCTTTTTGCATTATTAAGTAATCCACTAGGTAGTCCATATAAGTCATGCCCACCAATCTTGTTTCCGATAGATCAATTTTCACATCTGCCCCAGAAGGAATCTGGGCTACTAGTTTATCGATTTTTAGGATGCCCAAAAAGTTAGCAATCCCTTTAATTTTTAAATCGTAACTGCCATCCGGTTTAGAAATCAAATTTGTACCGGAATTATAAACCATATTAAAAAATCTAGGTATGGAGACCTTCGCTAATAGCATGTGACTGATCATTGCCAGTAGTAATCCTCCAAGTAAGCCAATTAGTAAATTAGTATAAAGGGTTAAAACCATAGTACCAGTAAAAAATATTAATTGCTCGATTCCTTGATTATATACTTGTTTGAATACTGCAGGAGAAGCCAATTTAAATCCAGTGTAAACGAGTAGAATAGCAAAAGCACAAAGTGGTACTTGCCTCATTATTGGACTCAATACCACAATGAAAAGTAACAACAAGAGCCCTTGATACATATTAGACCACTTTGTCTTCGCCCCATTATGGATATTGACCGTACTTCGAATAATCACAGCAATAATTGGTAAACCTCCTATCAAACCAGCTACCATAGTACTCAATCCAATACCTGTCAAATCCTTATTCAAATCTGTCTTTCGCTTATAAGGGTCAATTTTGTCAACTGCTTTAGCAATGGCTAATGATTCAATACTTGTGATAATCAAAATAGATAATACAGTTGTCCAGAATTCAATGGTGTTAATTTTACCAAAATTTGGATGCATTATCGAATCCATAATATTATCTGGAATATCTAGGAGAAGACTAGGCCCTACTTCATATGCCTTTCCTAAGAATGAAAGGGTATGTTCGTCAAAGAAATTGAAAACATAAACAAATGGAATGGAAAGGGCAATGACCCACATTGGAGCAGGCAAAATATGGAAAAACCGATTACTTATTTTGGAGTGAAACAATAATAAGAGCAATCCTGCTAAAGCAATTATTACTACGAAAGGATTGGCTTGAGGTAAGTATAGTACTGCATCAATGAGGTTTTGGATAATGCTCGGACTATCAGAATACGTACCCATGGCAACATGGATTTGTTTCGCAAAAATGATAATACCGATGGCTGCCAGAATACCATGAATCACCGAAGAATGGAAGATGTCCGCTAATCGACCCAATTTTAATATTCCCAATAATACTTGAATAGCACCAGAAACAACTACAGCTGCCAACACATAATTAAATGCTTGTCCTGAGCCATCATCTAATATTGCGATACCCAAAAGTATGACTGCAATCACTCCTTTAGCTGGACCATTAACTGAAATATGTCCACCTCGGTATAATGTGGTAACCACACCACCTACAATAGCTGATAAAATCCCAGACATAGCAGGAGCACCAGCTGCCAGTGCTATACCCAAAGACAATGGCAATGCAATTAATGCAACACTGATACCTGCAATTAAATCACTTTGCCAGTTTTCAACCAGTCCCTGAAAACCCTTTTTTGGTGTAATTTCCATTGATTTGTCTTCTCTTATTCTTTAATATGCCGATTGAGATTCAACATACGGAAAAAGGTAGATAATCAAAATTAAATTGTTGGTGAAAGCCATGCAATTATAGAATCTTTGTATGGAGAAGATCAGAAAATGACAGATTGGGAAGCCATAACTCAAAAGATAGAAGAAAATGGTATGGAGTTTAAAGTGCAGTCAGTCCCTCCTTTTTATTTTCGACTTATGGATATTATTTAATACAATGTGCAAATGTACCTTCTCTGTAGCATGACTGACATTCTGTCACATACCACTTATTTATTTCTTATTTTTGTTCTCCTTTTTGTAATGGGTCATTGAAACATTTAACTGTTGATCATTGACTTAGAGATGAAAAATTGATCGCAAATATGTACAATGATAATCCTACACTAGAAGGTGTAAAATTAGATCTCGATACTGGCCGTCATAACACCCCACTTGGTGAAGAACGTCAGGGAGAAATCCTGGAAATGGTTAACTCTGATGCTCAAAAGAAGTTCTATATTGAGAGTTATGGCTGTGCCATGAATTTTAGTGATTCAGAGATTGTTGCCTCTATTTTATCCTCAGAAGGTTATAGCTCTACCAAAGTGATGGAAGAGTCAGATCTAATACTTGTAAACACATGTAGCATAAGGGAGAAAGCAGAATACAATGTTAGACAGCGTCTTAGAATTTTTGAAAAAAATAAGAAAAAAGGAGCTCTAGTTGGTGTTTTGGGATGTATGGCCGAGCGATTGAAAAAGAAGTTTTTAGAGGAGGAAAGATTGGTAGATATGGTTGTCGGACCTGATGCTTACAGAGATTTACCTAACCTTATCAGTGGTGCTGAAGAAGGAGAAAAAGGTGTGAATGTCTTTTTGAGCAAAGAGGAAACATATGCTGATATTGCTCCAATGCGATTAGATACTAATGGCATTTCTGGATTCATAAGTATTATGAGAGGATGCGACAACATGTGCTCCTTTTGTGTGGTGCCTTTTACTAGAGGAAGAGAACGAAGTAGAAATGCGTTTACAGTAGTTGCCGAAGCAAGAGACATGATAGATCAAGGATATAAAGAGGTGACTCTTCTTGGTCAAAATGTGGATTCATATAAATGGGAGAATCCAGAAAATGGAAAGAAAGTGTCATTTGCTCAGTTACTTGTAATGGTCGCAGAGGTTAGTCCTCTACTTAGAGTAAGATTCTCAACTTCACATCCTAAGGATATCACTGATGATGTGCTTTATGCTATTAGAGATCATCACAATATCTGCAATTACATACATCTCCCAGTACAATCAGGAAATAGTAGAATACTCGATCTGATGAATCGAACTTATGATAGAGAATGGTATATAGGAAAAGTAGATCGCATATATGAGGTTATTCCGGATTGCGCTATAAGTACAGATATAATTACTGGATTTTGTACTGAGACAGAAGAAGAACATAAGGATACTTTGAGTATAGTCGAATATTCCAATTATTCGATGATATATTCTTTTTTTTATTCTGAGAGGCCAGGAACTTTAGCAGCGAAAAAATACGAAGATGATATTCCATTAGAAATAAAAAAGAAGCGGTTAAGTGAAGTCATAGAAGTATACAGTAAAGTAGCATTTGAAGTAAACCAGAAAGATATAGGTCAGACTTTTGAAGTTCTAGTAGAAGGAATTTCTAAAAAATCGGATCAAGAACTTAAAGGAAGAAATAGTCAGAATAAGATGATCATTTTCCCAAAGAAGGGTGGTGTAGCGGCAGGTGATTATGTAAATGTAAAGGTAACTGAAGCGAGCAGGGCTACTTTGAGAGGTATTTGCCTTTAAATCTTAAGTCTTAGAAAAATGAATTTACAAACCATAAAAAATAGATTTGCAATCATAGGTCGTTCTGAGAAATTGGATAGGGCCTTGAGTACTGCTGTAAGGGTGGCAAATACAGATTTAACGGTTTTGATTACGGGACAGAGTGGAGTAGGAAAAGAAGTGTTTTCTAAAATTATCCATAACCTATCAGCTCGAAAACACAATGATTTTATTGCAATAAATACTGGAGCTATTCCGGAAGGAACTATCAATTCAGAACTTTTTGGACATGAAAAAGGAGCGTTTACAGGAGCTACAAATGAACGGAAGGGGTATTTCGAAACAGTTAATGGCGGAACAATATTCCTGGATGAAATAGGTGAAATGCCTTTAGATACTCAGGCTTATTTATTGAGAGTCTTAGAATCAGGAGAGTATATCAGAGTAGGGTCATCTAAAGTGTTAAAAACCGATGTAAGAATAATTGCTGCCACCAATGTAGACCTAGAAAAAAAGATCAGAGCTGGTAAATTCAGAGAGGATCTTTATTATAGATTAAATACTGTTCCTATTAACGTTCCATCCTTGTCAGAGCGAAGAGAGGATATATATATGCTTTTCAGAAAATTTGCTGTGGATTTTTCTGAAAAATATAATTCTCAAGCTATTCAGTTGGATCAGGGCGCAAGACGACTACTTGAGCACTATAGATGGCCAGGTAATGTAAGGGAGTTGAAAAACATAGTTGAGCAACTTTCTATTCTTTTAGAAGATAAGTTGCTCTCAGAAGAAGATGTATTGGATGTCATTCCAAAATTGAAACAGACTAATCTACCCAGTAAAATCGACGAGGAGAGTCGAGATAATTTTCAAGAAAGAGAATTGCTATATAAGGTCCTTTTTGACATGAAGAATGACCTGAATGATATGAAGGGGCTTATTTATGAATTGGTGAAGCGCAATGACCTTAAAATGCCTGAAACAGGCAGCCTGAGACCAATGAGGTTGCCAAGTCATTATGAAGTGAATCAATCTGAGAGTTATTCAAGGATGAGTTCTCCTGTTGAAGAAAATTATCAGGATAGGAATTTTTCAGATCCAAGTTATCGTGAGGATTACGATCCCAATGCTCCTGTCATTGTAAATAATGATGAGTATCAAGACCTTGAAGTGGTGGAGGAAAACCTCTCTCTAGAAGATATGGAAAAGGAATTCATACAAAAAGCACTCAAACGCCACAATGGTAAAAGAAAGGAAGCGGCATTAGAACTTGGAATATCTGAAAGAACACTATACAGAAAGATAAATTTCTATGAAATATAGGCTAAGTGTCATATTGATTCTGAGTATAATGATGTCATCCTGTTATACTTTTAAAGGGACAAGTATTTCTTCAGATGTCACTACTTTTTATATAGGGAATTTCAGAAATAATGCTGCGAATGCTCCAGCAGAAATAGGTCAGTTGTTTTCTGATATACTAAGAAATAAAGTATTGAGAGAATCGAGATTGGCCTATACTGAAACTGATATGAGTATTGAATTTGATGGTTCTGTGTCGGGGTATACTGTTTCATCAGTAGCACCTTCTAGCAGTGATGGACAGATTGGGTCTTCATTGAATAGGTTGCAAATCAATGTGAATGTGGATTATATTAATCATATTGACGAAGAAGAATCATTTACACAATCGTTTTCATTTTTTCAAGATTTTGAAAGCAGTCAAAATTTATCTGATGTGCAAGATGCATTGATAGACGATATTTTTGAACAGATCACAGAAGACATTTTCAATAGAGCATTTTCTAATTGGTAATGAAAGACACTAATATCATACAAGAGATTTTTGAAAACCCAGCTCTCATTGAAAAGTTGAGCATGGACAAAATTGACAGTTGGATATTGGATGCTCCTTATGTTCAGTACCTTCATTTATTAAAAGCCTTGAAGTTGAAATCTTTAGGAATCGAAGACCTCAAGGCTTATCACAAGGCAGCGACAGTAGTGACGGATCGGATAAGAATGAATGAATTGTTGGATGGAATTGAGAAGAGTAGAGATGAGAAAATAGAAGTGAAAGAGAAGTTGGAATCAAAAGAGCTAAAGGAGTCAATACCCAAACAGAATAAGATTAAAAAAGTCTCACAGAATATTAGCAAAGGATTAGCACCCGAAGGTCCAGAAATTGAAAATCCCAACATAATAAATCTTGAACAGGAAGACTCTTCTACTGTGAAATCTGATAATAAAAAGGAAGAAGAAAAGCCTTCAGAAGATTGGGATGAATTCATTACTTCTTATACATCAGATTCTTTTGTAAAAAAGAATGAAGGGTCTTTGGCAAAAAATAAGGAGGTTAAAAAGGATAAGAATAATAATGAAGATTCCAATTCTGAAAAATCATCATTCAAAAGTAGAAGTGAATTATCAGAATTCTCAGAGTGGCTTTTAGTTTTGGATGGTAGAAATGACGACATAGATGAAGACCAAGTAGGCCAAAGTGTGTCTATAGAAGGGGCAGCTATAAGTGAAACTTTAGCAAAACTTATGGTAAAACAGGGCCATATCCTTAAGGCCATAGAGATGTATGAAAAACTGAGTTTGATAAATCCTGAAAAAAGTGCGTACTTTGCGGCGCTTATAGAAAAATTGAAGAAGCAATGATTACATTATTAACCATTTTGATTGCCCTAGTCTGTATCCTTTTGATGCTTGTAGTTTTGATTCAGAATCCTAAAGGAGGTGGAGTAGATTCTACATTTGGAGGATCAGGAGCTAATCAAATGTTTGGAGCTGCCAAGTCTACTGATTTAATAGAAAAAATCACTTGGGGCCTTGCCATCATGCTTTTTGCCCTTTGTATTATAACAGCTATTATGGTCAATGGTGGTGGTGCAGTAGCTGGTGAGATTCCTCTTCAATCTCAATAGGTTGTTAACTCTCCTACATTAGATTCTGTTCGCATTTTTAAAAGCTTAGTAAGGTTGATCTAATTGTACGCATAACATATTAGTCAACAATTTATGTGTTTCTAATATTTGATTGTCGTTGAAAGTAATATTAACTTATTACTCTAAACCGACCGAATCATGCCTACTAACCCAAGAGAATTACCTCTCTTTAAACTTGCTGTGGCAGGGGCATTAGGAATTTTTATCCAGGATAAGATCCATTTTAACTTTCTATTTCTATCATCTGCATTTTTCATATTACTATTCACTTTATTCGTCTTACATCAGAAAAGGACTATAGGATTGATCCATTTTATAAGATCGGGCATCATTTATTTAGCCATCATGTTGTTAGGAGCAGGATTGTATCAACTGAATGTAGACTCTTTAAGAAATATTGAAATAGATGACTTGATGTTTGAAGATATTGAAGTGCTAATTACTTGTACTTCTATTCCAAAACATAATAGGATGACCCAGTTTGAAGCGAAGATTACGCACATTAGACATGATTCCAATCAATTCAAATCCATACGACCAGTCAAAACTTTAATTCATGTTAAAGACTCAATCTTCAACATTCATAGTGGAGATAAAGCAAGGATCAAAGGGTTATTCAAAAACACCTCAAAATCAAATAGTCCGTTGGTCTTTGATTATTCTAAATATTTGAAATTTAGACATATAGCTTATCAAACCTATGTAAATCTTGATGAAATTTTAATAACCGATTCCAGATCTGAACCTTGGTACTCTGAAGTGAGAGGATGGGCTATTAAACAATTCACAGAAAACCTGTCATCTTCAAATGTCGCAATTGCATCTGCATTAGTTCTTGGTCATAGAGGATTGATTGACAATGATATGTATGACGCATTTGCCCAGACGGGTTCTATGCATGTCCTAGCTGTATCTGGGCTTCATGTGGGTATATTGAGTGGATTGTTAGGATGGATACTTTCTTTGATCCGGAGCAACAATAAAGGATTCCGATTTTTAAAAACAATAATCATCTTATTGGGTATTTGGTCCTTTGCATTTATCACTGGAGGTAGTCCTTCAGTGTTGCGAGCAAGCCTGATGTTCAGTACTTTGGAAGTAGGAAAAGTCTGGCGGGGGCATTATTCTGTCTATAACTCTATCGGAGCAGCAGCACTAGCATTGTTGTGCATCGATCCTTTTATGATTTTTCATGTTGGATTTCAATTGTCATTTGCTGCAATTATCAGCATAGTGATGTTCTGTCCTAAGATAAGCAAGGCTATAACTATTAAGAACCCATTTGGAAACTACTTGTGGAGGCTGATGAGCGTTGCGATCTCAGTCCAAGTATTGACATTGCCCATTTCTTTATATTACTTCCATCAGTTTCCGGTATACTTCCTCATTACAGGTGTGACAGCTGTCGTACTAGCTATTGGTATATTATCATCTGGATTGATTCTTTTATTCTTTTCAGCATTTCTAACTCTTGGTCCAGTTTGGCATTTGTATGATGGATTAGTATCTCTTCTATCTAGTAGCACCTATGCTATTCACTCATGGCCATATGGATTGATTCCCAATGTAGCTTTTGATCAAATTGCTGTTTTAATTTCTTTTATGTCTATAGCTTCATTCAGTTCTTACATATTTCTGAAGAATAAGCAAGCAGTAATATACGGTTTGGGGTTGTTCTTAACATTGATGCTCTATAAAGAAGCTCAACACTTTACCCAAACTCAGAAACCAGAAATTGTTTTCTATGATACTCGGAAACCATTAGTCGATTTAATTGTGGATGGTAGAGTTTATTGCTACGCTCACCCATCTCTAACAAAGAATAATATCGATTTCGCTACACGAAATTTTAGAATTTTTAAAAGAGCTGACCAGGTAGTATGGTTGGACTCAGAAGATCATTTGAAAGTCTTTTACGAGGAAAATTTGAGCTTTTTAAAAAATGTAAAAGAGAAAGACATTTCAGATGTATATGATCGTTCAGATTTGGTGCCTAATGGTATTTCTTCTAAATAAATTTATTTTCTGTATTTATCATTAGGGCTGATACCCTCTAAAATCATAGGAATACTCTTTTCCAATCTTCGGATTCTGGTTTCTTCTCTTTTAGCTTCGGATATATGATCTGTAAATTCTCTTTTCCTTCCAAGTGAGAATTCATTAAAGGCTTCATTGAGAATCGGGTCATTATCAAGAGCTTTTTGTAATTCTACAGGCATTATTAATGGTTTTTTTGATCCTCTTTGTGGTTTGATCTCTCTTCCTGCTCTTTGATTTTCAATGGCTTCATAGAGGTATTCGTGTATTCTGTTTTGATCTAAGTCTTCATTTTTGAAAAACTTCCATCTTCTCATTGCTTTGGTTTTGCCTTCTTGAGCATTAGAAAGCACATTGTACGGATCAGTAAGGAGGGCTCCTTGAAAAAACCAAAGGCCTACAAAATCTTTAGTAGCGAATATGCTTGAGATGTTTTTACCTCGATCGATATAGCAAGGCATTCCCCATTTAATTTTTTCTTCTAGATCAGCTGAGCGTATTATATCTCTTAGTTTCTGTAGCATTTCTGCCCATTCTCCTTGCTCTGATATATAATGATCAACGGATTTAGGAGTTTTCATGTGATGTTATTTTTAAAAGTGGTTACATCAAAGATAATTATGAATATTGTGACTACTTCATCACTGCAGATAAGTCTTCACGAGCTAAGTAATTTCCTTTTACTAGTGATACATATCCAACTAACATTTCATCGAAGGTCTGTTCACCAAAATACAAGGTTTCAGATGGGTCTGGATTAAATTCATTGTTACTTGAATTGTCGAACACGGCATTAACAATCAATTCCGACCCTTTTGGAGCAAAAACAGGACGCTTAAGAACATAAAAGCGCTGCCAATTAAAATTATAAGCTGGTACAGATAGCAATTTTTCTTCTGATCCGTCAGTATATTTCATTGTAAAATCCATACTTTTTCCTCTATAGTGCATGTGAGGTAGCATACTGAATATGGTCACATCCTCTTCAAATTTTTTAACAGCTGAAAAAGGTTGATGAGGCAATTCGGGTTGTATGAAAATTTCAAAATTAGAAGGCCCTATTGTGATATACTCAATATCTGGTTTCTCTTCATGAAAATATAAGCCGAGAGTTGTCTCATCACTTTCTGCTTTTCCACTAGTTGTGTAGTGTAATTGAAAATGAACTGTGGAGCCTTTTGGTATTAACCTTCCTGTGCCTTCCGGAAAGATATCAGGTTCACCTCCAGGTGCCCATCCCGCCATAATTCCATCTAACCATTCACTGGCTCTTTGTTTGACAGGAAATTCGTAGCCTTTTGGATATTCAATGTTTGCTAAAACGTGGTGAAGTACATTTGGATTTCCAGGAAGTACTTCTACTGCTTTGAGATAAAGGTCCTCTTCAGTATTTAAGGCATATTCCTGCATTCTATAATCAATAATGCCAGAAGCAGGGATATCTTCTTTCTTTAATCTAATTTCTAAGTCAGGTGTGCCTAATGAATACTTATTCTCGTTTGGTTTGAGTAATGCTAATGGATCTCCTTGTCCTTTTGTCATTCCTCCATCTATCCATGCTACTAATTGCCTTTTCTCTTCTTTTGAAAGACTAAGATCGCCATGAAACTCGCCTACTTCAGGATCTGCTTGCCATGGAGGCATTCTCTGTGTTAGGAGTACCTGTTTGATCATTCTTGACCATCCAAATACTGCATTATAGTTATTCATTGCCCATGGAGCAATACCGCCTTCCTGATGGCATTTATAACAATTGTCTTGGAGTAGTGGTGCTATGTGATCCGCATATGTTAGTTTTTCATAACTTTCATTTTTACTTAATCTGGCAATAGCACATCCTTTTGTATTCACAAATGCAGAAGCTACTTCAGTTCCATTGATTACATTATCTAGAGCATCTTTGAGATAATGATTTGATGCTTTGTTTTTTTGACTTTCATAACCTAATCTATCATTTATTGGGCCTCTATATTTTAGGGTCCAATCTTTAGGATCTATAACAAAGCACTCAGCTGTGATGTCTATATCTAATAGATCTGCAACTAATTGATGCTTATCAATTAAAACAGGAATATCTGAATCGTATGAAGACATTTCTTCTTTTACCGAAGATCTATTATCCTGGATATTTGAGTTAATCATTAAGAATTGAACATTATTCTCAGAATACTCAGATTTTATAGCTTGGAGATCAATAAATGCCTTTCTTACAATGGGGCATTTATTCCCCTGGACAAAAAGAACCACTGCGGTTGCATCTTTATGATATTGAAGTCTATGAAAATCTCCGTCATGGTCGAACAATCCAAAATCACTGACTTTAGAGTAATCTATTTCTTTAGCAACTCTTTGTTCTGAACAGGATAAAAATGAGATCGTAATGACGAGCAACGTTAGTCTAAAAAGCAGTCTATGCATTTGAGTGATTTTCGTGTCAGATAAATTTATATGATTTAACTGAATAAAGAATTTAACTGGTATCAATTGATAGGTAGAAATTTAAATCAATAAAAAGAGGCTTAGAATGATGAAATTCTAAGCCTCTTTAAAATATTTTTGAAGTCTTAATTATCCTCTTGGTGGTCCACTGCCTCCTTGATTGCCACCGCCTTGACCATCATCACCAGATTTTTGATCTGTATTCCTGATTTTTGATCTTCTTTCTTTGAAGTCTACTTTTCCAAATTTATATCTGATATTGAGGCCTATTGATCTAAATGGCAGTTGGAAAGAAGTAAACTGGGAAAAATTTTCTCCTTCTTGCTCTGATACGAAGGATTTGTTTTCACTAAAAGGTTCAATCACTCTAAGACCAATACTCCAGTCTTTCAAGTCTTTTCTGATGCCTATTCCCATTATTGAAAAACTTGGTGTTGATCCTTGAAGAGTGGGTTGATCTGACCTGAAAAATCCAAAAAAGTCAGCTTTCCAAGTACCAGAAATAGCATAATCACCACCAGTGAATATTTGATACTGTAGGGCACTATTACTTAATTGCTCTCCATTAATCTGGCCTTCTCCATTATAAGTGAAGACATCACCTCCAATTCTGAAATTGAGTTTCTTAATTGATTTGTTAATGAATAGGTTAATTCCTACTGAGTTATTGGTTCCAACATTGTCAAAAGTATTGAGAGAAACTCCACTTGGCTGTACAATCAGAATCTGTTCTATTATATCATTGGTCTTTTTGAAATACCCTGATCCAAAGATGTTAAATCCTACTACTCTTGTATTGTATCCTACTTCTATTTGATGGGTGATTTCTGGAGCTAAAGTAGGATTTCCAATAACCACATTAGTTCTATCAGTTGTATTATTAAATGGATTGATAAATCTTAAACTAGGTCTTTGTATTCTCTTACTGTAGCTCAATTTCAAATTCCTAAAGTTCTTCAGAGCTCTGGAAATGGTAAAATTTGGAATATAGTTATCATAGCTATTTTCAAAACCTAGCTCGTTTTTGTCATCAGCTCCTGCTATTTCTGTCCGTTCATATCTCAATCCAGTTATCAAAAGCAATTTGCCGACAGGAAATTTTAGTTGCCCATACCCAGCCATTACATTTTGATCATAATTGAATATGTTTGATCGATTAGCATCAAGAGAGTAGTCTCCTGTAGTTCCAAAAGCACGAGTGCTATATTGGTAATCACTTTTTATATCCCTGATTACAGTTTTAGCACCGGTCTCAAGAGTTATTTTTTTAGAGATGGGATGAGTATAATCTAGTTGACCAGTATGTTCAAAGTTGTCACTATCGTTAAAGATAAACTCATCTCTATTGAAAAATTCGAATGTATTAGTTTCTAAAATATTAATCTCTTGGTCTTGATTGTTTTTACTTAATTGATAGGCTATTACCAATTCCTGAGTTTCATTTCCTTCAAATTTTCGAGTATAATCAGTATTCCAATCGAATCCATCATTGATATTATCATCTACTTGATCCCTTAGAAAGGAGAAGTTTTCAGCAGAATTGGGGGATATGAGTTCACCATTTATATCGCCATTTACATCAAAGCCAAAACCTCTAGTAGAGAAAGAGGTGTTAATAGCATTATATGCATTGATGTCATAAAATGCACTAGCTGATCCATTAAACCCTAGTCTTTGTGTCTCTCTGACACCGTCTTGAGTCAATGTTCTATCGCTTCCATTTATTCTATCTGTCCTTCTGAAGATTAATTCGCCATCTTGTGGAACACTGTAAAATACAGCACCATTTATGGTAGAACCAAATCGACCCTTACCGGCATTCAAGTTGACAAAAGAGTTATTCTGTCTATTCCCTACAGAAGCATTAACTGATCCTGCAATACCTGATATTTCTGCCTTTTTAGTAATAATATTAATGAGACCTCCACTCCCTTCCGCATCATATTTAGCACCAGGAGAAGTAATAACTTCGACTTTTTTAATTTGATCTGCTGGAAACATTTTTAAGGCATCTGCTACATTATTCGAAAACATACCAGAGGGTTTTCCATTCATTAGGATTTTGATATTTTGTGAACCTCTGATTGATACATTTCCATCTAAATCCACAGAAAGGTTAGGAACTTTTCTCAATACGTCTGTGGCATCTCCACCAGAAATGGAAGAGTCATCTTCTGCATTGAAAACAATTCTATCTACCTTATTCTCAATCAATGCTCGTTTTTCTGTAATTTCTATTTCATCGAGAAGTATGTCAGATGGAATGATGAATATAGCTCCAAGATTATTATCAGGAGATTTTTTTGTAGTTTCAATGGCCGTGATCAGTTTATCTGCATATCCAAGAAATGTAATTTCCATTTCGTACTTCCCTGGTGTGATATCTGTAAACGAAAATTTTCCATCATCTTGCGATAGAGTACCGTTAAGTATTTTTTTGCTTCCTTTTCTATTGATAGAAATAGATGCGAAGCCAACCGCAGAGCCACTAATGCTATCTATGACAGATCCAGATATTTTGCCTTTTATTTTAGGTGCTCCTCCTCCGAAACCACCAAATTGGGCATTTACAGAAAAGGATATTAAAAATACAAATGAAAGAAGTAGGTATTTTTTCATAATGACTCCAGTATATTTTGTTATGAAGATATCTTGTTAACAAAGCGAACGCCAAAATGATTGATAGATACTAGTAATTTTTCGATTAAATTTTGTTTAGGGCTAATTAGTTCTTAGTTAGTCTACATCTGTGAAGTCGTTCTTATTCTTTTCTACTTCCAATTGATGGGAAATGCTGTTGGGTCAAAGCCCCAAATAAATGGCAAAAAGAAATAGGTAATAAGTGTCAGTAGAATGATGGAAATTATATTCATCCAAATTCCTGCTTTAAACATATCAGGTATGGTGAGATAACCAGAACCAAAAACTACTGCATTCGGAGGTGTAGCTACTGGAAGCATGAATGCGCAAGAAGCGGCAACAGTAGCTCCGACCATAAGAATATAGGGATGTACATCAATGGTAAGTGCTAATGGAGCTAGAATAGGCAATAACATTGCAGTAGTAGCTAAGTTGGAGGTGATTTCTGTGAGGAAGTTTACAGCAGCAATGAGAATGAGTAACAAAACCAATAGTGCCATTCCATCAAGAAGAGTCATCTGACTTCCAATCCAGACTGCTAGGCCACTTGACTTAAATCCTTCAGCAAGAGCAAGACCTCCACCAAAAAGTAAAAGTATACCCCATGGTAGTTTTACAGCTTCACTCCAAGTCACGAGACTCCTACCTTTTTCCTTACCAGCAGGAATCAAGAAAAGCACAATAGCTGCAATCATCGCGATTATTGTATCATCGATGTTAGGTATTATATTTTTGAGAAGGAATGATCTTGTGATCCATGCTATTGCTGTGAGTGTAAAAACTACTAAGACTAATTTTTCTTCATAGCTTATTTGGCCTAATGCATTAAGTTGTTTTTTAATCTCTTCACGTCCACCAGGGAATCCCTTTTGTTTAAACGTAAATGCAAAAGAAGTAAGGTACTTCCAGCATATTAGAAGTAATATGATAGAAATAGGTAAACCGAACATCATCCAACTAGCAAATGTTATTTCCACTGGGTACATTTCTTCTACAATACCTGCTAAGATTACATTTGGTGGAGTTCCAATGAGGGTCGCCATACCACCGATGGAAGCACTGTAAGCAATTGCAAGCATTAAGGCTTTTCCAAAAATTTCGTTTTCATCTTCTTTTGTATTAGGATTGTCTTGGAGTTGAGAAATAATAGCCATTCCTATGGGAAGCATCATCACTGATGTAGCGGTATTGCTGATCCACATGGATAAAAATGCTGTGGCAATCATAAATCCCAGAATGATCATAGTCACATTTGTACCAATGATATTAATGACGGTCAGAGCTATTCTTTTGTGAAGGTTCCAACGCTCAATAGCGATTGCCAAAATGAAACCCCCTACATATAAAAAGACATATTTGTGACCAAAAGAAGCTGTGGTTTCTGATAATGGAAGTGCTCCAGTGAGAGGAAAAAGTATAATTGGAAGCATTGCTGTAACCGCAATAGGGAGAGCTTCAGTGATCCACCAGATAGCTATCCATACGGTCGACGCTAAAACTGCATTAGCGGAATCACCCATTCCTTCTGGATGAAAGAATAGAATAATTATTACAAAGGCCAGTGGCCCAGATATAAGGCCTATTTTTTTGCTATCCATATGAATATTGCTCCTTGTTAGTCTATAAAGTCATTTGCCACCTTTTCTGCTACTTTTTGACAAAAAAGGGCATCTTCGGCTGATTGGATGTTGATATACAATTTTTCTCCTGCTGCATCTTCGGTTATTAATCTGGAGCTGATTCCTACAGGGGATCTACCAGTTAACATAGCGTAAAAGACGCAACTGGCAAGATAGGTACCAATTGTGGATTGATGGCTTCCATCAGTGGCGTATAGGCCAATTTCAGGTCTCATTTTGCGTGCCAATTCGAATGCTAATCCCACAGGAGCTACTGGAGCACTAATTTTATGACCTAGTTCTTTATATTTTTCACTTATGGTCTCAATCATGAAAGGGTCCCACTCACGTGACCACGTCATATAGAGCATTGGTTGAGCACCTGATTGTCTTATCTCTGTGGCTAGAAGCTGACCATAGTGCATTAGACTGTCTGGAAAGTCCAAAGAACTTCTGCTGTGATTCTGAAGAACAACAATATCGAAATTACCATTTTGGATTTTTTCAATTGTCTTTAGCCCTCTTTGCCCCTTGAAATGTTGGCTCCATTTACTTCCTCCTGCTGTAGATTGAAAAGTTTCAAGATTAATGTCTTGATCAGCTGCCATCAGATGGACATTTTGAGGTAGATTCCAATAATAGGTATAGCTATTTCCTACAAATAGGACTTTTTTAGGGATTATTGATTGTGATAAAATTTGATTTGAGAAACTGAGAAGAATAAGAGTCAATGTAAAATAATTCATATAAGAAGATTAGTACAACTGAATTTTTGAATCAGATTAATATGAAGTAGAAGGACTTTTTTGAATAAAAAAGGGTAGCTTTTAAAAGCCACCCTTTTTCTAAACTTGTATGAAAAAAACTATTCGTTTACTCTAGTTTTTGAGAATATTCCTGGATCTGAAGATGGAGCATTTGAATTAGAATTTAACTCATCATCAGAATAAGGAAAGCGTTCAGGGTGAGCTGAAGCTGCTGTAGTATTTAAAGGAAATGGTACTGAAAGATCGTTATCAGATTTTCTCAATCTTCTAGCGTCATCAAACGGCATGAATTCACCAAAACCAGATACATACCTTTCTTCTATAATTTCTCTAAGAAGAGCTCTATCAGAAGCTATTCCATCAGCATTTTCCATTCCACTAGCATCAAAATCAGCAGCTTCGTATGCCTCATATGAGTATGGCATACCAGAGAAGTTACTGTTCAATCTTCCCCCTCCATTGAGCCATGCTCTGAATTCATTAAGGTGCCCTAATCCAGTATCAAATCCAGAAGTTCGTGCACCAGCTTCTGCCAAAATCAATTGATTTTCTTCATATGAAACAATGTTTTGAGGCTCATACTGCTCTATGATCCCTGAGTTGTTAGCACCACCAGATGCATCAACAAATGAATAAGCACCTCTTGCAGTCTCATCAGTTTTAGCATTTCCTCGATATTCAGCTGCAGCAGGGTCTAACATTTTTGATAAATAGCTATCTGCACTTCCTATATCTCCGGTACGTGAACCTTCTAGTATTTCCCAGAAAAGATTCTTGTCTCCTGCTGAAACACTGGCATCTCCTCTTGGGATATGTTGCATGTTATCACTGGCACTTGAGATCCCACTTTGTGCGGAAGCATATGCACCATTATAGTCTCTCATAATCATCTGATATCTTGCTTTAAGAGTATTAGCCGCAGCTTTCCACTGATTAGCATCTCCCCCATAATAAATATCAACATCAAGATTACGTCCACTTCCTGCACTGTTGAAATCACTAATTGCTCCATCCAAAAGACTGATCACAGAGTTTAAAACATCCATCTGATTATCAAATGATGGATCATCTACCTCTTCTGTATTTACCTGAGAATAAGGAACATCGCCAAATAAAGAAGCACCCAGACCAACAGCTTGAGCCTCCAGCGTTTTGGCAATTCCTTGAACTAAAGCATCATTAGGGAGCTGAGCTCTCATGTGCCTTACATTAGGAATGATACCAATATAGATTCTGCCCCAAGTACCTACTGACTCTGCTGTAGATATAGAGTAGCCATAAATATTTGAATACAAAGAACTAAGTCCTGTCAACTGACCTGACCACATACCTGCTATTCGATTAAGATGTCCTAAGGATGCACTTGTATTTGCCAGTTGCGAACCAGTAAGAAACAATGTGGCATCCACATCGGCAATAGTAATGTCATTTGGATTGTCGTCTATTCCGTCTACAAGATCCTGACATGAAAACAGGAGCATAGCAGACATCAATAGAGTCGTATATATTAATTTTTTCATTTTATTAATTTTTCTATTGATTAATAATTTATAACAAGACTGAATAAAACGGATGCCGTGCTTGGATTAGTGAAATAATCCAATCCTCTAGCATTACCTACACCTACTTGATTTATTTCAGGATCTATACCTGGGATGTTGTCAATCAATAATAAGTTACGTCCAGAAGCGCTGAGATCTATAGAGCCAATTTTTGCTTTGCTAGATAACCAATCATTCTTAATTGTATATCCTAAAGTAACTTCTCTTAATCTGGTGAACGTAGCATCATAAACTGAGAAATTATAAGCTTGATTGTCACCAAATCCTCCTCCAATACCTGTACGGTACCAAGATTCATCTAGTAAAACAGGTCCTCCTCCAAAGTCTTGAATATTACCTCTTACTACTGTACCAGCAGGAATCGTATTTCCACCATAGTTCACTAAATCTTGAGTTAGAGTCTCTCTATTAGCGGTCACTTGTGTAGTACCAAATCTATTCAATACATGAAGTGTTCTAGGTGAAAATACACCACCATGAGAATGCTCTACTAGAGCACTCAATTTTACTCCTTTATAATCCACTCTGAATCCTAGACCTCCTCTCCAATCAGGATTAGGGTTTCCTAGAATGATAGGTCTTGGAGTAATCTGTGGGAAACCATTGTCATTTAATATAAATGAACCATCAGCATTAGTCTGCGAGCCTGTCCCATACAATACACCTAGTGGTTGGCCCACTATCGCTCTACTACTTACAGAAGCACCTGATAAGTCAATTGTCTCTGTACCAGAAAGATTTGTAACTAGATTTTCATTCCTGCTCCAGTTTCCGAAGATGGCTATATCAAAATCTTTGTTTTCTACGAATGTGTAGTCAAAGTCCATTTCAAATCCTTTGTTTTCCATATCAGCTGCATTAGCAATCTGGGTATCAAACCCAAATGATGGCGTGAGATCTACACTAATGTGGTCACCTATAATTTGATTGTTGTAATAAGTCATTCCTACCGATAACCTATCATCGAAGAATCGCAAATCAGCACCAATTTCCCATTCTGTTTTAATGGCTGGTTCAAGGTTGGGATTTCCTCTGTCATCATCTAATCTAAATCCACCTCCGAAAAGGCTAATATCTAATGGATCACTATATGTAGAATAGCTAAACCCACCTTCAGCTGTTGTCTGAGCTGCATGTGCTGGTGGTGCAATACCTACTTTACCCCATGACCCTCTCAATTTACCAAAGCTCAAAATTCCAGATTCTAATCTATCTGTAAACTGCCATGCTCCATCAAATGCAGGATAAAAGAAGTTTTCAGCATATGTGGATGACGCTTCAGATGTACCTGACAATGTCACGTAAAATTCATCTAGTAAATCAAATGCTAAAACTCCATATGCTCTATTTGATCTTGCCCTAAACTTACTATTTGAATAAGCAGAATTGGCTTGTGTTTCATTTAATGCTGTTGTAGGTTTCCTCACATTCACTTGGAATCCTACGATCTCATCACTGTTTGTTTTTCTTCGTCTATCGTTGAAGTTCCATCCTACAGTAGCGTTTAATCCAATATCAGGAGAAAGACTAAATGTTCCTCTAGCAATGGCATCAAAATTTATTTGCTGACGGCGTATCAAATCTTCAGATAAGATTCCATTTTGTCTAGAGCCTCCTGATCCAATAGGGAAAAAGTATTCTCTTTCATCAGTATATGTATCTATTCCACCTCTTAGCGTAATCTGTAAGAAGTTAGCCGGAGTAATGTCAATATCTGTAGAGAAGATTGATCTGTTAACTGTATTTCCAGCAGTCTGCTCATAAATAGTCCATAATGGATTATTGTATATAGGGTTATTGTTATTTCCTAAATATCTTCTATAAGCCCTGTGTCTTTGAGCAAAAGCCTCGCCACTATTATTGAAATATGTACCAATATAATCTGTTTGGTCAAAATCAGCTGGAGTTCTTAGCAGACCTAATAAAAGCCCTGATGTGTTCGAGTTTTGCTGAATTCTATTTGATTTTGTATTGATAAAACTACCTTTTGAAGATACTGTCAGCCAATCAGTAGCATAGAATTTATTATTCAATCGAACATTTGTTTTAGCATAATCACTTTCTCTCACAATACCTTCTTGATCCACTCGACCTAAACTTAAGAAGTATGTCATTTTATCATTTCCTCCACTTATTGTCAAATCATTTTGGAAAAAACCACCTGTCTGAAATACTTCATCCCAATTATCGTCTAAGTGGGATGTTCTATCATTTTTACCCGTGATAGGATAATACACAGTGCCATCTTCAGCTACAAAGCTTTGACCACTTTGATCGACTGCATCAGCACCACCTGATCTATCTGCGATAAAATCTCCCCAAGACTCTGCTCTAGTTGCACCGTAAACTCCACCTCTTCCTTGTCCCCAAGAATCTTGAAGTTCATATCGTTGATTCACATAGTCAAAAGACATAGTTGATTTATAAGATATATTAGCCTTTCCTGATTTTCCTTCTTTAGTTGTAATTACAATTACTCCATTAGAGGCTCTTGCTCCCCATAGAGCAGCAGCAGATGCACCTTTCAATATATTGACAGAAGCTATATCAGCTGGATTAATATCATTTAATCTACTTTGCTGTGATACACCACCTGTTCGACCACCCGTTGAATTGTTTCCTCCTCCATAAGTAGTAGAGTTATCAATGGGAATCCCATCTAAAATTATTAATGGGTTAGATGATCCTGTAATAGAATTTGCGCCTCTAATTCTAATTGTAGAACCGGCTCCGGGATCTCCATTAGATCGTGAGATCTCCACATTTGATGCCTTTCCACCAAGGGCGTTTAGAAGATTAATCTCTCCTGATCGTCCTATTACTTCAGGTTTTACTGTAGCAGCCGTGGTACCTGTATTATCTTTTTTGACCTCAAATCCAAGGGCAGTGACAATTACCTCATCAATTAACTCAGAGGCTTCACTCATTACCAAGTCTATTGTAGATCTTCCATTTACCGCTTCAGTAGTAGTGGTCATACCAGTAAAACTGAAAACTATAGTTGCTCCATTAGCCACGCTTAAATTATAAGTCCCGTCTAGGTCAGTAATAGTACCATTGGTGGTGCCATCTTCGAGGATGTTTACACCGATCATTGCTTCTCCGTTAGAATCTGTGACTGTACCTGTGACTGTTTGTTGAGCTACTAATGTACTCATACAACACCACACCATACAGACCAGTAATAGCGATAGTTTTTTCATGTGAATAGTTTTTGATTTAATAAAAATGTCATAATATTTATTTATTTCTATATCAATTTTACCAAAATTTAGTTTGCAATTGATACAATACTTAAGTCATTCATTGTTTTCAATCCGGGACTGGATCTTAATAATACTGGGACTACATTAAGAACGATTGAACAGGTAGCTATGTCCCCATGTACTCCACCTTCAATCCTAGATTTAATATTTGGATTTCCTTTGATCAGCACTTCATCATAAGATATTCCGGTTCCTACGGCCGCTTCAAAAACAAGTTTTATTTTTTCCACGCCATTGACTAAACCTTTACCAATTTGTCTTACACCCATAGCGTCACCAGTTGATATTGACATATTTGGAGTTTCGATATTGTCTGTAGCAATTATAGGAGAGATGACATCTTCAGTATGATCAAGTGACCAATCCATTGCTTTTGCTATGAACTCCATAGATTCAGTAAGACCTACATGCCTTAGGCTCCCGGATTGTTTTCTTTTTTCGAATTCTACTAAAGAAATCCCTGCACCTATTTTATTTTGAAATGGTATTCTTCTTGATTGAGCATCTTGAATTCTATGAACTTCGATATGATCCACTTCTTTGCACACTGCGGTAAGCATTGTAGGAAGTGTATCCATAAGGAAACCCGGGTTTACACCGGTTGATACAATCGCTACATTGTTAGTTTTGGCTTTTTCATTTAAGCTTGATGCCAGTTCAGCATCAATCTTCCATGGGTAGGTGAGCTCTTCACATGTTGACACAATAGGTAGATTATAATCTAATATTTCTTCTATCTGTAGAGCTACACTCGCAAAATTTGAAGTAGTTGTTAAGATCACTACATCAACATCTTCAATATTCTCTACTTCAGTAATGCTATTCTTGATTTGGACGCCACTATTTTTATTGATTGATAATTCTCCTAAATCTTTACCTTTTAATGAAGGATTGATATCTATGGCCGCCACCGTTTTCATAGACTTTTTGTCTTCGATGTATTGATTGATTTTAAGACCAAGTGGTCCTAAGCCTATTTGTAATATTCCGATTTGATTTACCAATTTCTTAGTTTGATTGAGAAATTTTCTATTTATCAAAAATTAGGTTTCAAGTACATAGGATGGTATGCCATTCTTGCTAATTATTAAAAATAAATCGGTAATTATTCGTACAATCGAGTCTCGATAACATTTTAAATTGTACTTTTTCTAAGTGAATCATTATCAAATGTTAGAATCGATTAGCATAATAAATTAAGTCAGTTGTAAGAAACAAAAGAATATCTTTCTTTTTGCTCATAATTCGTGACTTTATACTGTTTTACACTTTTTTACACCGAAGAGTAAAAGGATGGCTTCTGATCTTCATGGCACATTTATAAATAAGCTAATAGAAAATTTCGGCGATCATCAGCCCATTACTTCTCGTTTTGGTAGTCACTCATATGGAGATATTGCAGATATTCTATGTATAAGTGCCAGTCAGTTCAGTAAGCTTTCTTCAGGTACAGCAACCGAAGGGATGTATATCAGGTCTATCAAAAACATAGAACAGATACAGGAATACGAAATGGTTAGAGAGGAGAACAAATTATTAGAATATAAAATTAATACTCTAAGAAAAAACCAAACATCAACCGTTCTATTTACAAGAAGGAATCTATTTTCTTTGATAGCTGTGCTCCTGACAGCCTCACTATCGTTCTTCTTTTTACAATTTTCAAATTCTAAATTGACTAATAAACAAGAATTAATTGACCCTTCATTTGTGCTTACAGAGTTTTTTGATAGAGATTATCGAAGTGAGTTCATGTCACCTTATGTTAATGTAGCCAATGCTCAACAATATTGCCCTTGCAGCGCTTATGAAGGTATGTGGACTTTAGAAGATGAATATGTGATTCCTCTTCCTGGTAGAAAACCCGGGTTATACTATTTGGCCAAAGGATTGGATCAAAGATTAAAATGTATACTATCTGCTGATGACTTTCAAAAGGGTAAACGTATGATTGGGTTCGAACAAATGTATCATGAGATTTGGATTGATAAGAATAGAGAGCCTTTGACCCCAAAATATTTCAACCTTGAAACCAAAACATATACAGCAGCATTTGATAATTTGGATTTTGAAAAAAACTCTAATTTCGAACTAGCTGCTAAAATCAAATCATTTCAGTTCAATGATTTTCTTCTTTCAGATACCACAATTAGAAGAATTGGAGAGCCGACTGGAAGATATGCATCATTCATAAATAATGAATTAGTGGAAGCGTATCAAATAGATATAAAGGATATCCTACAAAATGTAATAGGTAGTGCATTAACCTTCGAATGTCAAGATGCACAAAATGCTTTCTGCGATCCAAATGATTTAGGTGAAGGAAGCGTCCTTACATTTAATTGTGAATATAACATCTCTACAGAAAACCTTGGTATCAATGGAGGATACCCATATACTAAAGGGTATAAATTAGTAAAGCAGAATTATTCTGACAATCTCTTATGCGACTGCAAGGAATAATACAATAACAATCTTACATTAATCTATGGTTGAGTTTTGATATTCTGATGTGGTAAAACCTGTTTTATTTTTAAAATATCGGGTAAAGGAGCTTTTATTTTCTAAACCAATTTCTGACAAGATTTTATCAAGAGTGTGATGTGTATCTTTCAACAAGAATTTTGCTTTTTCTAATCGTTGATGACTCACATACTGATGAGGAGTAACACCGTATATGGATTGAAAATTTCTTAATAAATGAAATGGTGACATCGTAGATATTTGACTTAATGTCTTCAGGTCTAATTTCTCTTTCAGATTACAATCTATATAATCTTTTACTCGGCTAATTCTTTTATATATCTCTTTTTTAGTTGAATTCTTTTTCGCCTTTAGGTTTTTTACTTTCTGTTTTATTTCATGGATATCTTGAAGAACCGTTCTTAATAAGAATAGAAATTGTTCTTCATAGTAAAGAGAGCGATTTAGTCCTTTTTTGATAGCATATTGGATGAATTCTGCTCTTTTGTAGATTTTATAACTCTTATCAAAACTGATGACATTGTTGCAGATATCGTAATTATCTATCTCAAAAGGATTGTCTAAAAGTTGAGTGTCTGTTGAATTTTTCCAATACTTCAAATGGCCAATATCATTTTTACTATAAGCGACTAGAAGTCCTTCAATTGGATTGTTGGTTTTTAATTGACTTTCGAAGGATGCACCTTCTGGAACAATGAGGCATCGGTCCTTATTTAACAAATATTCTCTTCCATTTATAAAATGATTCTGATATCCTCTATTAATTGTTCTAATAGACAATCGAGAAATGTGATCTCCTGAATCTAAATCATTAGACTGAAAATAGTATGCATTTGACCTGACTCTAGATAGTTCATCTCCTTTTATGGAGCAGTAATTGGCATCGCTAAATGCACGATGTAAAGTATTACAATATGTACAGAATTCTCCCATTCAGGTTGATGTTCACTGAAATTACATAAAGACAATGGAAAGCCAAATGTATTTTCTTGATTTTCGATGAAAGACTAGAAAGATTCTACGGTTAGATTGAATTTCCTTTTTTGCTTTCGTCTATCACATGATTTGCTGCTCTGGCAGCTACAGCCATATAGGTTAGTGATGGATTTTGAGTAGAGGTGGAAGTCATGCATGCTCCGTCAGTAACTATCACATTACTACAGCTATGTAGTTGATTCCATTCATTGAGCAGAGAAGTATTGGGATCACGTCCCATTCTTACGCCGCCCATTTCATGAATGTCCAAACCTGGTGCCTTGTGGCTATCGTGAGTCCTGATATCCACAAAACCTGCTTTCTCATACATTTCAGTAAACTGCTCGAAGAAATCCTGAATCATTTTTTCATCGTTCTCATCATAGTCCATTGAAATCTTAATCAAAGGCATACCCCATTCATCTTTTTTATTTTCATCCAATGCAAAATAACTGGTCTCCTTTGGAATCGTTTCACCCATCATATGCGAGTTTACCATCCAAGGGCTTAATCCTGGTTTGTCATTCATAATGTTGTCAGTGAGTTCTCTTCCGAGGCTATCTGTTGGTGCGGTTTGTTTCCACCTATTGGCTCCGAAACCAGCAGCATATCCACGTAGGAAATCAGTTTCCTGCCTTTTTACATTTCTGAATCGAGGTACATATCCACTAGTAGGTCGTCTTCCTAATGATTTTTTATCATCAAAACCTTCATATCTAGCTCTGATTGTGGGACGATAATTATGGAAAGCCGCATATTTTCCAAGAATACCATTATGATTTCCTAATCCATCAGGAAATGTCTCAGATTTAGAATTGAGTAATAATGCTGTTGTATTTATAGCACCTGCATTGAGGAAGATAACATCAGCCTCATATTCTATAACTTCTTTGGTATTTGTGTCAATTACTCTTACTCCAGAGGCTTTGTTACTCTCTTTATCAAAGAGAATAGATTCTACCACAGAAAATGGTCTTAGTGTTAAATTTCCAGTTTTTAGTGCCCATGGAATAGTAGATGAGTTAGCACTGAAATATCCACCAAAAGGGCATCCTCTTTCGCATTCTGTTCGATTAAGACATTGTCCTCGTTCTTGCTGCTTATGTATTTCTTGTGGTTCTGTGAGATGTGCACAACGACCATAGATCATATGCCGATCTTTATAGTTTTTAGACACCACTTCTTTGAAATACTCTTCCACGCAGTTCAGTTGCCATGGAGGTAAAAATTCTCCATCTGGCAAGCTGTCTAATCCATCTTTATTTCCTGAAATACCTACAAATTTTTCTACATGACTATACCAGGGGGCTAAATCTCTATATCGAATAGGCCAGTCCACAGCAAAGCCATCTCTATCAGGGCCTTCAAAATCATAATCACTCCACCTTTGAGTCTGTCTGGCCCACATGAGTGATTTGCCTCCTACTTGATATCCTCTGATCCAATCAAAAGGTTTGTCTTGGACATAAGGATGATCACTGTCTTTTACAAAGAAGTGTTGATTGTCCTCCCGATATGCATAACATCTACTGATTACAGGATTTGCTTCTTTTATGTTATGTGGTATATCTCCTCTATGTTTAAATTCCCAGGGATTCAAGTTTGTAGTCGGGTAATTTTCTATATGCTTTACATCTCTTCCTCTTTCTAGTAATAGAGTTTTTACACCTTTCTCACACAGCTCTTTCGCTGCCCAACTACCACTCATTCCAGCTCCAATTACAATTGCATCATATTTATTATTAGCCATTTTTTACTCTTATCGTTTTTTAATATTATTAAGCTGGACGGCAGCTTTCATAGGTGGTGGGGATTAATCTATATTCCATTACATCTTGCATATAAAGTTGTGAGGTTTTGAGATGTCTCACAGCTAATCTTTTTATTTTATTGATAAAAAAGATCATTTCAGCTTGAGGCTCAATGGCCTCTAATCTTGTTTTTACAACTTCAATTACTTTGTCAGGATCAGCATTTTTAATTTTTATTTTGCTCTCTTTCATTAGTAATTTATATTGATCAAAACCAGTAGCAAACTTTGATATGTCTTTAGAGCTGTGACAGTCATTTATCATAGTCATAATGAATGAAGTCGGACTCCCCACGGTTTCACCTAAATGAGAGACAGGTACCAATGCTTCAGAAATATTACCGATATAATTCAGATGCCTATTATTAAGTAAGAGCTTTTCGTTTTTCAAAAATTCAATTGCATTGGCTTCCGTACACCCTGCTAGAAACAGTGTGCCAGATGAAGCGATTAATACGTTTCTGATGGATTCTCTTCTTGTCATCATAACTTTAAAAAATTGAAACTTTAAACTAGTAAAAAGATGAACGAAGAGGTGGTACTTATTTTGCCTCTATGCTAGTCTATATTTTCTGTGCCTAGCAGTGACTGCCCAAAAGTCTACGACTTTATTGGATTGGATTACAGCTACCTCAGAATGTAGAGCTATCGTGGGGCAGATATGCCATGGGATTCCATAAAGTACATCACCTATATTAATCTTCGACCTATTGTTAAGTTGTAAGACCAAGTGTTCTTCACTATGTCCTACTCTCTCGTAATCATCAAGTTGAGGAAACACGACTCTTTGATTTTGCATCTCCGAAGCCACAGATTTGTGACCGAGGTCAAGACAAATTCTGTTGTTACCTGGCTTGCTTATGACTCGAGTTATGAGGACCGCTGCATTTTTCATTTTGATATCAGGGAAATTAGTGCCATATCCAGCGTCCCAGAGTAGGGTAGTGCCAGGGGACAGTGTTCGTTTCTGATCTAATGCGTGGCATGGAAACGTGACACTTCCTCCACAAACAATTTCAAGTGTATCATCATTTATTTCATTCAAAAGTTTATTTACACTTTCAAACTCTTTATCGACTTGATTTTTTCTTTCATTAAAGTCATTGACTCTATTGTGTCCATCATATACATGTAGACCTCTGACTTTTAGTTGAGATTCAGCAACAAGAAATTGATATAGATTTTCAGCCTTTTCTGGATCAATTCCAGTTCTACTCATTCCTACATTTATGTCTATAAAAAGATCGATGCTTTCGTCCTGATTCAAAACCTCTTTCCAAAATTTAATTTGACTTGGATGATCTATTAGTGCACTTATTGATGTAGATGTATTTTGTCTTTTTAGATTTAGTATCATTTTCTGCGCAGGACCTACTGTAGGCATTGCAAGTAAAATATTCATACATCCAGCATCAATTAGCATCTCAGCCTCTACAATGGTTGAGCATTTGAATTTAGAAATACCTGCATCCATCTGCATTTTGACGATTTGAGGCATTTTATATGTTTTTACATGAGTCCTAAGCCTATAGTTGCTATCGGCAATTCGCAACATTTCACGTATATTATGATGAATTCTGTCTGGATAAATTGCAATTGCAGGAGAAAGTATGTTATCTACATTCTCAATTTCATACCATTCCATAGCAAAAAGTATATTATGATTTGTAAAAAGATTTTTCTAATCAGTCTCTGATGCTTTTTTTAGTGCGTCCTTGAATGTAGAGAGGTGCATCTTACCTAAAAGACCGATTAATACTGTTTCATCAGAACTGTCATATTTTAGGACAATTTCAGTGATATAGTCGCCATTTTGTTTAGCCATTAGATTAATCTGTTCATCATGATCATTGATATACATATAAGGAGTGTATCCATGTTCTTTGGTGAATAAATCAAATGATTTACTCATGTTTTCAGCATTTTCATTTTCGGTTACCATGAGCTTTACTTTTTTGATTCCTTTTGAAAATCGTTTCACTTCTGCTTTGTCGTCTGAAGGAACAAAAAGCATGGTCAACCACTTAGGTGCGTTAACATGGATTTGAATGTCTTCTTTGTTTTCTTTGTAGAAAGAACTAAAAGAGTGATTGGAACTACAAGAAGAGAATAGAATAGATAGTCCTAATAGGAAAATTGAGAGTGTTGTGTATTTCATGATGATGTTTTAAGTGACAATATTTTTTAAATATACCACTTAAGGAATTTGTCATGGTTAATCTAAGGCAGATTCTAGACCACTCACTACTGCAACATCCATATCTCTTATCCATTCTTCGATTAAACTCACCCCTTCAGTATGGAGTAATCTTCTACCTAGCTCTGGCATCATAGCGCCTGGATTATCAGATTTCATTCTGTAGACTAATATCGATTCTTCTGGATTACCCGGTACTATGGAATAAGTAAATCCACCAGTACCAGCTCCGGCAGAAACGGTCGCCTTATATATTCCAAGTTTGGAATTAAGTTCAGAATCAGCTAATAGTGTGAGCCCTGAAGTGTTCGCAGCTCCATCTGGATTATGGCAATGACCACAGTTTATGTCTAAATAAGCCATTGATCTATCATGGATACCCTCATTTTCATCATCCCATACCGCCACCCTTGGTGCATTTGTTCCTTCAGTCCATCCTGACAGGTATCCAGTTTCTGCCCATTTTTTCAGCTGATTCATTTTGCCATCAACATAATCAAAATCTTTATTTAAGTTGCGCACTTTTGGCCCAATTGGTAGTTGTTTGTTCTTGTATGCGTGGCAACTTTTACACTGATTCTTATTGGGGATTATGTAATCTACATCCTGCTTTTGACCTTCTTTGTTAATCCATGATATCTCTTGTATATCACCAATGACTTCGAAAGTAGCTTCAGTTTGCTCTTCATTCCAGATATAGCCATATGCATCCCATTCTTCTCCTCTATTTATTAAGACACGTGTTTCTACAATATTTCTTCCTTTAGTGAGGTCAGTTTCATCATTTTCATAGTAAAAGTTCTTGATGAGTGCAGTGCCTTCTGGAAACTTTAAAACATGGTCTGTTGTATATTGAGCTGACGTCCCTTCTGGCATCCAAACAAACCTTGCTTTATGAGCATAATCTGAAAAGAGAGGACTATTAAGATCATAAGGTAGTACATCATTTATTGGCTGTAGGTCTCCTAAATGCCCTCCAAAGAAATTATATTCGGATAACATGTCATGTGGTCCCTGCATAATTACCACCCCGTAATTTTTCTTTTGACATTGGGATAGGAGCATACTCGTGGCTATCAATGCCAAGCCCAAAAAAGTCTTCATAATAATTCTCTTTATCCTTTGTTTATTCTTAATTTCTAAGATCAATTACTTGCCAGCCAAGCATCATGTTGGTTAGTATCAAAATTTGGCAACGTACATTCAAACACACTCATATCATGAGTCTTATTTTCAGCTATTTCTTGAGGACTGTCTCCTAAGTGTGCATTTAGATTTACAAAAGAAACATCACCATTGTTTCTAAAGCAATAAGTTGCTGTAGGTACACCATTTGCATTTGGTTTAAAAATCCCATCGATCATTATATCATAGGCTTGGCCTCCTAAGGCAGCAGTCATTAACTTACCATAATCAGTGGTGTTATCCGTAGGGCCTTCAGTCCCAATGATAATGTTATCGTGTAAATTAATATTAGTAGAATATGGATCAAAATCTTCTGACTCAAAAGGTACTCCTGTGAATAACCAAGAATTCACTGCTATACCAATAGATTTATGACCTTTTATTGTGTTGTTATATGCTTCAATATTAGAATGAGACATCAAGATCATTCCACTTCCTGGAGGTATTGTGCTCACTACCATTCCTTTAGGAGCAAAATTTTCACCATTATTATTTTCCATATAGTTATCGTAGAATTTGATACGATCACCATTGGCTTGTGGTAGATCAGGCATATCAAAAATCAACATGCCACCAGTATTTCCAATGGCCCTGTTTCCATATACTTCACCATTTACAGTGTTTTCTATTTCTAGCCCTGCTACATTATCGTGCACATAGTTATTTCGTACTACCACATTATTAGACTGTCCTACATATATTCCAGCATCCATCGCAAAAGATGCTTCACAATCTTCCATTAGTACATTTGTACTGCTCACAGGATAGAGTCCATAAGCACCATTTGTTGCTAATTTCCCATTAGTCCAAGTGGTCTCTAGATCTCTCATTATGACATTTGTACACTCTTGTATTTTTATAGCATCACCTTTACTATCTGCGATGGTAAATCCTTCTAGTGTAATGTCTTTTACATTCTTAATGAGCATGCCTTCTGCACCTTCTATTTGATTTTTAAATGATAATATAGTTTTCCCTTTACCTGCTCCTTTTATGGTTATGCCCGGTGTATCATTTAGCGATAAGCTTCTTTTAAACGAAAAAGTACCTTCAGGTAAAAGAATGTTGTCACCTGCCTTAGCATTGATAAGCTTTTTTTGTAGTTGAGTATGAAGGTTGTCAGCACTTAACATTCCTGAATCTTTTTCTGTTTGTTTGCATGAAACAAAAGATAGAGCTACTAATGCTAATGTGATGAAGATGTAATTTTTCACGATTCTTATTTTATAAATGATTTCAAATATTTTTCAAAAATGCTGAATTAGAAGTTATAAAGTGCACGGCCAGTAATTCTCCTTCCGATTTTTGGAAAACCTGGAAGTGCTCTAAACTCATTATCAAATAAATTAGTAGCTGACAATTCAAGATTGACTCCATTTTCCATTCCATATCCTAGTGTCAGATCTACCAATGATTTAGCATCTATTTCACCAGGGAAGGTAGAGTTGTTTGACGTATATGCTTGATCCCATTGGTAAGCCAAGCTACCTCTAAATCCTAGATCGGGACCATAACTAATTCCTGCTCTAATTTTATTTTGTGGAAAGTTAAGATCACCTGCTTCTCCAGTTGGTCTGTTAAACCATGTATAGTTGGCAAAAGTGGTCAAAACATCGGTGAAATAATACTTAGTGTGAACTTCAAATCCCCAATCATCACTTATACCATCCAGGTTTCTTGTAGGGTAGCCAAAAGCTAAATTAGGAAGCCCAGTGGCTGGTACTTGATCAGTCTGAACGATTCCATGGAATGGTAAGCCTGCTGAAGCTAGAATTCCAAGAAAGGCTTGGCCTGCTTCCGTATATGCTCCATTTAGCACTCCTCCAATCTGCCCTGCTACGGCAGCAGCAGTGGCAGCATCAAATCCACTTTGTAATAAGAATCCCTCTATTTGGGGTTGGAAAGTACTCTGTACCCCTGAGCCTAAATCATTTGGCAGATTAAGCATTGTGATTATAGGACTAACCTGAGAGAATCCTCCTGCAGCCGTTCTTCTGAAATAATAAACATCAAAACCTGCAGCAAATTTTTCATTAAAAAGACCTTTATACCCTACTTCATAAGCAGAAAGTGTTGATATTAATTTCGTTGGATTTGATACTGGTAAAAGTTCATTCCCATTCAAATCAGTACTAGCAATTGCACCAGAGAATCCTGCAGGTGCTTGACTGCTTAATAATTGTATAAGTGCAGGGACAAAAGGAGCTAAATTGGGATCGGCAGCACCTAATTGTTGTATTCCTTGTATAACATCAGGTGTAACAGCAGCATAAGCCGCAGCTAGTGGAAATCCTGCACTAAATGGGGTAGCTGGTACTCCCGGAATTAACCATGTTATCATTGGATTGTCAAATGTCTGAGGATTTAAACCTCCAATATTCTAAACATTAAAAACAGGTGTGGTCTGTACAGGTAAATCAAAATAAATATCTGATGCAGGTATTGGATTAGCGGCTCTGTTATAACTAAACCTTAAAGAGTGAAATTGACTTGGTTTATAAACCATTGCTGCCCT
>Ga0055584_100000337_pt1 | contig 44149 bp, 49 predicted proteins | sample OSDHelmetaG_FD_58716 | JGI IMG/M metagenome (GOLD analysis project Ga0055584, IMG submission 58716) | Pelagic marine sediment microbial communities from the LTER site Helgoland, North Sea, for post-phytoplankton bloom and carbon turnover... | ecosystem: Environmental > Aquatic > Marine >...
CCCCCCCCTGAAAGCAGATCGCCATCACTTTTATACCCCTGTGCATTGATGATTGGTGTATACATGGAGTAAGTGGCAGACTATGATATTGCAGTATATATTTTGGTTTATTCTGCGCCGAAGCGATTAAAATCCACCGAGCTACCATATAAAATATAAAAACAACGAACTACTAACAGTTGTGTCAACAGAACATTTCCAGCTTGAATTTCGCAATGGGCGTTTTCCACTCCGATTCGTCATCACCGCTTCGGTCGGACTGGCTATGGTCTGGATCACGCTTAAAATCGTCGATTGGGACAGGGGTTTAAGCGCCGAACAGCTGATTGCCCATGTGTTGCTGGTGGCGGTATTTGCATTGCTTTCGCTGGCTTCCCTCAAATTTTTTAGCGATACCATTTCGCAGATGCGAGCCAATCCGGGCATGCTGCTCAGCTGGATTATCGTGCTGCTGATTGCCGGGGCGATATACCTGGCGGGATTCCTCACAATGGGGCAATCCGGCACCTCCTCGATGCTGCCTTATTTACGCTATATTGATACCCAGGTAACCTCTTTACTGCTCGCAGGCACGGTATTACTGGGTCTACCGCTATTCTGGATTGAAAAGGAAGTTTTTGCTGCAAGGGCCACGGTTCAGGCTTCTGAATCGGCACAGTTTTCCAATCTTGGTTTTCGAATTCGACCGCATTTCCTTTTCAACACGTTAAACAGTGTTGCCCACCTAATCAGCCTGCATCCAGCAAGAGCGGAAAAAGCACTATATAATCTGGCCGACGTGTTTCGCGTGGTAATGGCCGACAAGCGGGAACTGGTGCCGTTAAAGGCCGAGCTTGAGCTGGCAGACAAGTATTTGTACCTGGAGAAAACCCGGCTGGGAGAGCGGCTTCAGGTGGCCAGTCGAATTGATCCTGATTCGGTTGGGGTGATGGTGCCGGTACTGATGTTACAACCTTTGCTTGAAAATGCTGTCTACCATGGCATCGAAACAAGGTTTAAAGGGGGCACAATCAACATCAGTGTCCAGATTATCGACAATTTTCTGATTATCCAGATCACCAACCCATTGCCAGAGGGCAGCATTAAACGGGTTGGCGGCAACAAGGTCGCTCAGGAAAACTTGCGGGATAGAATTTACAGAACCTTCGGTAGTGGCGGAACATTTGACGCCCATGAAGCTGACGAACGCTATACGGTAACAATACGCCTGCCATTGTAAACAAAAAGGTTTACCCGCTCAGTAAAGATAAATGAAATAGAATGAAAAGATGAAGTATCTTGTTATTGATGATGAATTTCTGGCCAGGGCCAGATTACGGGAATTACTGTTAAGAATTGACCCTGCTGCGGAAATTTTTGAAGCGGAGAATGGCCAGCAGGCCCTGGATCTTTGCGAACAGCATAAACCTGACACCGCGCTTGTGGATATTCGCATGCCAGGTATTAGCGGTATCGAACTTGTTTACCACATGACTGCTCTGGAGCAATCTCCTGCGGTTATTTTCACAACCGCCTATAGCGAGTACGCACTGGAAGCATTCGAAGCCAATGCCATTGATTACCTGCTGAAACCAGTGCAGGTTGATCGCCTCAAGCGTGCCCTGCAAAAAGCCGACCCCATCACCAAGGTCCAGACAGAATCGCTCAAGAAAACCACCCGCAGCATGCACATCTCGATCAGCCAGAAAGGCAAGATCAAGCTGGTGCCGATTCAGAATATTTGTTACCTGAAAGCCGAGAACAAGTACGTATTAGTCAAAACAGCAAAAGAAGAGTATTTGATGAATGATACGTTGAACAATCTGGAGGCAGAGCTCGGCGAAAACTTTCTTCGGGTGCATCGAAATGCACTCATCTCTACCGAACACCTGGAGGGTCTGGAAAAAAATGACGAAGGCCAATGGTGCGTATTTTTTAGAGGCATTGATGACAAGGTAGAGATCAGTCGAAGACAAACACCGACCATTCGCAGCTGGCTGAAGAATCGCGGTCTGGAATAGATTAGATCCAGGCTGAAACACCGCCAAAACTAATCAACTTGCGCCTGACCCTGGCTTGAAACCGCTTTCCAGATAACGAACAATATCTGCAGACTCCGGCATCCAGGTTGAACCAGAGTCCTTGTCGACAATCTCAAGCACAGGCACTGATCTGCGACCGGTCGCGCCGACAAGGGTTCGTTCATAGTCCGGGTTTTGCCATATATTACGCACTTCGATTTCAACACCCAGATGACCCAGCACACGGAGTACGCGGTCACAATACATGCAATAGTCACGCACGTAGAGTCTAAGCTGCTTTTCGTTACTCATTGATGGAGGGCTGATTCAAACTATCGCGGAGTATATAGGCAAACAACATATGATACGGTGAGGGATAAGCCGGCAATGGTCGGCATCACCGCTGCGACTTAACCCCGGGGAAACCTTCAGCCTGAAGTTCGTTCACTGCCTGGCCCAGGGCCACGGCACAATCTGCTTGCAGTTTGATTGTGGCCAGTTCATCTGCACGGGTGGTGCCCTTGTTAAGCAATGCGATGGGTAATCCAAGGGCATGGGCCTGCCGGCAAAAGCGAAAACCTGAATACACCATCAATGACGAGCCAACCACAAGGACGCCGTCGACCTGACCCAGCATCTGCTCAACAGCATCCACCCGTGGTCTCGGTACTGCACCACCAAAAAACACCACGTCCGGCATCAGTATGCCGTCACATTGCAGGCAATGGGGTGGCATCATGGTTTGCACCAGCATGTCTTCGACATTCGCATCGCCATCCGGGGCCAGTCCCGCGACAATATTCTGCAGCTGCGGATTCTGCCGAATAATACGCAGCTGTATAGACGCTCGCGACTCGAATGCACTGCAATCAAGACATTGGACTCGATCGAGTCGGCCGTGAAGATCAATGACCTGCTGGTGACCGGCTTTCTGGTGCAGCCGGTCAACATTTTGAGTCACCAGTAAACGGGCGTAACCCTGCTGTTCGAGTTTCACCAGGCAGAGGTGGGCGGTATTTGGTGTTGCCTCAGCAATAGCGGTCCACCCTACCGCGCTGCGCGCCCAGTAACGTTTGCGACGCTCCTGCTGTTCAATAAATTCCTGGTGCTGGATCGGTGTGCCGCCAAGCCAGCTGCCATGGTGATCCCGGTAGGTTGGAATGCCGGAAGCCGCACTGATGCCCGCACCGGTAATGATTAGCAGCCGCGGATACCGCGCTATGAATGTCGCCAGTTCTCCTGCTTCAACCAATCTTCGAGAGCTTCAACAGCTTCTTCAGGTCTTTCAGTAAATCGGTGGGATTCAAGTCTGAGGGAATGATCATCATGATATTGCCAAGGGGGTCAACCAGCAGCGCATCATCGGCAGCCATATCGTTAGCAACCGCTACAGCAGCCAACTGTTGGTCCAGTCCGCCCTGGACCCTGAGCACCAGTGACATATCCGGATGCTTTTGACCGGTGTTTTCCAGCAACCGGATATCACTGCCCAGCAATATTCGTTGCACCCGACCGCTGTCCTTACCCAGGGCGTGTCGGGTCTGCCGTGAGTTATACAGTGCCTTTTCGCAGTTTTCGCTGCAGCCGCCGTCGAGGCGGTGGACGATCGTCCATTTCCGTTTGAGTGAATCCAGGGTCAGTTGCGATTCATCGATTTTCAGATTAGTGAATGGCTCAAGTGTGACCACCGGTTGCACCAGTGGTGCATGGTTGACGGTTGCCGCGGAGGTAAACCAGGACGGAAAAAAGAAATAGCCTATGATGGCAATGAAAAACGGCACCAGGAAAAAACCCAGTACAGTAAGCAGTTTTATGCGACTGCGAGCAATGGAATGTTCAGACATTTAACTGTTTAGAGTCGGCGCTCCGGCGCCAGATAAAACCAAAAATTATCAGGGTCAGTGCAAGCCCCCACCACTGCACCGCGTAGCCATAGTGACGCGCAGGGGCGACATTGCCAGGCTGCCATATTCTGACGAGGCTTTGCCCATCAGAGGGATCAAGCACCAGTACCGCGGCATCAATATTGCTGCCCAGGGCTTTAGAGAGCACTGCCATATCATAGTAGAGTATCGTCAACGGCCAGCGCACCTCGCCGCTATAAGTCGACCCCAGGGTAAACCCCTTTTGCGGCAAATATAACTGCCCTCTGACAACGCGCTCCTGTTCACTGTCGGGCAGGGTCAGATTGCTGGCCCCCCGGCGTGATACCCAGCCACGGTTTACCAGCATTATGGTGCCATCTGCTGACAATTCAAACGGCACCAGCACTTCGTACCCTGGCTGCCCCTTGTGGAGCCGATTATCCATCAGAAAGTATCTCTGACCCAGCCAGCGACCATGCAAGGCTGCAGACTGATAAGCGAGAGTCTCCCAGTTCACAGGGGCTTCATCTATGATGGCGTATTGTGAATCTGACAGCGAACCAAGACGTTCAATGTTTGCCTTTTCCTGACCGCGCTGAAACTGCCAACCACCCAGAAAGAACAATATTGCCAATGCAATGCTGAAAAGCAAATAACCCGCCTTGCGCTTTGCCCTTATAATCGCCATCTGATCAGCTCGTACCGATAAACCATGTGTGGGTTGCTCAAGGCCAGCACCAACCTCGGATCTCTATGCTACTTGTAAAGCTCATCATCATTATCCTGCTGATATTTATCGTCGTCAGTCTGTTTCTGGCGCTTTATTATCTGGTAAAAAGCCCCGACAATGCGGAAAAGGTAGTGAAAAGCCTGGCCATTCGTGTCGGCCTGTCCCTGTTTGTATTGCTGATTATATTTCTTGGTTCCGTGGTCGGGATTATAGAACCCCATGGATTCGGCCAATAACAAACAGCGGCCACCGGATAAATAGTTTGAAGCAATAAAAAAAGCGCTGTTATACAGCGCTTTTTTTGTAAAGACCCAGGGGGCTAAAGGATATATACAAAAATAAACAATCCCAGCCAGACCACGTCGACAAAATGCCAGTACCAGGCGGCGGCCTCAAATGCGAAGTGACGGGTTGGCGTAAAGTGTCCCCGAAGGGCCCGCAACAATACCACCAGCAGGATTACTGCACCCATGGTGACATGGAAACCGTGGAACCCGGTGAGCATAAAGAAGGTGGAACCATAAATCCCACTGGTCAGCTTCATGCCCTCATGGTATGCCTCCTGATATTCAACCACCTGCAGGAAGACAAACAGGAAACCCAGCGCCACAGTGGCAGCGAGGCCCCAGATAAACCGCTTGCGATCATTCTTGATCACCGCATGGTGGGCAATCGTACAGGTCACACCGGAAGTCAGCAGAATCGCAGTATTGATAAATGGCAGAGGCCACCAGCCCATATGGAAATCACTTTCTCCCATATCAGCAGGACCATTAGTAGGCCAGATCTCATTGAAGCCACTCCACAACCAGGTGTGAGTATTGGCGCCACTTCCCTCTCCAAGCAACCACGGAACGGAATACATTCGCGCATAAAACAGTGCGCCAAAGAATGCGGCAAAAAACATGACCTCGGAAAAAATAAACCAGCTCATGCCCAGTCGAAATGATTTATCTTCCCAGGCGCTGTAAGTTCCGGCTTCGCTTTCTTTAATCACGGTGCCAAACCAGCCAAAAAACATGACGATCAGAATGGCAACACCGACCAGCATCACCGGCATACCCAGAGAGCCGCCATTCAGATAGCTGGCGAATCCGCCGGTAGTCGTCGCCAGAGCAATTGAACCCACCAGGGGCCAGTATGCACCGTGCGGCACATAGTAATGGTTATCAGCAGTGCTTGCCATGTAGTTAACCTCTGATTTCTATAAAATTAAAATTGTTAATTGACTTGACTGTCAGTGACGTCAAAAAATGTATACGACAATGTCACCGTATCAACGTCAGCAGGAAGATCCGGGTCGACGATAAATACCAGTGGCATATCCAGGGTCTCTCCACCCTCAAATGTTTGCGCGGTAAAACAAAAGCATTCGGACTTGTTGAAATGCTTTGCCGCTCGACCGGGCGATACACTGGGTACCGCCTGACCTACTAACTGCTTACTCAATTTGTTGGTAGCCAGGAAGCTGGTTTTATACTGTTTGCCGGGATGCACCATCATACTGCTCACTTTTGGACCGAAGTCCCATGGGGCGTATTGATTCAGGCTGCCGGAAAATTCCACCTTAACCAGTCTGTCTTCGTTGATCGTCAGATTTGCGGCCTCGGCCACACTAATAGTGCCGGTCTTACCATTTAATCCGGTAAGGTCACAGAAAACATTGTAAATCGGCACCATCAGATAGCCAAAACCAAACATCAGCACGGGCACAAGAAACAGCACAGGCAGATTTGCTTTACCGGCAGATTTTCCGAAACTGATCATTGTCCCGCAGCACTCCGCATCATCAGCATAAAGCCAATATAAATCACAATAGCGATGGCAAACAGAATAATCGCCGTAATTTTAACGCCTTTGTTCATCTGCAACTAAAATTTAAAAGACCCGGGAGCCTGTTTAAAACAGGCTCCCCAATGGTTACTTGACGATTGGCTGGTCAGTAAATGAATGGTATGGCGGCGGTGAACTCAACGTCCACTCAAGGCCTTCTGCGCCTTCCCACACCTGATCAGTGGCTTTTTCACCACCACGGACACACTTCACCAGCAACCAGACAAACAACAGCTGGGAAAAGCCGAAGCCAAATGCGCCAATTGTAGCGACCGCATTAAAGTCAGCGAACTGCACCGCATAATCGGGAATACGCCGTGGCATGCCGGCGAGCCCGACAAAGTGCATCGGGAAGAACAGCAGGTTAACGAAGAATGTACTGACCCAGAAATGGATTTTACCCAGTTTCTCGTCATACATATTGCCGGTCCATTTCGGCAGCCAGTAGTAGACCGCGGCGATAATGCCGAAAATTGCGCCCGGTACCAGTACGTAGTGAAAGTGTGCAACCACGAAATAGGTATCGTGATACTGGAAATCCACCGGCGCCAAAGCCAGCATCACCCCTGAGAATCCACCGATAGTGAACATCACTACGAAGCCAAGGGCAAACAGCATAGGTGTTTCGAAGGTCATTGCGCCGCGCCACATGGTGGCAACCCAGTTGAACACTTTTACCCCTGTAGGCACCGCGATCAGCATCGTGGCAAACATGAAGAACAGCTCTCCGGTCAGCGGCATACCCACGGTAAACATATGGTGAGCCCATACGATGAACGACAGGAAGGCGATGGAAGCAGTGGCATACACCATTGAGGAATAACCAAACAGCCGCTTGCGCGAGAAGGTCGGGATGATCTCTGAAACGATACCGAAAGACGGCAGAATCAGAATATAGACCTCTGGGTGGCCGAAGAACCAGAAAATGTGCTGAAACATCACCGGATCACCACCGCCTGCAGCGGTGAAGAATGCGGTGCCGAAGAATTTATCGGTCAGCAGCATGGTCACCGCGCCGGCCAGCACAGGCATTACCGCAATCAGCAGATAAGCGGTGATAAACCATGTCCATACAAACAACGGCATCTTCATGAAGGTCATGCCGGGGGCACGCAGGTTCATGATGGTAGCGACGATGTTAATGGCGCCCATAATCGAAGAAATACCCAGAATATGGATGGAGAAGATAAGATATGGAAAGCCAGCGCCAGTCTGCAGCGACAGTGGCGGATAGAGCGTCCAGCCGGCAGCCGGGCCGCCACCCTCCATAAACAGGGTAGACAGCATCATGCCGAAACCAAATGGCAATATCCAGAAACTCCAGTTGTTCATCCTCGGCAGTGCCATATCCGGGGCACCAATCATGATCGGTATCATCCAGTTCGCCAGGCCGACAAAAGCCGGCATGACCACACCGAAAATCATGATCAATGCATGCATGGTGGTCATCTGGTTGAAGAAGTGAGGATCCACTACCTGCAACCCGGGCTGGAATAATTCGGTACGAATCACCAGCGCCATCAGTCCACCAATAAAGAACATCAACAACGAAAACCACAGGTACAGGGTACCAATGTCTTTATGGTTGGTGGTGGTTACCCAGCGCATCAACCCCGGGGCCGGCCCATGGCCGTGATCGTCGTGATGAGTGTCAGTTGCAGCTGCGTTCATCTTGCTTTCCTCGAAAATAAATTTTGTCTTTAAAAGGTATCTGGTGAATTACTCGACTGCAGCCAGCTGCTTGTCGTCTTTGGCTTCGGCCTGAGCCGTCAGCCACTGACTGAACTCTCCTTTCTCCACAACCTCTACCACCACCGGCATAAAACCGTGGTCGCGCCCGCAAAGTTCCGTGCACTGACCCCGATAGGTGCCAGTCTCGTTGACCTTGGTCCACATGGTATTGATAAATCCCGGAATTGCGTCTTTCTTGATTGCGAAAGCAGGCATCCACCAGGAATGAATTACATCATTTGCAGTAAGCAGAAACCGTACTTTGGTGTCCACCGGAATCACCAGGGGCTTGTCTACATCAAGCAGGTAATTCTCCACCGTGGTGACATCGATGCCAGAACCCATTACCCGTGCATCACGACTTTCATCAGCCAGGGTGCTGAAGAAGCTGACGCCGGAATCAGGATATTCATAATGCCATTTCCACTGATAGCCGGTAATCTTGATGGTGAGTTCAGAGTTACTGTCATCTTCCTGGGCTATCAGGGTGCGCGCGGCAGGCAGCGCCAGCACTATCAGAATAATGAATGGAATAATGGTCCAGACTACTTCAACCGCAGTACTCTCATGAAATGTCGCCGGGGTGACCCCTTTTGATTTTCGGTGCTTGACGATACTGATTGCCATCGCGCCAAACACCACTAAGGCGACGAAGCACATGATGTAAAAAGACAGCATGTGCATGTCCCAGACCTGGTGACTGATATCGGTGACCCCTTTTGGCAGATTCAGTTGCCAGTCTGCCAGCGCCGATTGCGATACCAGCGCCATCGCTGTTGCGAACAAACCAGCGAGTCGGCCTGGGAAGCGGCCGGTAAAAAAGCTAGCGATTTTCATTGGATGATGAAACCTCTGGATAATATTGAAACTTATGTCGTCCGATGAAAACGATTTACTCCGCCATTCATCGAACTGAAAACTTTATTCTTAAGCACCTTAAGCTGCCTGTTCCGGTCTGCCCAGTTTGCCATCGGCCGCATCCGAATTCCACGGATTGCCGATCGGCGAATTATAACGACAATGTCCCAAACATTACATAAAACATAGATCGTAAGTGATTAATTTTAATTATTCCAGCAACAAGGACTCAACCGGCACCGGGGGTCGTCGCCAGCAGATACTGCACCGCACCCCAGACCGCTGCCAGGAATACCAGCACAAAAATCAGGCCAGCGGCAAAGAAATGCCAGAATTTTCCACTCTCGAAGTCACGCTCACGATTCTTGTTCTTCTGCACCCCGAAAAATGAAGCAAAAACGCTGAAAATAATCGTGATAAACGAGACATCCCGATTTGGCTGTGAATCTGCCGGTGGCTGGTTGTGGGTAGACATCGGCTGGAACGGTCAATCAATAAACCAGGCGCGAATTGCGATACGCACGTAGTGATCCAGCAGAAAAAACCCGAACAGCGCACTCAGGTAAAAAATTGAGTAGCCGAATGTCTTCATGGCAAACTGGTCACCCTCGGAGCGGTAGAGCTTCAAGGCGTAATAGACAAAGCCAATGCCCAGAGCGAGTGCACCCGCAAGGTAAATTGTGCCGCTCATATCCACCAGGAATGGCATGATGGTCACCAGCACCAGCAGGATAGTGTAGAGCAGCACATGAAGCTTGGTAAAAGCGATGCCGTGGGTTACCGGCAGCATCGGCACATCTGCTTTGGCATAGTCGTCAACACGTTTAATCGCCAGGGCCCAGAAATGTGGCGGGGTCCAGATAAAAATGATCAGGAACAGCAATAAGGCTTCGGAATGCAGTTCTCCGGTCACTGCGGTCCAGCCCAGCACTGGTGGTGCTGCCCCGGCAGCGCCGCCGAGCACAATATTCTGTGGCGTCGAGCGCTTGAGAAACATGGTGTAGATCACCGCATATCCAATCATCGACGCAAGGGTCAGCGCGGCGGTAAGGACATTGACAAAAGTCAGCAGGATGACCATGGAAAGAGCCGCCAGGCCGAGGGCAAATATCAGCGCATTACGACTTTCCATATTGCCCTGGGGCAAAGGTCGGTTAACAGTGCGCTCCATCCGGGCATCTATTTCCTGATCAACCCAGTGGTTCAGGGCCGCACCTGCAGACGCCGCCAGACCGATGCCGATGAGCCCCCAGAACCAGGCGTTAAAAGGCACCCAACCCTCAGTCGAGAGGACCATGCCCACCGCAGCAGTGAACAGAATAAGGGCGACGACTTTTGGCTTACACAACTCAAAATAGTCGCGCCAGTTAAAGCGCTGGGCCGTTGCCTCAAGCATGGCTAGGCCTCACTGACGACTTTAGCTGCATGATTTCACGACGAATTGCATCCGCCAGGCTGATGCGCTCTTCATCTGTCAGGCACTGGCCAATTTCGATCCACTTTCCCGACGAACCCACATGCAGCTTGTGTGGATACCAGTGGTGAGCGGGTTTTTTAAGATCGACTCTGGCCCAGTACAGCGGAAACGACCAGTCTCTGTTTTTACCCCTCTCCAGGTGGTAAATCTCTACCGCTTCCTGGTGAATAACAATTTTTTCGATATAGCTGCCACGACGTTTGACCATTTCCATGAGTAATATCAGCAAGCTGAGCTCAACCACGGTAAACGGCAGGATCATCCAGAACCCTAGCCAGGCAAGGCGCAGCGCAACACCCAGACTCACCACCACCAGGATCAACAATAGCCAGCGCCAGCTTCTGCGACTAAAGCCAGCATTAGGTTTAATATTAAATTCTGTGGAATCCTGATTCATCTGCGATTTTGACCGGGAAATTGCCTAAGGACCGTCCGGGGAGCAGAGTTTATCAAATTGTGTGACAGGTTTTGCATCAACATTGGAATTTCAGGACAGCCGGGAAATAATACCCGGCCTGATCGTCCGTACGATGTAACAAAGCGACGTAATCGATGCAGCGCCTGGACTTGCAGGGTAAAACCGGCCATTTCAGGGGGTTTCCTCCTGGCGCAAATGCGGTCACACAGGACAAACGCTGACAACACCCATTGATGGCTTGCTTTTCCGCTGGAAAGTTGTAGTAATACACTGACCACTGATGCCGTCCACTCACCAGCCAATGCCAGAACTTATCGCCGTCAAATCAGATTTTGATCGTTTTCACGAATGGGAAGCTGCGTTTAAGCACTATGGAATAGAGGCAATACCCTGGAACGAGCGGCAAAGCAGGCGCAATGACATTCGTTATGCCCTGGTATGGCAACCTGAGCCGGGGTCGCTGGCCGCGCTGCCTTCACTCGAAGTTATTTTCTCCATTGGCGCAGGCGTCGACCACTTAAAGGGCGACAATATTGCACCCGATGGCATTCCGGTGGTACGGATGGTGGAAGATTCCTTGACCGCCGGAATGGTCGAATTTGTGGTGTACAACGTGCTGCAATTCCATCGGCAAATGGACTTCTATCAGCACAACCAGCGCAAACACGTGTGGCAGCCACGGATGCAGAGTGCAGCCTGGGATCGAACCGTGGGCATCCTGGGCCTCGGCGTGCTGGGCAGTGCCGCCGGTCAACTGCTGCGGCAGCTGCAGTTCAATGTGCTTGGCTGGAGCAGAACAGAAAAACATGTGGACGGTATCCAGTCCTATTTTGGCAACAACCAGCTGTCCACTTTTCTCTCCAGGTGCGAGTTTCTGGTTTGCCTGCTGCCCCTTACCGATGCCACCAAAGGCATGGTCAACCGAAAATTGCTGAGCCAGCTGCCCAAGGGGGCTTTCTTCATAAATGCGGGCCGGGGACCAGTAGTCAATGACCACGATCTGCTGAGCGCCCTGGACAGCGGGCAGCTGGAGGGCGCAGCTCTGGATGTTTTTAATCAGGAGCCCCTGCCCCCGGACAGCCCCTATTGGGGCCACGACAAGGTGATCGTCACACCGCATATCGCCAGTATTACCCTGCCCGGTACCAGCGCGAAGCATGTTGCTGAAAACATTCAGAGACACCGTGAGAGCAAGCCACTCCTGTATCTGGCGGATTTATCCCTGGGATATTGACGCCCTGAGGGATTGCAATATACCTCCTGCGCTATTATTCTTTCGCCAATCCCCGGGGGTAGCTTCCGGGACACATTATTTCTTGGAGAACACTTAAAACAATGAACCCATTAAGAAGCGTATCAGGCACAATTATTTCCGGATTTGTCCTTGCGGCAATCCTGGCGCTTATCGCCACCACACTTGGCAACCCGGCGTGGACCATCATTGTCTGGCTGCACGTATTTGCCGGCGTGATCTGGATTGGTTTGCTTTACTACTTTAACTTTGTTCAGGTACCCGCCACCGGTGTAGCCGCTGCAGACAGCGACGGCCCGGGGCCAGCCGCCATTGGCAAGTACGTAGCCCCTCTCGCACTACTCTGGTTTCGTTGGGGCGCCCTGGCCACCTGGCTGACAGGTGCTGCCGCCTTGACCTATGTCGGTGGGTTTTCCACCCACTTCTTTGCGACCAGCGGCGTTACCACCATCGGCATCGGCGCATGGCTTGGCACCATCATGCTGTTTAATGTCTGGGTGTTAATCTGGCCTAACCAGAAAAAAGTGCTGGGGATGGTTCAGGCCAGCGCAGAAGAAATCGCTTCCGCAAAAAACGTTGCGCTGCTTGCATCGCGCACTAACACGTTGTTATCTATTCCCATGCTGATGTGCATGGTTGGTCATGGACATGGCCTGACAATCTAACTGATAGATTACCGGCCTGGCCATGCCAGGCCGGGCCATGCCACCTGAAAAAACGCCGCTGGAATTCTGCGGCGTTTTTATTTGCCCTTGCTAAACCCTCATAATGATCGATCCGGACTACTTTCGAGGACTGATTAACCAGCGGATTGAGAGCTTGCGGCAGCGTCAGGAACAGAAAGACCCTGAAGCCAACTCCGTTGAACTTGACCAGACCCGGGTCGGCCGTCTCTCGCGGATGGATGCCATGCAGATGCAGCAAATGGGGCTTGAACTCGAGCGCCGTCAAAAAGCGGAACTTTCTGCTCTGCTGCATGCTCTAAAGCGCATCGACAGCGGCGAGTTCGGCGAGTGCCTTGAATGCGGCGAAGCAATCAATCCCAGACGGCTGGAGATTGACCTTTGTGCAACCCTCTGTATATGCTGCGCCCAGCATCGTGAAAACTAACCCTTTACTCGAGAGAATTGACCATGTTATTTGGACTTAAATCAGACAGCATCCCCAGCGCCGACAGGGCGCTGGATGGTCGAAGCGATGAAATGCCGCTGTCAAACCGTCACTACGTCAACGGTAATCCGATTAAAGCACCGTTTCCTGAAGGCCTCGAAACAGCGGAGTTTGGTCTGGGTTGTTTTTGGGGTGCTGAACGGAAATTCTGGGAGATTGATGGCGTTTATACCACCGCCGTCGGTTACGCCGGAGGCCATACGCCTAATGCCACTTACCGTGAAGTATGCAGCGGCGGCACCGGCCATACCGAAGCTGTACTGGTGGTGTTCGACCCGTCAAAGGTAAGCTATGAGCAGTTGCTCAAGGTATTCTGGGAAGCCCATGATCCGACCCAGGGGATGCGTCAGGGCAATGATCGTGGCACCCAATACCGTTCTGCGGTCTACACTTATTCTGATGCTCAACTGCAAACTGCTAAAGATTCATTGAAGCATTACCAGAACAATCTGCAGCAGGCTGGGCACAAAGCGGAAATCACCACCGAAATTAAACCCGCTTCAGGTTTTTATTATGCCGAGGAAGATCACCAGCAATATCTGGCAAAAAACCCCATGGGCTACTGTGGACTGGCTGGCATTGGTGTCAGCTGCGGCTGAGTCGCATATAAGTAGTCACCATGACATACTGCCTTGGAGGCGAACAGTGCCTGCTCGCTGATTCAGAATTTAACCAGCAGCCTGCCGCATCACTTCCGCATACCAGCAGGCAAAATTTCCAACACTTGGCTCCAGTGCAGAGAAGCGCCCCTGACGCGCAAAGGCAGAATTAAGCCCGATCTGTTGTTGTCGAAGAAACGGCAGATCCTCTTGCAGGGCAAAATCAATTCGCTGGTAGTACGCCTGTGCACGTTGTTCAAAATCGGCGATGCCCAGAGACGCTTCGGGAAAGCCTACGGTCTGCACCACCTGGCATCGATCGATACCAAGCGGATAGACCTGATACATCCATAACGAATCAAAACAGGCGGCAAAAGTCATATTGGGATACACCCATGTATATCGGGTGCCGGTCAGGTCTCTGCCGCTTAAACCTGTCGCGGGAGGTAAGGCGCTATCCTTGCTGTCATCCAGCAGTGCCGCGGTGCCTTCTGTAACACCGAACTGGGTAGTGTATTCACCTATTACGGCATCAACCGGGTCCGGCTCCCGGTAAAAACCGGTGAGTGAATCGGGGTGTACGTATGGCAGGTGATAATACTCGTTAAACACTTCGAGAAATGTTTTCCAGTTGCAGTCCACCTCAAACTCTCTGAACCGGGTTGCCACCAGTTGATCCAGCGCCCAGGGAGCGTGGACATCGCCAAAGTCTCCAAGCCAGTCTTCAAGAGCCTGCTGCTCCGGGTCAAGGCAAACGAAAACGAATCCATCCTGACATCCCAGTCTGAACTCCAGCAGCCCGAATTCTTGCTGGTTAAAATCAGTGCAGGTTTCCATACGCGGCGCTGATATCAGACCACCATCAAGGCCGTAGCTCCAGCCATGAAAAGGACAAACAACGGCTTTGCACTGGCCTGCACCGGACAGCAGTTTCATACCGCGGTGACGACAACTGTTGGACCATGCCCGAAGCGCTCCCTTGTCATCGCGCATCACAATGATGGGCGTGCCCGCCAGATCCACTGCCAGGTAATCCCCCGGGCCACCCCAGCGATCTTCTCGACCCACTGACACCCAGCCCCTGGAAAATACAATTTCCTGTTCATATCGAAGCCAGTCCGGATCTGTATAACAGGCGGGCGGCAGTGTCATGGCGCTTGTAACCGGGTGCGAGACTTTCTCCAGGCCGGACAGTATCTGGTTGATGGGGTCGTTGGACATTGACTGCATTCAGGTAACGAAATAAAGCAGAAATATACGGCATTCATTACGGCTACCACAATCAGTTCCGGATACCACTGATTCCTCAGCAACAACCTGCTGCGAGACGTTCTGACAAGCTGCCTGACAGCGCCGATGCGATCTCAGCCATTGCAACACTGTGCTGTTTCTTTTCCGCCCCGGCAGGCCGGACGAAATGGGCGAGGGCGGGTATATTCGTTATTAACGGTCAGTTATAGTTTGCAGCATATATTTTCAGTACCGGTTCACAACAATTGCAACTCAATCCATAATGGCCGGCGTCCGCAAACCAATCTCGAATGAAAGATGAGCAAACAAGTAATCGACCTTAGAAGTGATACTGTCACCACGCCCTGTGATGGAATGCGTCAGGCCATGGCCGCTGCTGCAGTGGGAGACGACGTATATGATGAGGATCCCACGGTTAAACAGCTGGAGGCGCGTCTCGCAGAAATGTCCGGGCATGAGGCAGGGCTTTTCTTTCCAAGTGGCACCCAGAGCAACCTGGTGGCACTACTCTGCCATTGCCAGCGGGGAGACGAATATATTGTTGGCCAGGACGCCCACACCTATAAGTATGAAGGCGGTGGCGCAGCAGTACTTGGCAGCATACAGCCCCAACCATTGGAGCTGGCCGCAGATGGCACAATCCCATTGGATAAAATAGAGGCCGCCATCAAGGCAGATGATTTTCACTTTGCCAGAACCCGGCTTCTGGCCCTAGAAAACACCATCGGCGGTAAGATTATTTCCCAGGACTACATCCAGCAGGCTCGCAGTCTGGCCAACAGACATGGTCTTGGCTTTCACCTCGACGGTGCCCGGGTATTTAATGCTGCTGTTGGCCAGGGTTTACCTCTTGAGGCGATCACCCGTGAATTCGACTCGGTGTCGATCTGCTTGTCCAAGGGCCTCGGCGCCCCGGTTGGCTCGGTGCTGGTTGGTAACCGCGCGATGCTGGATGAAGCCAAACGCTGGCGTAAAATGGTGGGCGGTGGCATGCGCCAGATCGGTATTCTTGCTGCCGCCTGTATCTATGCCATCGAACATAATGTCGACCGTCTGATTGACGACCACAGGCTGGCCCAGGCCCTCGCTGAAAAACTTGTCGATACCGAAGGCCTCTATGTGCATGGCGATAAGGCCAGCACCAATATGCTCTACCTCTCTACCCCCGGCAGTGACGGCCAGGCCTTTCACAGCTGGTGCCAGGATCGAGGGCTGCTGTTTGGCGGTCGCAATCCCGCGCGACTGGTAGTGCATAAACAAATTAGCGCTGCACAAATTGAACAGGCGGCAGATACGATCAAACAGTATTTTGCATCACAATCTTCTGCTGCTTAGCCGGCAGTCCCGGGGAATGGTTTTATTGAACTGACCCTTGGGGAATATCCAGCCGGCGGTTGGATATATCGCTAGTCGAATTGGGTAATAGCCGGATTGCGATGAAAAGCAGCGGTATAACCAAGGTAGGCTTTTGCCGCCTGCGCCTTGTTCAGCGCCAGGCTGACGACGCGATCACCTTGCCGGTCACCTTACCCTGGCTGTTAATAATCGCGGGTTCAAACCATGGCGTTAAGGCCTGGGCAGTTTTCTGATCGAGCAGCCCAAGCTTTTTCAGCAGCGCTCCCATTGCCACTTCGCTGGCGCGGGTCGCACCATCATCGACTTTTAAAGCAAAGCCTATTCCTCGCTCGGGAATACAGCCACCAAACACCCCTTCGGCGCCGGTTTTGACAATGACCTTGCCGCCGGTTTTATCTATTACTGCTGTACAGCAGCGTTTGCTGCCGGCGATCATCTCGGGATATTTTATGATGGCCTGCAAAATTCGCGCCATCGCCCTGGCCCTGGGGGTTTCTATCCCCTTCATGTCAGCATAACGAGCAAAACCAAAGGCCAGTCTGGCCATTGGCATATACAGTGCCGGTAAACCACAACCGTCTCGCTCCCATGGCAGCGAAAAAATATCGATTTGCATAATCTCACCCATGGTTTTCATCCATGCCGCCTGACTCGGGTGCCGGTACTCACTGTACCCTCTGGTCTCCGCGCCAAGATGTTTGCACATGGTCAACATGCCGCTGTGTTTGCCGGAGCAGTTCTGGTGCACCCTGGTAGGACTCTCTCCCGCAGCAATGAGCGCGTGGGCGGCACCTGGGGAAAGTGGCAAGGTCGGCCCACACTCCAGATCATCGCAGCCAAGGCCCAGTCGTTGCAGCCAGCTGATCACTGTTTCGGTATGTATTTTTTCGGCATTGTGGGATGCGCAGGACAGGGCGATCTCTCGCTCAGTCAATTCATACTGGTCTGCCGCCCCCGACTCTACCAGCGGAATTGCCTGAAAAAATTTCAGCGCCGAGCGTGGATAAATATGTCGATCGACGTCACCGATAGAGAACAGGCGTTTACCTGTCGCATCCACCACCAGCGCGCTACCGCGATGAATGGATTCAACCTCATCCTTTCGAATGACCTCTACCAGAACCGGATTACACTTTTCGCTGGATTGCATACCTTACCCTATGGGTCTCATCATAACTCTCTGACCATAAGCACCGCGCTGTCCGGGCAAAGTGCACTGAATTAATGCGAATTTTTGATGGCGTCAGAGGCGTCAGCCCGATCTATCGCCTCGTAACCGTGGTGCTTTGAAAAATATTGCTCTGCGCCTGTGGTCAGCAGCCAGCAGCGACGCCTCTTTTCTACTACGGCGTGCCGGTGCAGCATGGAGACCAGTTCTGCCGCGATGCCGTTGCTGCGAAAACAGTCCTCTGTCACTACTGAACGCAGCAAAATCCTCAAGGCCCGCTGCAGCCACCATACGATCCTGCTGATAGTAACCCAGCAGAGCGAACCATTGAGCCTGGTGAATATCTTCAACGGGCAAACCGGCTGATGCCAGTAACACGCTGAATTGCGCCAGATCTTGTTGTTCAAGCGTTTCTATCATCGGCCTGGAGTTTATCACTGTGCCAATAAATGATTCACAATTCCATGGCAAACAACGTAGACTATCCGTTGAATTGAATTCCTTTTTTACAATATATACTTTCAATGCGTACCACCCAACGACTGCTCGCCACCCTCAAAGAAGTCCCCGCCGACGCCGAAATTATCAGCCACCAGCTGATGCTGCGCGCCGGATTAATTCGCCGCGTTGCTGCTGGAATATATAACTGGCTGCCTCTGGGAATGCGCGTACTGCACAAGGTGGAAAAAATCATACGCGATGAAATGGACCGCTCCGGGGCACAGGAGGTATTACTGCCAGGGGTCCATCCTGCTGAGTTGTGGCAGCAGTCAGGCCGATGGGAGAAATATGGACCGGAGTTATTGCGGATCAAGGATCGGCACGACCGGGATTTCTGTCTGAGCCCTACCCACGAGGAAGTGATTACTCAACTGGTGAAAAACGAAATCCGCAGCTACCGACAACTGCCGGTAAACTTCTACCAGATTCAGACAAAGTTTCGTGATGAAATTCGGCCTAGATTCGGCATTATGCGCGGCCGCGAATTCATTATGAAAGACGCCTATTCTTTTCACGTCGACCAGGCGTCGTTGCTGGAAACCTACCAGGTGATGTACGACACTTATGTGGCGATATTTGATCGCCTGGGCCTCAAGTATCGGGCGGTAGTGGCTGATAATGGCAGCATCGGTGGTGAAGGCTCACACGAGTTCCATGTACTGGCTGATTCCGGCGAAGATACGGTGGTGTTTTCCGATCAGGGTAGCTATGCCGCCAATATTGAAAAAGCCGAAAGCCTGCCACCCGCGCCGCGTCCAGCGCCCACAGCAGAAATGCGACTGGTTGATACACCCGATACCAAGACCATCAAGGCACTGGTTGAAGGGTTTGATCTCCCCATTGAGAAGACCATTAAAACCCTTGTGGTCAAAGCCGCCGAGGATAGTGGCCACAGCCTGGTTGCCTTACTGATAAGAGGCGATCATGAGCTTAACGCTATCAAGGCGGAAAAGCAGGCACTGGTCGCCGCGCCCCTGCAGATGGCCGACGAGGCGGAGATTCGCGCTGCCATCGGTGCTGGCCCAGGTTCTCTCGGGCCGGTTAACCTGCCCATTCCCTTTATTACAGATCTTCAGGTTGCAGCGATTGAGGGCTTTGGTGCCGGCGCCAATATCGAGGACAAGCACTACTTTGATATCAACTGGGATCGTGACGTTAGCCTCGGCGCTGTGGCTGATATTCGTAATGTGGTTGAGGGCGACCCAAGCCCGGACGGCAATGGCAGACTGCAGATCGTCCGCGGCATTGAAGTTGGTCATATCTTTCAGCTCGGCACAATGTACAGCGACGCTATGAACGCCACCGTTCTAGATGAGCAAGGTAAAAGTGTCTCCATGTTTATGGGCTGCTATGGAATCGGTGTGACCCGTATTGTGGCTGCCGCGATCGAACAGAGTCACGACGACAAGGGAATTATCTGGTCACAATCCATGGCGCCTTACGATATTGCCATCGTGCCCATCGGCCACAGCAAGTCAAGCAGAGTCCAGGCCGCAGTGACCGCTATGCACGATGAGCTTGAGCTTGCTGGCTTTGAGGTGCTGCTGGATGACCGGGACGAAAGACCTGGAGTGATGTTTGCTGATATGGAATTGATCGGTATTCCACACCGGCTGGTGGTGGGGGAGAGAAGCCTCGACAAAGGCATTGTGGAATACAAACACCGATCCAGTGGCGAGGAACGCGAAATCGAAATCGGTCAGATAGTGTCTGTCCTCAAGGAAATCTACGGTAATTAGAATAAGAAATATTACCATTTTGTAACGAAAAAGATGCTATAGTTCGCGCCGAATACCGGCTTGCCGGATATTTTGCGTGGGGCGAGGTTTCAAAATAAATTGGAAATTCGACCGTTTTACCCCCAAGACACACGGGGACAATTTTTTAAAGAGGCAAGATGTATGTCAGGTGAGTTGATAACCGGCACCGTCAAATGGTTTAACGATTCAAAAGGGTTTGGTTTTATTGAACGCGAAGGCGGTTCCGATGTCTTCGTACACTATCGTGCGATTAACGGCCAGGGACGCAGGACCCTGCACGATGGTCAACAGGTGACATTCGAAGTGACTGACGGTCCTAAAGGACCTCAGGCCGAGAACGTAACCGGGCTGTAAAGCTTTTGCCCCTGTTGCGTTAGCGCAACAGGGGTCAAAAATTCGGACCAGCTCCTCTGGTTCGTTTCCGCCACCGCGAAAATTTTTACTTCGCAGTGCATGATGTTTTGTGCCTGTGATATCACACTTTTGCAATTCAGGGCCCTCAATTTCGTGTTATTGACGTCGCTGATTGCCCACCAACACTTCCCGGACCAGTAACACCATGATTATTGACATGGGCGAACTGAGTGCAGCTGATGCCTACTTCGCCATGACCCAGACCGTCATGCCCAGGCCAGTAGCCTGGGTGTTGAGCACAAACGAAAACGGCAGCTTTAACCTTGCACCATTCTCATTTTTTAATGCCATCAATAGCGACCCGCCATTACTTGTATATTCAGTGGGGGTGCAGCCTGACGGCAGCCCGAAGGATACGGTTGTCAATATTGCGGCACGTCCTGAGTTCGTGGTCAATATTGCCAGTGTAGGACAGCTCCACGAGCTTAACCAGACATCTGCCACATTACCTTACGGTGAATCTGAGGTCGAGGCGAACCAGATTGCTCTGGCTGATGTTGAAGGCTTTAGTCTGCCCCGCATAGCGGGATCAAAAATTGCAATGATGTGCAGCCGCCACCAGATTCAGACCATTGGTAACAAAGGCCAGTCTCTGATATTCGGGGAAATCAAATCGATTTACCTTGATGACCAGTGCGCAGAGATAACCGACAAAGGACGGCTCAAAGTGCACGCCGATCGGGTTGAGCCACTGGCCCGGCTGGGCGCAGGGGAATACGCCTCCTTTGGCGAAATCCTCGAGGCCAGTCGTCCCGACTAGGCAGCGTTTGCCCCGAGCTGCTGGCCGATCTGCTCCAGCATCGTATCGGTATCACTAAAATTCAGCTTAATACCGTTTGCCTGCTGCCCCTTTATCAACACCAGCGATGGAAAACCCTGGATACCAAGTTTTCGCACCAGCTGCATTTCTTTCAGATGATGTGCCCGGGTCGCGTCTGAATCCAGCTCTTTAGCGAACAACTCATAGTCTGCCCCTATGTCTGCTGCAAGGGTCACCAGGGTATCGCGGTTTGAAGGATTTTTTGCCCGAAGGTAATAAGCCTGCTGAATCGCCCAGGTCATCAGGCTGTCAAACTGTTGTTCCTGATTGCGCGCAGCGATCACTGCCCTGCAGGCCCGCCAGGTCGAGCGCCGTGGCTTACACAGATGCCAGAAATCAAAATTGAATTGCGTTCCCGGCACCCTCTGCTGGATGGTGGCCCAGGTTTCCTGAAGATGCTGCTGCATTGCCTCAGGCATCCGCTCATCAGAGTCCGGTGCCAGGCCACCTAATAGTTTTTCCACCCGGATTTTTTCCGGAAAATGCGTTGCTATTTCACGTTCAAGCTTGTCCCAGATCGGCGCAAATGCCCAGCACCAGCTGCACATTGGATCATGTGCATAATAAAGTCTTGCTTCAGCTGTCATAAAATCAAACCCCCCATTTTCTGTTTAGTATATTAGTGTTTAACGGCCACCGCTTACATCGATAAATGTACCTGTGCAGTATGAAGACTGCGGCGACAACAGCCAGATAATAGCATTCGCTACTTCACTGGCCTCACCACCTCGGCCTAATGGAATAGATCCACGCACTCGTTGCAGCCGATCGGGCTCACCGCCACTGGCATGCATTTCGGTGTCAATAAAGCCAGGTCGCACCGCATTGACCCTGATACCCTCTGCTGCCACTTCTTTGGAAAGCCCGATAGTCATACTGTCGATGGCCCCCTTTGACGCCGCGTAATCAACATATTCATCCGGCGAACCCAATCTGGCCGCAGCGGATGAAACGTTAACGATGCCCCCACCATTACCGCCGCAGAGGTTGGACATCCGCCTCACCGCCTCTCGGGCGCATAAAAAACTGCCGCGTACATTGGTGGCGAAAATTCGATCAATACGATCCGGCGTCAGATCCACTACCTTGATCTGGGTTTCGAGAATACCGGCATTATTAACCAGCGCCGTCAACGGGCCGAGTTGCTGCGTAGTTTGCTCAAATAAATTAACCACCTCATTTTCTATGGACACATCACACTGAATCGCAACAGCACGGCCACCAGCTGTATTAATTTCGACAGCAAGCGCCTCGGCCTGGCTTTTATTGATTCGGTAGTTGATGGTGACAGCGTAACCCTGCGCAGCTAAACCACGGCAGGTGGCAGCACCGATTCCCCGGTTACCCCCCGTAACGATAACGACACCCCCTTGTTGGTCGTTCATTTTTTATTCATTTAGAGTTCATTCAGAACTGTAACAATACTATTACACTTTATACTAAATCAAAACCATGAAAGTGAAAATGAAAACCACAGGATTGGCCGCCACAGCGCTGTTCGCGACCCTGCTGGTCGCTGTACCGGCACAGGCTGACAGCAGCGATCCAACCAGCGTTCAGGTTAATGAGGTTCTCGTCAACCAGCATTCCAATGCAGAAAAAGCCACGGGGCTTTGGGATCAAACCAGGGAGAAAACCGGCGCCGCGGCAAGTGCGGCGGCTGAGTATTCCAGGGTTCAGGGAACCAGGGCACTGGAAGCCAGCAAGGAAGGGATCAGTAAAGGAACAGCGGTAGTGGTCACAGAATCGAAGGAAGCCTGGGAGACAACCAAAGATATTTCCAGCAGAATAGTAGACTACAGCGCCGACAAGGCACAACAGGTTACCAAAGCGGTGACAGAAAAAATAAACCCCGCGCCACAGGATCCCCAGGTGCTTGAGCGCGGCAGCGTCGAGACCCAGAACAATTAGCTCGACCTTTTTCGCGCTAACACAAAACTGCTGGGGCCCGACTGACTCTGTGCGATCATTTCAAAATCGCCGAACGCCTGCTGCAACTCGTCATCCTGCAGCAGGTAATCCGGATTAAATCCGGGCTGTTGCCTCAAGTGGCGTAGATTGAAAGTCTTGTAGAACAGAATTCCTTGTGGTTTTAACGCATCTGCAAGATCCGTTAACAGTGACCGGTTGAGATATCGCACCACCGAAATAAGATCGAAGCGGCCTTTGGGCAGCACACATTGATCAAAGTCCATGACCACCGGGAATATACTGAGATTTAGCTTATCAGCAGAACGCTGGCATACCTTAAGTCCCTCCACCGAGCCGTCTGCCGCAATAACGTCAAAACCAAGACCTGCAAGATAAAGCGCATTAGCGCCCTTGCCACAGGCGAGCTCAAGTGCGATACCGTGCTTATGCAGAACGCCCTGGTATTGTTCCAGTTCAGGTTCTGCTCTGGCCTCGATGTGCTCAGCAACCCTGGAATACTTACGATTCCAGCGCTCAATATCTTCACGCATACTGGCGGCAGCCTAAAAAGACTGGGTAAACGGTATGACTTCCACCAGATCTCCGGGGCCTGCACCTTCAGATTCAGCTGACAGAAGAATAAAACAATTGGCAACACTCATAGAGTGAAGAATCCCGGAACCCTGCTCGCCAGTGGTTGCAACCTCGGTCTGGCCAAGCGCATTCTTCAGCAGGACACCACGCTGGTATTCAACACGCCCGCGTCGCTTTTTCAGCTGTGAACTGAGTGGCACCTTGATCGTCAAGGCTTGCTGTTGTATCTCACCAGAAAGTTTGCGAATCGCCTGGCGCACAAAGATCTGATAGGTCACCATCACTGACACTGGATTTCCGGGCAGACCAAAAAAGAGACTTTTATCCACTGTGCCGAAGGCCAGGGGTCTACCAGGCTTGACCGCCACTTTCCAGAAACTCACCGCACCGAGCTCATCCAGCGTCTGCTTTACATAGTCCGCATCGCCCACCGATGCGCCAGCGGAAGTGATCACCATGTCAGCGCAATCAGCAGCTTCGATGAATGCCTTTCTGATTCCCTGAGGATCGTCACGTACTATACCCAGATCAACAATTTCCACTCCGGCTTCAGTGAGCATGCCGTATAAGGTATATCGATTGGAATCATAGAGCTCCCCCGTTTCCAGCTGCTCACCAACAGATTTAAGTTCATCGCCGGTGGAAAAAAATGCGATCCGTGGTTTGCGATATACTGGAATCTCGGAAAAGCCGAGAGAAGCAGCAAGGCCAAGGTGGGCCGGGCCGATACGGATACCCTTTGAAATCGCCACATCACCGACTTCAAGATCCTCTCCTGCCTGCCGTACATTACTGCCAGCCTGTTCACCGGCGTTAACGGTAATGATATCTTCATTGCGGACAACCCGCTCCTGAGTAACCACAGTGTCGCAGCCCACCGGCATTACCGCGCCGGTCATAATGCGCACACACTGGCCCGCAGCCACTTCACCGCGAAATGGCTTGCCGGCAAAGGATATTCCAGCTATCACGAAGTCTTGCTGGTTTTTAACCGGCAGTTCCGAACCAGCGACGGCATATCCATCCATTGCTGAATTTGTGTGATTGGGCACCTTGACCCGGCTCTGCAGATCCACCGCGATGACTCTGCCCAGTGCGGCGCGTAACGCGATGGTTTCCACCTGGGTTACCGGCTTAATCTGGGCCATGATCTGCAGCAATGCCTGCTCGACACTGATGGATTTTGGATCAAAATCGCAGTTGATATCCTGGGGATCACCCAGATTGTCTTCGATATTCATTAAATTGTATTGTTGTTCATGCGGCCCGGTTCCAGTCCCCTGACTTGCCACCGGACTTGTGCACCAGTCGGATATCCTGAATCTCCATACCTCGATCCACCGACTTGCACATATCGTAAATAGTCAACAAAGCCACCTGAAGTCCGGTTAATGCCTCCATCTCAACCCCGGTACGCTCCGCAGTTTCAGTGGTCACTTCACAGCGGATAGCGTTGTGCTCCTGTTCCACCTGCATCTCAATATTGATACGGGTAAGCATAATAGGATGGCACAGAGGCACCAGCTCAGCTGTTTTCTTTGCCGCCATAATGCCCGCGACCCTGGCTACTGACAACACATCACCTTTTTTATGATTACCCTGCTGGATCATTTCCAGGGTCGAAGGCTGCATCCGAATCCATCCCTCCGCCACAGCCCTGCGTTTAGTGATTTTCTTGTCTCCTACATCAACCATGTGGACATTGCCCTGATCGTCGAAGTGGGTAAGTTTGCCTTTATCACTCATATTCAATTGTTGTCGATTTGATTAACCATGGTATTGTAAGACGAAATAATGTTGTCTGCTCCACGCTATCGATAGTTTTACAAATCGCAGAGATATATTGGTAAAAGATGCAACATCACTCCATCGTTTTTTCGATATTCCTGATCTTTTTCGGCGCCGCAGTGCTGGCCACCATCGCACTATACCTGCGCCAGGCGATGTTGATCGCATACCTGGCACTGGGTGCCATTCTCGGGCCATGGGGGCTTAAACTTGTTACCGATGCAAACCTGATCCAGGATATTGCCCGTATTGGCATAATTTTTCTGTTATTCCTGCTCGGACTGAATTTGTCGCCACGCAAGCTGTTGCATCTGTTACGAAAAACAACCCTTGTTACAGTATATTGCTCGCTGGTATTCAGCAGTGCTGCGGGTTTGGTGGCCTGGATTTTTGGCTTTGCCCTGGCCGACATTATCATCATTGGTCTGGCTGCTTCATTTTCCAGCACTATTATTGGTCTTAAGCTGTTACCGACCACTGTGCTGCATCACCGACACACCGGTGAGGTGATCATCAGCGTTTTGCTGCTGCAGGATCTGATTGCAATTGTCGCAATGCTGGTGCTTCAAGGCGTCGGAAAGCAGGATTTACCAATCATCAATATTGCGCTGTTATCAATTGCCCTTCCCGCAGTTTGTGCAACCGCATGGTTTGGCCAGAAGTGGCTGTTGCTTCCATTGTATTTACGCTTTGATCGAATTCAGGAATATATCTTTTTGCTCACCATCGGCTGGTGTCTGGGTATTGCCCAGCTGTCAGAAAGTATGGGGCTATCTTATGAGATCGGTGCATTTATTGCGGGAATAACCGTGGCTTCCAGCCCGGTCGCGTTATATATTGCAGAAAGCCTGAAACCATTGCGTGATTTTTTTCTGGTAATGTTTTTCTTTGGACTGGGCGCAGGCTTTGATATCAGTTCTGCCGGTGGCGTACTGCTTCCTGCAGCAATCATCGGTTTCGGACTTTTGTTACTGAAACCTCTGGTATTTCGCTTTGCCCTGGTCAAGCAGGCGGAATCCAACAAGCTGGCCTGGGAAACCGGGATACGTCTTGGCCAGCTCAGCGAATTCTCTCTGCTGATCGTATTCGTTGCGGCCAATCATGAGCTGATCAGTGACAGTGCTTCCACCCTGATTCAGATTGCCACCTTACTCAGTTTTATCGTTTCTGCCTGGTATATTGTGCTCAGGTATCCAACGCCCATTGCATTGAACGACAAACTACGCAGAGATTGATAATATTATTCGCGGCACTATATTGACGGTTTGACCAAAATTAATGCCATGACTCATACCATTGAACTGACCGAATCCAACTTCGCTGAAGTCGTAGATAACAACGATCTCGTGATCGTAGACTTCTGGGCGGAGTGGTGTGGTCCCTGCAAAAACTTTGCGCCCATCTTCAGTGCCGCTGCTGAACAACATACCGATGTGGTTTTCGCCAAGGTCGATACCGAATCAGCCCAGGGACTGGCACAACAGTTTCAGATTCGATCTATTCCAACCCTGATGGTATTTAAGGAACAGGTTGTGGTGTTTTCCCAGGCAGGCGCCCTGCCCTCCAGCACTTTTGACCAGTTAATAGACCATGCCAGGAAACTGGATATGAATATGGTGCGCGAAGAGATTAAGCAGCAGGCGGAACAGAAGGCCTGATATTAGTCAGGGTAATGTCAGCAGGCTTTGGATGCCGGGTCTTTACCCGGCATTCTTTTGCGCGGAAACTGTTTTGTCCAGACCGCAATCCACCATCTTTGGCAATGTTAAAGAGGTAATGCCCGGCAATCATCAGGTTTCCCGGGGAATCAGATACAAAGCCTAACTTCCGGTCTCAAATAACGGTTCAAGGTCAGCGCTAAGCGCCTGCAATGTTTCGCCGGTTTCAGGATCGATAACCACGGCTGCCAGACCGAGCTCGGAGGTATTCCACGCCTTATCCACGACAATCTGGTGAACACCTTTGTATTCTCCACTCGGCATGGTTGCGGCCTGCATCCAGTGACGAACGACGAAGTCGTGATGCAATGTGAGACCGCTATTCTCGCCACCTTCTATTTCACGCACAATATTGTTTTCAAATACCGCCAGATAAAGTTCAGCGCCATTCACAGAGTTGTCCACCAGCAATTCTGCAGCGAGCTGGTCACCTTGCAGCGGCATCACACCGAGGGTAATCATAACTTTGGCGAGCTCGGTATTGGCTGCCTGTATCTCTTTTACCACTGCTGTTGTACCCCGCGCCTCCTTGCCACTGACGAGAAACTCAGGGGTATAAATACTGCGCTGGCGATTATTGATCGCCAGCTCCTGTTGCCGTTCGGTATATCTGCTGTCCGAGAACGGGTCGCGCCAGCCCAGCTGATCCCAGTAGTCAACATGAAATGCCAGGGGCACCGCATGAAAGTCATCTGAAATTGTCTGTCCCAGTTTGCTTATCCACTGGTCTGCCGGCGGACAACTGCTGCATCCTTCTGAAGTATAAAGTTCCACTATCGGGGTACGAAAAGGTCCACTGGCAGCCGTCACCTGGCCGGCTGATGCACTGTGAACCAGTAATATATTCAACAATAATAAAAACAGTCTTGTAGTCATATTTCTAACCTAGCCTTTCAAGGTAATCGCCATATCCCTGCTGTTCCATTTCTTCCCGGGGAACGAAACGCATGGCCGCGGAATTCATGCAATAGCGCAGTCCTGTAGGTGCCGGCCCGTCTTTGAATACGTGCCCAAGATGAGAGTTCGCGACCTTACTGCGCACTTCAGTTCGCGGCAGAATCAGTTTGAAATCCCTCCGTGTACAAACATATACATCATCTACCGGCTGGGTAAAGCTGGGCCAGCCGGTACCCGAATCGAATTTATCACTGGATAAAAACAGTGGTTCGCCACTGACAATATCGACATAAATACCTTGTCGTTTTTCATCATTGTATTCGTTGTCGAACGGATGCTCGGTGCCCTCGTGCTGGGTCACCTTGTACTGAATGTCCGTTAGCATTTCACGGATAGCTGCCTCATCAGGTCGCTGGTAGGCTGATTTATTGTCTGTAGTCATTTTTAAACTTTATTAAATTGCGTGGATAAAACATGCCGCCATATCTGTGACCCTTACAATATTTTTTGGTTCAGGTCGAATCCATCAAGTGGAAACTTCCCAGATAATCATGCAGGCCACCAATATCGTCCAGCACATGTTCTGTATGTCTTGCAAGGGCCTCCCGGTCATGGGCTCCGGTCAGCACACCGATTGATAATCCGGCATTGGCATTCAGTCCCATCAGGATATCTCTTGGACTATCGCCGACCATGGCAATGCGGCAGGGCTCAATGTCCAGCTCTTTGGCAAACGCGTGCACCATTCCAGGGTCAGGCTTGACCCCGTATCCGCTGTCTGCACCACAGACGAAATCAAACAGGTCATCAATACCGAGGGCGTCGGTCATGGTATGTGCGTGACTTTCATCGTCCATGGTGGCAATACCCAGGGCGAACCCCGCCTGCTTCAATACGGTAAGTGGGGTTCTAAGTGGTCGGGTCACCGGAATATAGCAATCCGCATTGAGTTTAAAAATTGCTGAAATATGTTGTATTTCTGCCACCGTCAGCGCACGACCCAGCAGAACATTCCAGCTATCGATGATCTGCCGGTTGCTGCCAGCTGCCAGCAGTGAATCATTCTGCCATGTATCTGTTTCTGCCAGATACCCGCCTGAGGCCAGCAGGTTTTCAGCAGAAACCCTGCCGTCAGATCTGCTGGCAACATAGTCCGCTGCCGCACGATAGGGCGGCAACCACGTACTGTTGAAATCAAGCAAGGTGCCATCTTTATCAAACAGAATGGCGCATATTCCGTGTGTCATTGATATTACCCCCTGGCAGCCAGAGTCATAGACGGCACCCAACAGTAACCATCTGGATCCAGCAGGAAACATTCGCGCAGACCATGCGGTTTATCAGCACTGGACTGCAAAATAATATAGCCTGCGGCTTCAGCCCGCGCCTCGGCCTGGTCCGGGTCCAGCTGATACAAACGAAGTTCAATGCCGCCACCCCTCGGACCGTTTTCAGGCAGCAAAGACGGCAACGGGTTCGCCGCATACGTGTGGTCGGCATGGAGCTGATAGGTCACTCCACGATGCAGCAGTATCGCATAGTCCTGGGACTGACGGGGTATACTGAAATCAAACACGGAATGCAGAAACGCACAGCTGCGGTTAACGTCGCTTACCAAAAGGTTGATGCCGAATCCGCTAAGAGACCGACCAAAATCTTCGGCAGAAATAGTGTCCAGATTGTTGTCCAAGGTATTTTTGCTTAGCTGATAAGAAATTTGTAAAGTACCGTCTATCGGGTTTTTACCTGAGTTTGTCTGCCGCGCCCACTGTTTAGCAATATTTTACTTGGTTATGCTTGCTTTAAACACGGCAAATAGTTGAAAGGTAAAGAGAACCTGAGTAGACTTATCTCATCCCCGGGAAACATCGGGAAGGTGTTAATTATCAAAATAAAGACGAGTATCGGGGGCGATGAGCTACTTTGAAGACCAACTAAATGCGGACCAGAGCCTGCGGGAACTGCAGCAGCTGATTGAAAGCATCCATGGCTGGATGGATAAAAACCGCTACCACAGTCGTCGCACTATCGAGCGATTCGACTACATACGCTCGACCCTTGAAGACCATCGACGCAATATATTGTTTCTGGCGGAATTTTCCCGTGGCAAGACCGAGCTGATCAACGCCACAATTTTTGGTGATCAGGGCTCTCGTTTATTACCCTCCTCCCCTGGCCGTACTACCCGCTGCACCACAATCCTGGAATACGATCAGTCTAACCTGCCATGCATCCGACTATTGCCAACCCAGTCATCCGAGAGCATAAACAAGCAGCCCATTGCTATGCTGGCTGCCGACGGCGAAGCCTGGCAGCAGACCCTGTTTTCCCTGCATGACAAAAAATCGGTTAAGAGTGCATTTAAGCAGATTACCGAAGCTGAACTGGTCACACCCGCTCGGGCAGTAGAGCTCGGATTTATTAAGGACACCACGTTTGCATCATTGGAAGATGTCGACATTATCGACGGCATGGTGCCCATTCCCAAGTGGCGTCAAGGTATCATTAATTACCCGCACCCTTTGCTCAAGCAGGGGCTGAGAATAATCGACACCCCCGGGCTGAATGCCCTGGGCGTTGAGCCTGAATTAACCCTCCAGGCCCTGGACTCCGCCCACGCCATCGTGTTAGTGCTTTCAGCGGACACTGGTATCACCCGCTCCGAACTGCAATTGTGGAGAGAGCATGTTCGAGAAGGTATCACCGACAATGTCATTGTGGTGCTTAATAAAGTAGACCTGCTATGGGACGAGCTCAAATCTAAAGTTGAAATTGATCAGGACATCAAGAAGCAGGTTAAAGATGTTGCCCGCATTCTCGAGATATCTCTTGATCAGGTGTTCCCTGTTTCTGCTCAGAAGGCAATGGTGGGCCGGGCCAAGAAAGACCAGAAACTGATTAAAGCAAGTGGGATTCAGCAGTACGAGCAGGCACTGGCGGATACCATCAACTTTACTAACCAGCAACGAATTGTTTCGCGGGCTATAGATGATTTATCTCCCACCCTGAATGCCATTAAAAACGTTCTGAAAAGGCGTATTGAAGACACAAAAACGCATATTGAAGACCTTAAAGGTATCCATGATAATCAACAGAACATTGCGCAAACCGGTCTTGAGAAAGTTCAGCGTGATGTCAAAAAGCACAACCTTGCTCGCGAAAAAATAGTTGACCTGAAAGCCGACCTGACCGAAGGGTATGCCCAGTTCGTGCGTCGCCTTGATCTTTTATTTCTCGACAGGATGATCGCATCCTACCGTTATGAAATCAGCAATCAGCTTACAACCCCAGGGTTACAGCGTGAGATGAATGACTTTCATGCTGTGGCGGTAGATCGGTTCCAGATGGCGCTGTCCTACGTTATTCGGCTGCAGAAAAAAATCATCAAAACCTTTGAAGATGTAGAGGGTATCCTCGGGGTTGACGGCCTTACCGCGCGAAAGATCGAACCACAGATGTATCTGGAATCACTGAAGAGATTCCAGTCCAGTCATTACAAGCATAGCAAGGGGCTTAGCATGATTATGACGGAACAACATATTCTGCGCGATCGATACCACGGCTCGGTAATGGTAAAAGTTAGAAACCTTTATAAACAAACCCGCGATGATGTGGATCGCTGGTGCCGTACAGTGCTGGTTCCTTTAGAGCTGGAAATCAAAGACCGGGCAAACGATATAAAACGACGCCATGCCAGCCTTGACCGCGTTTTCAAGAAAGAGTCTGAAGTACAGGACGAAATCAGTGATCTGATGGCCCGTGAGCAGCAATTTCGCCAGCGTCTGACCACCATGGAGCATTTTATTCGACGCCTGGATGATTGCGGTGAACATAATGTTCGTTATCCTGGTAATGTCATAAACATCCACCAGCCTACAATCACCCGTTCTGCAAGTTAGCCCCCCGTAACACGCTTTTTATCGCGCTTATTCTGGCGCGCCGCACCGACTCCTTGATGCGATCACCCGCCGGAGCCACCTGGTTGCGATAGCCTGCAGCAATTTCCGCTGCATCCACCGAAGCTGCAGCGCGAAAGCAGCGCATCAGCTTGTCACCCTGAAGGTAGGGGTCCTGCTCCTTACCCTTACGTCCCCGCAAGTCCGCTCGACAACAGTGGATAAACTCTGTAAGGCGTTGCTTGTTGCGAAAAGCATCAATTGCTTCAATTAACCGCAGAACCGTCGATGGTTTGAGTTCATCCATGCGGTGCACCTGCAGATGGAACTCACACACAATGAGCGCCAGCTGTCGATAGTCTTTTGGCACACGAAGTCGATCACAGAGTGCGCGTATCGGCTCAATCCCTGCGACCTCATGACCACGATGGGAAGGTAACTCCTGTTTGGGTGTAAGCGCCTTGCCAAGATCATGCGTCAGCACGGCAAAAATCTCCCTCGGCCCCATGTCGTCATCAATGGCAGCCTGAATTGCCAGCATCACATGGATGCCGGCATCAATCTCCGGATGGTATTGTGGCGATTGCGGCACACCGAAAAGTGCTTCAACTTCCGGCAGAATAACTGACAATGCCTCGCAGTCCCGCAGCACTTCGATAAACCGTGGAAACCCGTCCAGTGTCAACGCGCTTTGCACCTCCCGCCACACGCGTTCCGCCACCAGCGCATTCACTTCACCGGCTCTGACCATGTGCAGCATCAGCCCATTGGTATTAAGGTCCACTTTAAATTCCAAATCAGCAAAGCGGGCGGCAAAGCGGGCAGTCCGCAGAATTCGCACCGGGTCTTCACTGAAAGCCGTGGAGACATGACGCAGCATTTTATAATGCAGGTCCTTGCGGCCTCCACAGGGATCAATCACGTGACCATCACCATCCATAGCCATCGCATTGATGGTCAGATCGCGACGCATCAAATCCTGCTCCAGTGTGACGCTCGGATCACTGTTGAACTGGAATCCATGGTAGCCGGGTGCTACCTTGCGCTCGGTGCGCGCGAGCGCATATTCCTCATTTGTCTGTGGGTGGAGAAACACAGGGAAATCACGTCCTACCGCACGAAACCCAAGGGCCAGCATTTCATCTGGCGTTGCACCGGTAACCACCCAGTCCCTGTCTTTGACCTCGAGCCCGAGCAACATATCTCTCACCGCGCCGCCGACGAGATATACTGTTAGTTTTTCTGCAGGATCCATTTAATCAAGGCATCTGTAAACGTTTATCATTATTACTTTTTTGATCTGGCAACAGCCGTGTATACCCGAATTATATGCTCCCTGATGACAATAGCCATGCTATCCGGCTGCGCTCGGATGGGATATTACTTTCAGGCGGCCCAGGGTCAAATTCAATTGCTGAATAAACGGCAGCCTGTTGCCGGATTAATCGACGATGAAGCCACCCCCGAAAAACTGCGGCAGCAGCTGCGACAGGCCACCGCAATTCGTCAATACGCTATCGCGCAAATGCATTTCAACGGTGATCCGGGATTCAGTCAGTACACAGATCTGCAAAGACCCTATGTCAGCTGGAATGTAGTTGCCGCGCCCCACTACTCGGTCGAGCCAAAAACCTGGTGTTTTCCCATTGCAGGCTGCGTTGCCTACAAGGGGTACTTCAAGCAGTCGAAGGCTGAGCAAGAAAAACGCGCGCTGATCGAGCAGGGTTATGACGTGCTGGTTTATGGTGTCGCTGCTTACTCAACCCTTGGCTGGTTTGATGATCCGCTGCTCAACACCTACATTAACTACCCTGAGGCGGATCTCGCAGCATTGCTTTTTCATGAAATTTCACACCAGGTCGTTTACCTCCAGGATGACTCGGAATTTAATGAGGCATTCGCCACGGCGGTGGAGCAGGTTTTGCTGGATCGCTGGCTGTTACAACAGAATGATGCTGAAGAGATAGAACAAATTTCGCTAAACAGGCAACGAAAAAACCGTATCACTGAAATGGTGCTGGAGTATCGAAACCGGCTGATAGAGGCCTATGAAGGTACGGACCCCGCTGCAGATAAACAACGCCTGTTCGGCGAAATGAAACAGGCCTATAGTGTAATCAAAGCCCGGGGAGACGGCACCCGGTACTACGACTGGTGGTTTTCAAGACCGCTCAATAATGCGGACCTGCTTACAGTCTCCACTTACTTTCGGCTGGTGCCAGCGTTCAGCAGCATGATAACGCAACGTAATGGCGATCTGCCTGGTTTCTTTGATGATGTAAAGGAGCTGGCCAGCAAACCCAAGGAAGAGCGTGACCAGGCCTTGGCCATGTTACTTGCACTGCAGAACTGAAGGCCGATTCAGCAATAGTTGTAACCCGCCCAGCCGATCGGATCATCGAACGAAAAACCGGGTTGTCGTAATCCTGTGGAGAAGCGACCAGGGTTAACAGCTCACCTTGGTCGCCACATTCTGATATTCGCCGGAGTGCGCCATCGTTACCGTTACTGTTTTTTCTGTACAGGGTTGACCCCGATGTGACTCTCCCCGCGGCTGGCAGCCAATTCAATCTGTCGCTGGCGTTCAGCAAAACGCGCCTTGTCTTCAGCGGACACCTTATCGTAGCAATTAGGACAACTTACGCCCTTCTGGTAATACATACTAAGTTTGTCATCATCAGATATCGGTAACCGGCAGGCATGACATTGGTCGTAGCTTCCGGGATCGAGATTATGATCAACCGTGACCCGGTCATCAAACACAAAACACTCTCCCTGCCATTTGCTTTGCGCCGCCGGCACTTTCTCAAGGTATTTTAGAATACCGCCTTTAAGGTGATAAACCTGGTCAAAGCCGATCTGTTTGAGATAGGCGGTTGATTTTTCGCAGCGAATTCCGCCAGTGCAGAACATTGCGATCTTCTTATGCTTTCCAGGATCCAGATGGTCTCTGGCAAATTCAGGAAAATCCCGAAATGATTCAGTATGGGGGTTAACGGCGTGCTCAAAGGTGCCGACTTCAACTTCATAATTATTTCGGGTATCCACCAGAACAACTTCAGGGTCCTGCAGCAAAGTATTCCAGTTTTCAGGCTCCACATAGGTGCCGACTACATGTGTCGGGTCGATACCCTCCACACCCATGGTCACGATTTCCTTTTTCAGCTTTACCTTGGTGCGTTTGAATGGCGCACGATCACTGATTGATTCCTTGGCGTCAATGGTCTCAAGTCCAGGTTGCTGCTGCAGCCAGTTGAGGACCACGTCGATGCCCTGGCGACTACCGGCAATGGTGCCATTCAGACCTTCTGCAGCAAGCAGAATCGTACCCCTGACCTGCTCCGTCTGCATCAGCGTGCGCAGTGGTTGCTGCAGCGACTTATAATGTTCAAGAGGTGTAAACCTGTACAGGGCACAAACAATAAATTGACTCATGAGGTAAATAGTAAATATTATTACAGACTGCTCAATGGCGGGCTGATTATAGCCAATCTCTTACATCTGGGTTCTCAATATTCGTGATTTCCGCTGCAGCATAAACATCCCCGCCGCGGCAATGATAATGCCGCCAATCCAGGTGGCGCTGGTCGGAGTCTCACCCCAGAAGACAAAGCCGGCCAACGCCGCCAGTACCAGGGTCAGATACTCAAAAGGTGCAAGGAAGGTGGCTTCGGCAAATCGAAAGGCATTTGCAAAACAGAACTGCTGAATCCCCGCGAGCAGCCCGATGGCAATCATCCAATAGAGATCGTTGCCAGTCAGGGGCGTCCAGCCAATTGCAGAACACCATAGCAGAAACACTAATGCACCGAATGCGTTATAAAATAAGCTGGTCGTCAAAGGCGATTCCGTATCACTCATCTTACGCAGATAAATAACAACAAGGGCACCGCCAATGGCTGAACCGACACCAGCGATGCTGCCTATATGTATGATTTCACTTCCCGGCCAGGAAACGATGAGCACCCCGAAAAATCCTATGACCACAGCCAACCAGCGCCTTGGCCCTATCCGTTCACCAAGCAGAGGAATTGAAAACACCACGCAGAATATTGGCGCCGCATAGGAGATAGCGGTGGCGGTGGCCAGAGGAATTAATCCCACGGCAACGAAAAACAAACCGATACTGCTGATCCCCGCTACACTGCGAATCAGATAATCACCCATTCGATTGGTGCGCAACACCAGTTTTTCCCGCGATAATTTGCCAATCAGCAACAACGGCAGCAAACAAAAGCCGAACCGAAACAACAGTGCCTGCTGTACCGGCACACGATCACTGGTTGCTTTGACCAGCATACTGATCAACACCACGGCAACCAGTGCAATCAAATACAAGCCCACGCCGACCCATTGGTTGTCTACACGTCGGGAGCCTGGCATTTAGTTTGCGCGCCGGGTGACAGCAATACCTACCAGAATCGTGCCGAGGGCAATGAGGGTTTTAAGTTCCAGCGCTTCCGACAGAAACAACCAGCTCCATAAAACACCAAAAACCGGCACCAGATAACCCACTTGGGCCATAAATACGGCGCCGTTATTGCGAATAATACTCAAGCGGATCACATAGGCAAAGGCGGTCGCCACCACCCCGAGCATCACAATGGAAATAACTGCGGTTGGTGTCGCCTCAAGGTTAACAGGCTGCTCTAGAATAAACGCCAGCGGCAACATATATAACGAAGCACTGAGTAATATGGCTGTGGTCGCGGGGACCGATGGTAGATGGGTGATACGGCGGGTCATGACCGATGAAATGGAATAACTGAGCCCCGCTGCCATAACCGCTGCCTGACCTTTAACGCCACCGGGCCCCGCTTCCAGCAGCTCCGTAATGACCAGCACCAGCACACCAAAAAAACCAATGGACACACCAACAGCACGCGCCAGGTTGATACGTTCATCGGTAGACACAAAGTGAGAAATAATAAGTGATGCAAATGAGCTTGTGGCCAGCAACAAAGCCGATTCTGCTACCGAAATAAACTGTAACCCCCAGCTGATCAGAAAGAAAGGTAATGCACTGTTGAGCGCCCCTATGGTTACCATTTTGGCCCAGTCCCGGGGATTGCGCGGCAATACCCTTCCACTCACCGCACAAAACAGCAGCAGCACCAGCGCCGCCAGTGAAATGCGCCCTGCAGCAATGCTCACGGGACCAAAACTCTCTAGCGCCAGGGACATGAAAATAAATGAGCCACCCCACAGCGCGCCGACAAACAAGAGCTTGCCGACATCAAACGCATTGGCGCGACGAAGTATATTCATGTATTCCAGGTTTACCAGCGCTGCCGCTTGACGGATTGCCGGGGGTAAAGTGTGGCGGCTGTTTAGTGGATTGTGCTACCTGCCAAAGTGATGCGATGCATAATACGTCGCTCTGCAGGATAGTCATTGACTGCACTGTGCCAGGTCGCACGATTGTCCCAGAACGCAATACTGTCCTTACGCCAGTTAAAACGAAGAATGTTTTGCGGCCGGCTGGCGACCTGGTAAAGGTACGACAATAAAGATGCCGACTCCTCAGGACTCCATCCGGCAAACCCGGTGGTGAATTCAGGGTTTACATACAGCACCGGCTGACCACTTTCCGGATGACTGATTACCACCGGGTGGATACTATCCTGGGTAGCCTGTTCGGCGCTATGATATCTCTCGTCTTTAGCCTCAGCCGTCGCCATGCCAAAGGAATGACGGCTCGAATGCAGCGCCTGCAGCCCCCTGAGGGTATGTTTAAGTCCGTCAGACAATGATTCAAACACCTGGTGCATATTGATAAACAGGGTATCTCCACCCTGGGATGGCACTTCCCTGGCATACAGAATCGATCCCTTTGCGGGTGCCTGATCATAGGAGTGGTCAGTATGCCAGTTCTGCCCCACTGCTGTTTGATGATGGGGCTCCTTGCGCACCATGGCAATTTTCGGATAACCATCAACTCGTTCAAAAAAACGATTGATGACAATTTCTCCAAAACGCTCAGCCATCGCAATATGACCATCACAATCAAGATTCTGATCGCGGAAAAAAATCACTCCATGATCACGCTGAGCCGCCCTGCAGTCTTCAAGCTGCTGGTCGGTGATATCTCGCAGATCGAGATCTTGAATTTCAACGCCAAAGGGGCCGTCACAGGGAATTATTTTCATTAGCTAAAGCGATACAATGCGGAGTAAAATTCTATCCTCAACACCCTGGCGCAACAACTGTTTTTAATGCCCCGGGTTTTCTCATCACGAGCTTAGCCATGTTTACCCAGCAGGAGATCGGTCAGTTTAACGAGCAAGGCTTTATTGTCGCCAAGGCATTAGCCAGTGACTCGTTATGTCAGCAAATGACTTCATTAATCATGGATTCACTGGATCCACCACTGGCGCCTCTGGAGTTTGAAACCGATGTGCAGTACCCGGGCGCTCCGGCGGACCGACTGTCCGTTGGCGGAGATACTCCGCGTCGGCTGCTGAATGCCTATACCAGAGACCGGGTATTTCGGGACTGGTCAACTTCTGCCGAAGTCACCGATCGGGTACGCCAGCTCATGGGATCCGACCAGATTGAATTGTCTCAGAACCACCACAACTGCATCATGACCAAACATCCAGGCTACAGCAGCGCAACGCTGTGGCACCAGGACATTCGCTACTGGCTGTTCGACCAGCCTGAACTTGTCAGCGTCTGGCTCGCCCTTGGTGAAGAAGTTGAACAGAATGGCGGCATGAAACTGATTCCGGGTACGCACACCCATGATCTGGAGCGCGGTTATTATGACGCCGCGTATTTTCTGCGAACGGATTTACCAGAGAACCAGTCGCTGATTGAAAGTGCTCAAAATGCTGATCTGGAGCGCGGCGATGTGCTGTTTTTTCATTGTAAAACCCTTCATGCCGCTGGCCGTAACCAAACAGAGCAGGTGAAATTATCGGTGGTCTTTACCTACCACGACAAAGACAACCAGCCTATTGCAGGCAGCCGCTCTGCCACAGTGCCCGACATACCTTGCTAGTGTAATAAAAAAAAATGCCTTCACAAAAGAGTATCGACTGGTACTTCGATTTCATCTCCCCTTTTGCTTACTTCCAGCATCACCGCCTGCTTCAGCTCAGGCAACAACGACTGGATATAGCCATCAATCCAAAGCCGGTGCTTTTTGCCGGGCTGCTGAAACACTATCAGCATAAAGGTCCTGCGGAAATTCCATCCAAGAGATCCATGACCTATCGCTACTGTCATTGGTATGGGAAAGCACACCAGATACCTTTTCGCACCCCTTATGCCCACCCTTTTAATCCACTGCCGATGCTCCGTCTTGCCATCGCCCACGATAACAATATTGACATCATTGATCGGCTGTTCAGGCACATCTGGGTTGAAAGCGCGGATAACCCTGAGTTTTTTTCCGTTGATGCCTTGAGCAGAATTACAGGTTTTGAAGACGCCGTTAGCCAGACAGCGCGGGATGATGTAAAGCAACAGCTGAAACAGAATACTGAAGACGCCATTGCCCGAGGGGTGTTTGGGGTGCCGACAATTGCCCTCGGCAAGCAATTATTCTGGGGCCTGGATATGACCGATATGGCCGTTGAATATCTGGATAATCCAGCCGTGTTCGAAGATAAAGAATACAGCCGGGTGGCTGATTTACCGGTCGCTAAGGCCAGAATTTGATGGTAAAGACCAATTATGTCCCATGGCAATCAGGTCTGTTCAGTTGACAGGCTCGACCCATAACCGTATACCTGAAGCAAGTTACTAACCTGAAAGAGCAATTCGGTCACTATGACCAACACTACGGGTAACATCGACTCAACCACACCTGGACCTTTTCAAAAGTATCTGTTTTCCGGAGCATGCTATGTGCAGATCGGGCAGTGCTATAAAACAATCAAGGGGTTGTTGGCAGAAGGCGGGAATATTGAACATTGTGATCAGCTGACTAACGACCTTTGCTCCATCTGGAATGGCTTTCTGACCCAACAGCCAGGCACAGCGCTCAGCAGTTTTGCCGGGCAATCTGGCGATCAATCGAATCCGCAATGGCAGCTGCTGAATGATCTGCACAAGGAGATAAACAACGCAGGCAACACTGTGTCCCGAGACTTCCTCTCATCTCTCAATACCATGCGAGCGGAACAGATCGACTTGAAACAGTTTTTTATCCATTGGGCTTGTTCCTGCGACAGTGCCTACAGTGAACTGGTGCGCTCAGAACCCTATGCAAAAGCCATTGGGCAGTTTGTCAATGCGTTATTACGCAGCGCTGACCTGGCATGGAAAGACACCACACAGGTTGATCCCCGGGAAAACCAGTAATGACGGATAGTAAAACTGATATAGACAAGGAGCTTTCACAGTTTCGCCAGCGATATCATCAGCTCAACGAATATATTCGAGCGAACAATATACCCCCCGACTGGTTTACCGATAACCAGATCATTCTCAGCCACGGGCCGATGCGAGTGCGCAGATTCAAAGGCCCGGCAGGGCAGCATCCTCCTGTTCTCATCGTTTACTCTCATGTGAATGCGCCAAATGTCATCGATCTGCACGGGCGGCACTCCATGGTACAGAGACTTATCGAGTGTGGTCACACCGTCTATCTTCTGGATTGGGGCAAAATAAGCGAAGGCGACCGGGAAAATGATCTATCGATGTACGTCGATGACTATATTGACGCCGCAGTTGACTGCATTCGCAATGAAAGCAACATTGAAAAAATAAATTTGCTTGGAATATGTCAGGGCGGCACCTTTTCCCTGTGTTATGCCAGCCTTAAGCCGGACAAAATCAATCGTCTGGTGACCATGGTGACACCAGTAGATTTTCACGCTGGCGACAGCATTCTCAGCCATTGGGTGAAGTATATCGATTTTTCCATACTTGAAAAAAAACCTCGAAATGTGCCAGGTGCAGTCATCACCAGCCTGTTTCAGATTATCCGGCCGTTTAATGACCTGCAACGCCAGGTTCAGCTTATTGATCAACCGTTACACAGTGGAAGGCTCGAGTTAACGACGCTGATGGACCAATGGGTATTTCATTGTCCGGACCAGCCGGGACGAGCTTTTGCGCAGTTTATCAACTGGTTTTTTCAGGAAAACAGATTGGTGAAAAACAGCCTTGTGCTTGGTGATGCAGAAATATCTTTATCAAATATCACTGCACCTGTATTCAACGTATTCGCGGAACATGACCATCTTGTTCCAGCAGCCTCCGCCAGTGCACTCGCTGACTACATCCCCGAAGACTTATACCAACAACAAGTTTTTGCCGGGGGCCATATCGGTCTGATGGTAAGTGAAAAAGCCCAGCAAACCATCCTGCCCCGGATAGGGCGCTGGCTTGCCGGGCTGAACTGAGAACGATTGTACCGTTCTGTATTAATACATATGCTGGCCGCCATTGATGTCGACCGTTGAACCTGTGATAAAACCAGCTTCATCGCCGACCAGGAACAAGACGCCGCGGGCGATGTCATTGGGGTCGCCCAGTCGGCCGACCGGAATAGTGGCTATGATTTTCTCAAGCACTTTTTCAGGTACCGCCCGGACCATATCTGTCAGTACATAACCGGGAGCGATTGCGTTTACTGTAATTCCTTTGGCAGCACCTTCCTGAGCCAGTGCTTTGGTGAAACCATGAATGCCGGACTTTGCCGCCGCATAGTTGACCTGACCGTATTGGCCCGCCTGGCCGTTTATTGAACCAATATTTACGATACGGCCGAAACTGCGCTCACGCATACCTTCGATCACACACCGGCTCATATTAAAGCAGGATGATAAGTTTGTCTGGATGACGGCGTTCCACTGATCGAAGTCCATCCGATGCATGGTCCCATCACGGGTAATACCTGCATTGTTCACCAGAACTTCTACTGGACCGACGTCTTTCTCGATATTTTCAATGGCTGCCTTGCATTCTTCAAAATTGGCAACATCAAACTTATAGGTGGGTATACCTGTGCGATCAGTAAACTCTCCTGCAGCCTGTGTATTACCAGCGTATGTGGCCACAACATTGTAGCCCTCGTCTTTCAATCTTGTACTAATCGCTTCGCCGATTCCTCTGGTTCCGCCTGTTACGACTGCAACTCTACTCATTTCTCTGCCCTCAACATAAATTTCTAAAGTGGTTTAAATATCTCGTGATCTGCCCTTAACCTGACGTTGTTAAATCAAAACTATCAGTCTCCGGGATATGCGCCTTGATCTTGATCACTAAACAATCAAGTGACTCCGCTCCTGGTCGGCCAAAGACTGCTTCTGGCTTATTCAGTAATCGCTCCAAGCCTTACCTTTGCATAGCTCCCAGGGGCGTCTTCGATCACCTTCAGTTTGCCAGCTCCCGGTTTACGCGCCGCTATTTTCTTTCCCGCTTTACGACTGATCCATTTCTGCCATTCCGGCCACCAGGAACCCTGGTGTATCTCCGCAGTTTCAAAAAAAACATCTGCATCTGCCGGTGGGTTGTTTGATTCACGATAACCGTACTTCACATCGGTGGGCGGGTTTACCACACCGGCAATATGTCCGGATCCGCCCAGAATAAATTTAACAGGGCCTGAAACAAGTCCTGTACCAGCATAGGTAGATTTCCACGGTGCGATGTGATCTTCAACTGCCGATACAAAACAGGTTGGGATGTCGATCGTGCGAAGGTCTATACTTACCCCATTGATATCAATGCCACCTGGTTCACGCAGCAGGTTGTCTATATAAAACTTCTGCAGATACCAGCGATGCATTTTTGCCGGCATCCGGGTAGAGTCCGAGTTCCAGTAAAGCAGATCAAACGGTCTCGGGTCATTGCCCATTAGATAATTGTTGATGTAGAAAGACCAGATCAGATCGTTGGCACGCAACATGTTAAAAGTGCCTGCCATCGAACTTCCTTCGAGAAATCCGTCTTGCTGCATCTTTTGATCCAGGTTATCCACCTGTTTCTGATCTACGAAGACGCCCAGTTCCCCTGGTTCAGCGTAGTCAAGCATCGTGGTTAAAAAAGTCGCGCTTGAAATACGCTCATCCCCTTTGGCTTTCTGGTAGGCCAGCGAGGTAGCCAGCAGCGCACCACCGATACAGTAGCCAATGGCGTTAATCTTATCCTGCCCGGTGGCTTTTTCGATGGCATCAAGACAAGCGCCGATACCATCAACAACATAATCTTCGAAACCGGTATCCCTGTAACTGCTGTCCGGGTTGACCCATGAAACAACAAATACCGTGTGACCCTGTTCTACCAGCCATTTAATCAGCGAATTTTTTGGTTGCAGATCAAGCACATAATACTTGTTTATCCAGGGCGGAATGACTAACAACGGCTTGCTGTAAACTGTCTTGGTGCTCGGGCTGTATTGCAACAGCTCAAGCATACGATTACGAAATACCACTTTACCCGGGGTCGTGGCGACATTCCTGCCGAGCTCAAAAGCTTCGGTATCTGTCATTTTGATACGGAGCTCGCCATCACCTGTTTTAAGGTCCGCTAAAATATTTTCCAGACCCTTCACCAGATTCTCACCATTCGACTCAATGGTCTTCTCGATGACCGCAGGATTGGTGGCAGCAAAATTGGTGGGGGATAAACTATCGATATAGCGCTCGGTAAAAAAAGCTATTTTTTCCGCCGTTTGTTTATCCAGGCCTTCGACATCGGTGGTGATGTCCCGCATCAAACGCGACGTCAAAAGATACGACTGTTTGATCAGGTTAAAAACCGGCTGGTCCTGCCACGCCTCATGTCGAAACCGTCGATCACCATTATGCTCCGAGATGACCTGCTCTCCACCCGCACCCATGATGGCTAAAGCACTTTGATGGTAGAGATTGAAAGCATCCTGCCAGTACTGTATCCCTGCCTCGATCATTTTTTCCGGGCTCTTTGAGATTGCCTCCATCCATGCAGAACTTGCTTCGTTCAGATTATACGGATCGTGGTTGGCTGAGGCATAGCTCTCTGATATCTCACCGAAGATTTTCTCCATCTGTTTGATATTCTGCGCCAGCAGCTCAGCTGGCTGTGATGCTTCCGTCTGTTGTTCCGTTTTGTCTGTTGCTTCAGGCATGGTTTTTATTGGTATCGATAGATTCTGTTAAGACTTTTTGGCTTTAGTTTCAGGCTTGGCTTTGGTTTCAGGCTTGGC